>Ga0193964_1001382_pt1 | contig 10589 bp, 8 predicted proteins | sample FB_7_MG_FD_140323 | JGI IMG/M metagenome (GOLD analysis project Ga0193964, IMG submission 140323) | Microbial mat bacterial communities from the Broadkill River, Lewes, Delaware, United States - FB_7_MG | ecosystem: Environmental > Aquatic > Freshwater > River > Microbial mats | place: USA...
ACGAATGTTGTCCCTCCAGTCAAGAGCGCTTGACGTTTGTGCCCACCGTACAAGAGTTGTGCGAAACAGCTATTCCCCATTTAGAACAAGCGGAGAATTCTATTGTCTCTTTCGGCCAAGGCTGTGAAGGGGATCCGATCATGCAAGCGGATACTATTTGTCAAGCTGTCGTACAGATGCGAGAGAAAACATCGCGCGGAACCATTAATTTTAATTCCAATGCTTCATTACCTGACAAGGTTGAGATGCTTGCTAAATCGGGACTTGATTCAATTCGTGTATCATTGAACTCGCTGCGTGAGCCATTTTATAATGCCTACTATCGACCGCGTGGGTATCAATTTACCGATGTGTTAGAATCTATAAAACGAGCCAAGGAACATGGTTTGTTTGTGATGTTGAATTATTTGGTTTTCCCTGGAATGACTGATCAACAAGCCGAGATTGATGCCTTAGTTGAAGTGATTGATAATGGTCAAGTCGATCTGATTCAAATGCGTAATTTGTGTCTTGATCCAGTGATGTATTGTCAAGCAATGCCCAGTGGTGAAAAGGGTATTGGTATGAAAAATATGCTTGAGCAAGTAAAACAGCGGGTACCGAAGATACAGTATGGCTATTTTAACCGCACTAAAGATAATTTTTTTCCGCAGGGATATGAGAGTGATTGGCCTATTCGCTAAGAAAATGGGTTGATCGTTACCGAATTTTGTACGTGGGAGTTCAATGATGAAATTACGATTATTGTTAGGGCTTATACTGTTGTTAGTGTTAAGTACTTCGTTGGTTCATGCTGAAACACGTTATGTGTCTGATCAACTGGTGATCACCTTGCGTGAAGGGATGGGCAATCGGTTCAAAGTGATCAAAACGCTACCTACGGACACTCAAGTTGAGATTCTGTCAGAGCATGATAATTATTTTCATGTTCAGGTGGGTGACGGCGTGCAAGGCTATGTTCTTAAGCAGTATATTTCTCGAAAACAGCCAAAAACGATGACGATCAGTCAACTTAGGGCAGATCTGGCTAAGGTGAATAAAAAGCTGACCGAGGCAAGTCAGTCAACCGATGATTCCCAAAAAGAGATTGTTTCGCTGCGTGATCAGGTGTCTGAATTGGGCGAGTCATTGAAGTTAAGTGAAGAGCTTTTGGAGACAACAAGATCTGAATTGGCTGATCTACAGGTGAAATCGGAAAATGTTGTTTTAATTGATGAAGAGCGCCAGCGGGTCAAATCGGAATTAAGTTCGGTGCGAAAAGAGTTAGAGCATTTACGCCAAGAGAATCATTCGATGCTTAATGAAGCGATGATAAAATGGTTTCTCGCTGGAGGCGGTGTGCTGTTTCTTGGTTGGGTCGCTGGGAAATTTTCCCGTAAAAAGAAACGTGGTTTAGGTAGTTTTTAGTGTTTTGCGGTCACGGGGAAGTCGTTGACTTTTTCCGTGACCGCAGTTCTGATTTTTACTAATTAAGGCAGCGACATTTTCGCCGATTGATAAACAGAGAGTTTCCACTGATTTGTTTAGCCTTCTTTTTTGCTTCACTGGCAAGTGAAGCAATTTCATGTTGGCTGCACCCTCTTTCTTTACCGTCGTAGTGGGTTGCCCCAACGGATAAGCTGCTGATCGCGTAGAAAATAGTTTCCCCTCTGCGGTCTACGGCATTGATACCATGTTCCTTTTGATGCACGTCGTCATATAATTCTACGACCTCCTCAGCAAAACAATCCAAAATAACATGACAACGTTTTTTCCAATCAAGGCTTTGGAATACAACGATAAAATCATCTCCACCAATGTGACCAATGAAATCGCATTGAGCATTACAGACGCTATGTAGAATATTTGCCACCAGACGAATCACCATGTCACCACGACTGTAGCCATAGAGGTCGTTAAATGGTTTAAAATTGTCGAGATCAAAATAACAGGCTGTAAATTCTTTTTGTTCGTGAAGGAGCTGCTCAATATGCTCGTTAATCGGTACATTTCCTGGGAGTAATGTCAACGGATTGGCATAGCGAGCATTACGAATTTGTAACTCAGTGATCCTTTTTAGTAGGTCTGTCACCATGCCAACACCGCGATATTTATCCTCTTCAGTGATGATAAAATGGTTTCCTTGGTGATGGTTGTCATTGTTCGTAATGATTTGGCTGAGTTTTTCAATAGGGATATTTTTGTCGATACACAGGGGTGTTTTATGCATGAATTCGTCTATGGATGAATTGCCGCGCAAGTCTCGTCCATATCGACTCGCAAGAATATTCATCACTTCATGACGATAGATCACACCATATACTTTTGCGTCATCGACCACTGGAATTGCAAGTAGTTCTGGCATACGTTCAAGAAGATCACCAACACAATTTAAAGTTGTCGTCGGCTTGGTCGTCGGGACAGTTTTAATCAAATTAGTGACGGTTTCTGATCGCCATTTTAGACCAATTTCGGTGTTGGTTTTTTTTGTCACCAATGTAATTTCAGCTGGTAGATGTTGTAGTGGTGATGCTTGTGGACGACTAAAATAATAACCTTGACCGAGATTTACTCCAAGGGCTTGAACAACATAATATTCTTCAACCGTTTCAATCCCTTCGGCAATGGTTTGACATCCTTCGCTTAGGGCAATTTCTTGTAAGGATTGAATGAGTCGCTTTTTGTGTTTATCGCGATTAATCGATTGAATGAAATATTTATCAAACTTGACATAGTCAGGTTTCAGTTCCGACCATAATCGTAAGCCAGAATAGGCCGAACCAAGATCGTCCAGAGCAATTTTGAAACCCGCATCACGATAATGTTTTAGGGCATTGTGGATTGTTACAATGTCAAGAATTGGAAAGTTTTCCGTTAATTCAATGACGACGTTTTGTGGATTAATATTGTGCCTTGTTAGAGCTTTATGGGTGAAACCTGTTGGGAAGTCAGCTTCAAGTAGTGCTTTAGGACTGACATTAAGAAAGAGTTTCCCTGTTAAATTGAGTTGCGAAAAATATTCAATATTAATGTCGCGGCACAGGGTTTCTAGCTCTGTTAATTGATTGAGTCGTATTGCAGCATTAAAGAGATTACCGGGGGAATGTAGTGGTGAATCCGATGGCCCTCGCACCAGTGCTTCATAACCGATAATTTCCCCTTTATTTAAATCAACAATGGGTTGGAACCAAGAGGTTAGACGTCTGTTTTGGATAATTTCATCAAACACCTCATCGACAGAATTGTACTGTGAATCAAGTGTCGTCGCGCCATCTACCGGAAGATATTGGGTGGGGTGGTCAAAATTTAATAAAGGGGCTACGCTCATAATCTTTTATCCTGTTTGAAGGAGAAGTTTCGTGCCAAGTTGTTGCTCTAAGTCATTTGAAATATTGAAAGTAGCGGGTAATGTGTTTTAAATAGTGTTACTGTTGTTGATGAGTAAAATGGTTCTATATTTTGATACGATGAGGTGTTGGTTTAAATAATGTGTTGACAAAAAATAAATGTCGAATATGCTTAAAGCACTTGCATTAAGAGAGGCAGAGGTGGTTTTCACCGAATGCCCGGCAACCTGACAACCAAGGTGCCAAGCTTGTTCCGGCGTAAGCGGAATGGCAATGCGCCCCGAAAGGGGAACGTTGAAGATGATTGTTCATCGCTAAAAAAAATCATCGACTCCCATTCATACACTCCATGTATCGCTTGCAGCCTCTCTTTTCGTTACACTTTCATCAGAGAGGATGAATTATCATGAGTAAGCACATCGAAACCCAAGTTCTTCACGCAGGCTACCAATCTGACCCATCAACTTTAAGCCGAGCTGTACCTATCTATCGGACCAGTTCGTTTGAATTCAAAAATACTGAGCATGCGGCAAATCTTTTTGCTCTGAAGGAGGCGGGTAATATCTATACCCGTTTGATGAATCCAACAACAGATGTTCTTGAAAAGCGTGTTGCTGAACTGGAAGGTGGTGCGGCAGCTTTAGCATTATCATCTGGTACCAGTGCTATTTTCTATTGCATCATCAATCTAGCGCAACATGGCGATGAGATTGTGGCTTCCAGCAACCTGTATGGTGGTAGTTACACTCAATTTAACGATATTTTGCCGCAATTTGGTATTACAGTAAAATTTGTAGATCCCGGTGATCCCAACAATTTTACCGCTGCCATAACGGATAAAACCAAGGCTATTTTTACGGAGGTGATCGGCAATCCGAAATTAAATGTTGCTGATATCGAAACGTTAGCAACCATTGCCCATGATCATGGTTTGCCATTGATTGTGGATAGTACTTTCGCAACGCCTTATCTGCTGCGACCGATTGAGCACGGAGCAGACATTGTTGTCCACTCTCTGACAAAATGGTTTGGTGGCCACGGTGCTGGAATAGGTGGTATTGTCGTCGACGCAGGTACTTTTGACTGGACGACAGGCAAGCATCCATTGTTAAGTGAGCCAGATTCAAGTTATCACGGTATTCGTTATGCGACAGATTTAGGTGATTTAAATGCTGTTGCTTATATTGTCAGAATGAGATTAGTGCCTTTGCGTAACCTCGGTGCCTGTATCTCACCAGATAACTCGTGGTTCTTTTTACAAGGGATAGAAACATTGCCACTGAGGATGGAGCGGCATAGTGAGAATGCATTGGCTGTCGCACGTTATTTGCAAAATCATCCGCGAGTAGATTGGGTATGTTACCCTGGCCTTGAAAGCGACCCTTCATATGGATTGGCACAAAAATATCTGACACGTGGTAGTGGCGCAATGGTTGTTTTTGGCATTCGTGGTGGTGAGAAAGCTGGTTGCTCATTTATTGAAAACCTTGAACTGTTTTCACATCTTGCGAATGTCGGTGATGCGCGTAGTTTAGCGATCCATCCAACTTCGACGACACATGCACAACTGACGGCGGAGCAACAAGCCACTGGCGGTATAACACCGGAATTAATACGGCTATCCATTGGTGTTGAGCATATTGAAGATATTTTAGCTGATTTAGATCAAGCATTAGCAGAGTAGTTTATTTCTGAAAGGGTTGCAGTGGTGAGAGACCGCCGAACACCACTGTAGTAGTAATGTTATATGGCTGTATCGAACTATCCTTCAAAAATTGTATTACCACAACAACGTCCTGTCTCACCACGGTTGTTTGATTTCTTTTGCCAGAGATTTAGCAAAATTTCTAGTGATGTGTGGCGACGGCGTTTTGTTGACGGTAAGGTTCTAGATGCGAACCATCAACCGCTCCCACTTGATGCACTGTACGTTCCGCAGAGTACAGTGTACTACTTTCGTGAAGTTGATGATGAAAAGGTCATCCCATTTCATGAAGAAATTGTATACCGTGATGATGAGTTGGTGGTTGTGTGTAAACCCCATTTTTTGCCTGTGACACCGGGGGGACGCTTTGTCAAAGAGTGTCTTGTTTATCGGTTGCGAGCAGAACTTAAAAACGATCATATTGCCCCCCTACACCGTTTAGATCGCCATACTGCGGGTTTGGTCATGTTATCGCTTAATCCTGAAACTCGGAGCCATTATGCGGCACTGTTTAGTCAGGGGGATATTTGTAAAACGTACCTCGCAATGGGGCATTATTCAACGCCTACGGATCAAAATAAATGGGAAGTTCGTAACCGTATAGAACAAGGTCAACCGTGGTTTTTACGCCATGTTGTTAATGGAACCCCAAATGCCCACTCGACTATCCGTTTACGTCAACAATTAGATGGATGCGCCAGTTTTGAGTTACAGCCACATACGGGGAAAACTCATCAATTGCGGATTCACATGAGTGGTTTAGGTTTCCCGATTATCAATGACCGCTGTTATCCGACATTGCAACCAGAGCAAGCGGATGACTTTCAACGGCCTCTTCAACTTATTGCCAAGGGGTTGCAATTCAAGGATCCAGTAACAGGTCGACATCATCAATTTAAGTCGTCGCGCGAGTTGCTATAAAGTTATTTTCGTGTTGTTTTTAGAGCAATCATGCTTCAAAACTAAGAGAAAAGGAGTTTGTTATGGCTTTGTTACGCATTGGTATTATCGTGGTATTGTTTCAACTATTGCTGGCGGGGTGCAGTTTGCTAGAACCGACGAAAAATACTGAACGGGCTCCATTGGAAGGCTGTTGTGGTTCGTTGATGGTGGAACCGCAAGAGATTGTATAATTCCCGTAAACAAGCCAACCATCTTGCATTTAGATGGTTGGCTTGTGGTTGTTTTGTATTAACTATGAGTTTGCTGGCTTTTTTCTGCTGACGTTGTAGGTTCTTTTATTTGAACCACTGGTTGACTCTTTTGTTGAGTTCGATTTATTTCCAGACCGATTTGGCCGTTGATTGTTCCGTTTACTCTGGTTCGGGCGATTATTTTTATTCTTTGCACCAGAATTGTTATTGCGACCATTTTTGATTGGTTCAGCAGCAATCGTTGGATCTGGTTCGTAACCTACCATGGTTTCAACGGCAATTTTACGTTTGAGCAGCTTTTCAATATCTTTCAATAATTTCAATTCATCAATACATACCAAAGAGATCGCTGAGCCTTCATTGCCAGCGCGGCCCGTACGTCCGATGCGGTGAACATAATCTTCTGAAACATTAGGTAATTCGTAGTTTACAACATGTGGCAGATGATCAATATCAAGACCACGTGCTGCAATATCTGTCGCGACTAAGACCCGTACCGATCCTTTTTTAAAATCAGCGAGAGCGCGAGTTCTTGCCCCTTGACTCTTGTTGCCATGAATTGCTGTCGCACTAATGCCATCGATCTCTAGTTGGCGTGCTAGACGGTTCGCCCCATGTTTTGTCCGAGTAAAAACAAGTACCTGTTTCCAGTTACGTGAGCCAATGATAAATGACAGAAGTTCACGTTTTCTTTTTTTGTCGACATGGTAAACCGCTTGATCAACCGACTCAGCGGCGGTATTGCGTCGAGCAACTTCGATCAGCGTTGGTGCATTAAGTAACCCATCAGCGAGCTTTTTGATTTCATCTGAAAATGTTGCTGAGAAAAGCAGGTTTTGTCGCTGTTTAGGCAGTAAAGCCAGAACCTTGCGAATGTCATGGATAAAACCCATGTCAAGCATACGATCTGCTTCATCAAGAACTAAAATTTCAACGTTCGATAAATCAAGAGTCCTTTGACTTACATGGTCAAGTAAACGTCCTGGAGTGGCGACGAGAATATCGACACCGCGCCGCAGGGCTTGAATCTGCGGGTTAATTTTAACGCCACCAAAAATAACTGTTGAACGTAATGGTAAAAAATCGCCATAAAGTTCAACACTTTCGCCGACTTGAGCAGCCAGCTCGCGAGTTGGTGTTAAAACTAGCGCTCGTACTGGGCGATGGTTGGTTTCAACTTTTCGTTGACTAAGAAGTTGGAGTAAGGGGAGGGTGAAACCAGCGGTTTTTCCCGTCCCTGTTTGGGCTCCCCCAAGAATATCTTTACCTTCTAAGATAACGGGAATAGCTTTGGCTTGAATAGGGGTTGGTTCACTGTAACCCTGTTTGGTTACAGCTTGAAGCAGTTCGGTCATAAGACCGAGATCGTTAAACGACATGTAGGATAAAACTCCGAAATTGAATCGGCCTACCCAATTATAAATATGGGAACGGTTTTAGGCGAGAAACATAATGAAATATGGTGTCAAGGAATCGTAAAAGAAACTATCTGGGACACAAAAAGATGCCAACCGATGGACATCAAGAACTAAACATAATAACAGTATTTACTTCCGATGTCTAATTTTTTAACTAATCCAGTGTTCTTGGATCAAGAATAGCGTAATGCCGCTGACAATAATCCACAGTGCTATTCCATGAATTAAGGGCCGTATTCCAGTCGTTTTGAGCAACTGCCGACTTAATCCGCTCCCTATGAGAAACAAGGTGGCGGCCAAACATTGTTTAGCAATAATTGATAAGGTGTTCCATAGTGGTTCTAAGGTTGGTAGTTGACTGCGTATGATCGCTGCTAAAATAAAGCCAGCAATAAACAGGGGTAATGCCGGACGTTTTTCTGCCTTGAACAATAAGCCCGCTGCTAATGCCAGTGGGGCGATCCACAAGGCACGGGTTAATTTTACCGTTGTAGCAAAGTGCAGAGCCTCATCACCATAACTGGCGGCAGCACCAACAACACTGCTGGTATCATGGATGGCCATTCCCGCCCAGAGACCAAACTGATGCTGAGTGAGATCAAATTGGTGACCAATGATGGGAAAGACAACCAGAGCAACAGCGTTAAGTATAAAAACAGTTGAAAGGGCAATAGCCGATTGATTGTTTTTGGCTTGTAGTACTGGAACCATGGCTGCGATAGCACTACCGCCGCATATTGCGGTGCCACAACTAATCAAGCCACTGGTGATTGGGTCAATTTTTAGTAAACGGCCAAATAGAATACCAACGGCAATGGTTGATATGATCGCGATAAAGGTCAGCCCGATAGAGTTTTTACCCACCTGCCAGACTTCGTTGATGCTTAAACCAAAGCCTAAGCCAACAACGGATAGTTTAAGGAGTCGTTGACTCAACCAGCTACTTTGTTGCGCAAAAGGATTGCCACAGAACAGGCTAAAAGAGATGCCGAAGCAAAGTGCATGTACCGGAGTAATACTAGGGATAAAACAAATAAGCAGTAACGCGATATAAAGAATGCTCTGGAAAGAGATCACAAGACGTTCATTTCATTAAAAAGGGTGGATAATGGTTAGTGTTCCTCGTTTGCAAAAAAGCTAAGAATGCGAAACACCATCTTTTTGTCGGTAGAGCTTAGTTGTTCAACCCCACGGTATAATTTAAAGAATCTCAACCGTTGACTACGCGATAATGTTTTTATCGCCACCTTATCTAGACAGGCTAAGTCTTTAACAATCCCCCGTTTTTGTAGCCAGCCGTATTGTTTGCGGCCGAGAGGACAGTCAAAAAAATAGACTTGAGGGATGGGGTCAGTGCTGACAAGAATATTTCGCCACTTGAGATCCCAATGAACAAAGCCTTGCTCGTGGAGACGCTTGGTGTAGTCAGCGCATTGAGATAGTACACAACTTAACCATACTTTGTTTTTGAAAAGTTCGCGATTTTTTTTTGCTAAAGTCGCTAAATCATTTGATTTAATCTCTGTAGTAATTAAGGCACCAAGTTTAAATTGACCGAGATAACAGTTGTGACCATAAGCAATAAGGCGAGGTGTAGGAATGCCGAGTTGTTGAAAGTAGAGGAGGTTCTCCCATTCGCCACGAATGCGACCACGGCCAAGGTGTTTACGTGCCCCTTTGCCGTTACGGTGATAGATTTTAATATAATAGATTGTGTCGTTGACGGTTATTTTTTTTACATGGCTAATGGGGTCACGTGAAATAATTTCGCCCTGTTGGTCGACAGCCGTTTGCAGTGAATGGAATGCAGACTTCTCATTAGGTGTGCCAAGAAAGGTCCAAAAGCTTGTACGATTATTTTTACCCATCAGGATTTCCAAAAAATGTTGAAGACTAAACATTATGTGATATCAGCTGAAAAATGTCATTTTATGCAGCGTTTATAGCGTAAGTGATTATTTGTTTATATGTTACGGATTCATTGCTCTGACTAATGGTGAGTCAATTTATTCATGGTTTTGTAACATTGAAATGAGATAGTCGTGGATCTTTACTGTACTATCCATGGTTAGAACTTTATCCGCAATTTGTGTGGCTCTAGCACAGGAGAGGTCAGATAAAAAAGCTTTTGTCCTCGGAATAAAGGGTGACACCATTGAAAATTCACGAATGCCAATACCTAAAAGTATCGTGAAACTAAGAGGGTCGGCAGCCATCTCACCACATAAACAGACCCCTTTACCTAAACGCGTTGCTGTATCGTTGACATACTTTATTGCTTGTAGAATCGACGGATGGAGGGGGTTGTAATACTTATTAACCAATGGATTGTTTCGATCTGCGGCTAACATATACTGTACTAAATCATTCGTTCCAAGAGCGAAAAAATCAACCTCTACAGCAAGGAATTTGCACATCTGTACCGCCGCAGGAACTTCTATCATGACACCAATGGGGATATCATCGGCAAAAGGGATTTTTTCACGGCGTAAATTATCTTTTGCCTCTTTAATGACTTCTTTGCAGGCTTGTATCTCCTCAATTCCAGAGATCATCGGAAAGAGAAGTTTTACCGAACCATGGATTCCTGCCATAAGGATTGCTTCGATTTGTGTGCGAAAGATGTCACGATTGTCGAGAGATACCCGTACGGATCTCCAACCCATGAATGGGTTATCCTCTTTGGGTGGTGGAAAATAAGGCAATGCCTTATCGCCACCAATATCGAGGGTACGAATGGTCACAGGGCCATCAAAACTTTCAACAATTTTGCGACAGAGTTGGTACTGGTCATTCCGATTGGGAAAGCTATTACGGGTCATGTAGGGAAATTCGGTGCGGTAGAGGCCGACACCGTTGGCACCATTACGTTGAGCAATGGCCACATCACTCAATAAGCCGATGTTCGCCCGCAATGTTACTGAAATTCCATCTTTTGATACCGCAGGACGGCGACGATATTTGTTAAGTCGATGAACCTCTTTAC
>Ga0193964_1001383_pt1 | contig 10586 bp, 7 predicted proteins | sample FB_7_MG_FD_140323 | JGI IMG/M metagenome (GOLD analysis project Ga0193964, IMG submission 140323) | Microbial mat bacterial communities from the Broadkill River, Lewes, Delaware, United States - FB_7_MG | ecosystem: Environmental > Aquatic > Freshwater > River > Microbial mats | place: USA...
CCGTTGAAGAATTGTTCGCTGGATTAAGTGATGACCACCTCGATGATATGGGGCTGACCTTAGATCAGTTGCGCACCGCTCTACGAGATTATGTTGAAGGGATGGGGGCGTTACAGCAAGAGATTGATACGGTTGAAAAACTTACGATTCGAGGTGGCTTTAATAAAGATCGCGAAGCGGAAGATTTTGAGCTCGATTTAATCCCGGGGCAAATCACCTGCATTGTTGGCCCAACAGGGTCAGGTAAAAGTCGCTTATTGGCTGATATTGAATGGGTCGCACAAGGGGACACGCCAACGGGACGACATATCCTGATTAATGGTCAGATACCCGATGCTAAATGGCGCTTCTCCATTGAGCATAAATTGGTGGCCCAACTGTCGCAAAATATGAACTTTGTTATGGATTTGAGCGTCGAAGAGTTTATCCGTATGCATGCGGAAAGCCGCTTTGTCGCCAATGTTGATGAAAAGATATCCTCAATACTGGCTCAGGCCAATGAGTTAGCGGGCGAATCATTTAGCGCGGATACGCCGATCACCTCCCTTAGTGGGGGACAGTCACGAGCATTGATGATCGCCGATACCGCTATTTTAAGCCGCTCGCCTATCGTTTTAATTGACGAAATCGAAAATGCGGGCATTGACCGTAAGAAAGCCTTAGCCTTGTTGATTAAAGAGGAAAAGATCGTTTTGATGGCGACTCACGATCCCATTTTAGCTTTAATGGGGCAACGTCGTCTGGTGATTAAAAATGGCGGGGTGGCAAAGATTATTGAAACAGGTCAAGCCGAACGTGACAATTTAGAACAGTTAGAAGTCCTTGATCGTAAATTGATGGCGCTACGTCATCGGATACGCCAAGGGGAAACACTCGAAACGATTGAGTCGTAAGTAGGTGTTTACCGAAACAGAGTATTTTACATTAACGTTAAAATAATAAGGAGATTTAGATATGCACGATGGTTGCGCAGGAAACTTTTCATCAGGTCAGGATGTTCTCAATAAAATTCGTTCAATGGGGTTCAATACTCAGGCAATGCCAGCTGCCGTATCAATGACCTGCGAAGAATGTCAGACCCCTTTCGTTATGGAAACATTTGAAGGTCAGTGCCCTAGTTGTGGAATGGTTTATGCCGTGACACCGTGTCACGCCAGTGACCCGTCGTCCATCCGTGCGGCAGGGATTAACGTGTAACGGTGGCCGCGACGGAGCAGGAAAAAAAACAACAGCGAATCGCTAAAGATGAAAAAGTTCTGCGGGCCTTTATTGCGGTGTATTGCAAGGTTCATCATCGTGATGGTGGCGAACAGTCTGGTGGTGTGAGTCATTGTGATCAAGGGCGTGCATATTGCCCTGAATGCTATGCGTTGTTACAGTATGCGTTACAGCGTAATGAGCGTTGCCCATTGGTTCCCAAACCTGTTTGTCGTCATTGCACAGTGCATTGTTATAAGCCAGAGATGCGGCAAAAAATACGTGAGGTGATGAAGTTTAGCGGCATCTACTATGTGAAGCGAGGACGGCTTGATTGGATTTGGCACTATTTTTTTTAAATGTGAGATTCGTCTCAATGTTGATTAAACAAAAAAGATCGCAACAAGTGCGATCTCAGACTTTTAACAAAGGCCTCGCAATACTGCGGGGCTTTTGTTGTTTTACTCTATTCAATTCAATGGTGTTAATTCGGTCAATAGCTGCTGTATCTCCATCGCCAATTTGGGTCGGCCAAGATAAAACCCTTGGCCTTCTTCACATCCCGCTTGTCGCAGAAATTGTAGTTGTTCCTCTGTCTCAATCCCTTCAGCAATAGTTTTGAGATTCATGTTTTGCGCTAAGGCGATGATTGATGTCGTGATGGCAGCATCATTACCTTGCTGGATAACATCTTTGATGAATGATTTGTCAATTTTCAGCTTCTCAATGGGAAAGCGTTTTAGGTAGCTAAGAGATGAATAGCCGGTGCCAAAGTCGTCAATTGACAACGATAGTCCCAGTTCCTTTAATTGGTTCATTGTCCTGATCGACGCGTCAATGTCTTGCATAATTAAACTTTCGGTGATCTCCAATTCAAGAAACTGGGGTTCAAGCCCCGTTACTTTCAATACTTTTTCGATATGTTTTACTAAATTATCTTGAGAAAATTGACGGGCAGAAATATTGACCGCAATCGGAAAACATGGATATCCACATTGCTGCCACTGTTTGTTTTGCAGGCAGGCTGTGTGTAGAACCCATTCACCGATTTTAATGATCAGCCCCGTTTCCTCTGCCAGTGGAATGAAGTCATTTGGGGGCACCAAGCCAAGCTGGGGATGATTCCAGCGAACCAAGGCTTCGACACCGATAATTGCATTGGTATTAAGGTCAAATTGAGGTTGATAGTTTAAAATAAATTCGTTGTATTCTAGGGCATTTCTAAGGTTGTTTTCTAATAGCAAGAGTTCATGGGCTCGCTCATTCATCTCAGTGGTGTAAAACTGATACGTTCCACCACCATTTTCTTTTGCTCGTGAAAGAGCTGAGTCGGCGCAGTTAAGCAGTGAGGGCATATCGTGGCCATCGTCAGGATAGAGACAGATGCCAATACTGGTACTAACATAGAGCGTCTCATCATCAATCTGAATGGAATCAGCGAGTGTTGTTTGAATTTTCTGGATAAGCGAAACAACATTATTAACATCAATATTGCCCTCAAGAATGATCCCGAATTCATTGCCTGTAAGGTGGGAGACCGACCCTTCTTTGCCAACACATTTAAGCAACCGTTGTGCGACCTTTTGCAATACTTGATCACCAACATGGCGGCCAAGACAATTGCTTATTTTTTTTAACCGATCGACTCCAAGGTGAAGGAGGGCAATCTGATTACTGTCCGGGGTACCATTAGTTACCATTTGTTGTAGTCGGTCTTGAAACAGGACAATGTTGGGTAAGCCCGTTATTTGGTGATATTTGGCGATATAGTTAATGTGTTCTTTATTTTTCTGTAGCGTAACTTTGGTGTGCCTTCTGTCTATCTCAGCTGCAACTTTAACCGCTAGAATCTCCATCAGCTCCCGGGTACGGCGAGGTAGGTTGAGTTCGTAGCGAGATAGCACACACATGGTGCCGAGTATTGTTCCGTCTTCACCGTACAGTGGCACGCCAATATAGCTTTGAGCGTCAAGTTGGACTAAAAAATCATCATCAGGAAATACGTCTTGTACCTGTCTGGGGTAATAATGGAAGTGCTCTTCAATGACACTACCGCATGGTGTCCCTTTAAATGGGAGGATATAATCTTTTAAAAGTATGCTGTCCGAATGCATCGCTATGATCTTAATTTTAGTTGCAGAGATGACTTCGGCAACAAAGGCGTATTCAGCATCAAGCCAACGAGATAATTCCTTGAGAACATTATCAAAACAAATGTCTCCGTCGAGTCCGACAATGCTTTTGATCAGCGTATTGATGGTTTCATCGGCACGCTTGTTCGGGCTAATGTCGCGGATAGTGCCAACGAGTCCGTCTATTGAACCATCAGTGCTCAATATGGGGGCTTTGCTGAAAACAACGTCACGCCGAGTACCATCTGCGTAATCGACAAGTTCCTCATATTCGCGTAAGCTTTTGGTTTGGAATACGGTAATATCTTCACCATGGCACTTTTTTGCCCGCTTTGGAGAAAGTTCAAAAACGGTCTTTCCAACTAATTGGGCTTTGCTGATTCCTAGTTGTTGTTGAAATTCTTTATTGCAATCAGTGTAGTGACCAGAGGGGGATTTTAAGAAGATTGGTTGTGGTATGGCATCAAGGATTGCTTGTTGGCGATCTTTTTGGAGGTCGAGGGCTTTTTTATTGTTTCTGCTTTCAAGTTCGGCTGAAACACGCAGAGCATAGCTCTGCAATAAGAGCTCAGCGAAGACATTGTTACGTAGTGGCTCGCGGCCAAGGATGGCTATGGGGCCGAGAACCTCGCCAGTAGAATCTACTATTGGTATTCCAATATAGCTGTCGATGCCTAATTCGACACTTAGTTCGTCAAGTGGGAATTTTGACTGTACACCACTGAGATAGCAAAACGGGCCCTCTTTAACGACGTTTTCGCATGGCGTGTTGTTGAGATCAAATTCAAAGTTTTCACAGATTTTACCATTCGCATAGACGGCAATCGTCCTGACTCGAGTCTTGCATTCATTGCAAAATTTACAAATAAAAATATAATCGGCATCAGATAGAACGGCTAAATCTTTTAGTGGTGAAAAAAAAAGCTCGTCTCCGTGGGCAGATGAAATTCGATGGTGGAATTCACGCAAGATTTGACGCATCAGAGGGTGGCTGTTGTCTGCAAGGGTCTGATAATCGCTGTTTGTGAATAATGATACTTTTTGAGAATTTTCTGCCTGCATGTCTGAAAGCTTCCTGATTGAAACGCTACCGAAGTAGCTCAGTTGTTCTGGCATGGGTTAATTTTCGTAGTTTAACTCAATTTAGATGGGCTTGCTAGTCTTTTAGAATGGTCATTCTTGGCAAGCAGAACAGAAAAGAGTTCAGCAAGTTGCCCTACGGCTTGGATCTCACGAGCCGTGTAACCATTTTTGTTATTAGCTAAGGCTAGTTGGCCAATAATTGTGTTCTCGCGCCAAATAGGTACCGCCATAAAATTGCAGAAAGGCTTATCAATCACCCCCGCGAGATGAGCGACATTGAGTTGTTGGAGTTTGTTGAACAATACGCCATTTCTGTGATTGTAAACGGCGTGAAGCAGTGAGCCGCGTCCCGGTGGTATTGGGGGTATAAAGGCTGTGTTGTCCGCTGTCCTAAACTCATCAAACAGTGATGTATAGTCAAGGAGCCACTGTTTGCCGCAGAGATTTGACGTTGCAACAAAACCGTGAGCACTATTAGTTATCTGGCGTGCCTGACAAAGGATTTCTTGCGCAACTTTTTCTTCGTTGTCGAAATACTGCACCATTGTTTGCGATAGGTTAGATAGGTGCTGATTGAGTGTTAACTGCCACGTCAATTCATCCTTGTCTCGCTCATGAGATGTCGTATCTGTGAAACATTCGATGCGTCCAATTTCGATTCCGTCACCATCGCAGAGTGGTTCTGAATGCATCGCAACGGTAAGAAGAGAACCGTTTTTATGGTAAATCGTGTATTTTTTTTCGGGAGTGTGTGAGCTGAAATGATGATTCATGGCATCGTTGGAGTGGGTTTGACATGTCTCTTGGATAAACCGACAATGTGGAGTGCCAATCATCTCATTTGCTGAATAACCAGTAAGTTGTTCAGCACGCTCATTCCAGCATGTGATCAATTGGTTTTGATCAATAGTAAAAATGGCACATGGAACAACGCGTTTAATAAGCTCCGTTTCAATTTCGCTGCAATTTTGGTTTTGTCGGCAGTGGGTGAGCTCAACAAGGAGTTGATTGATCACGTAGGTTAATTTTTTTGCACCGTTAGTCGGTTGCAGTGTGCCATTTTTTCGTTGCTGAAGTAGGCGTTGCAGTTGCTGAGTTAATTTGTCAAAGGGTTGGCGAATTCCTTTTTTCAAGTGATTGACTAATTGTAGTGTGATCAGGGTTAAAGCAACGAGGAGCAGGGACAATATTGATGAAACCTTGCGCTCAACTTCAAAATAAGGGCCATGGCTGAGTGTGAACTGAAGTAGTCCGAGTGGTTGTTGATTTAAATCAATAAGTCGTGCATGGGCGGTAAAACGATTATCCGTCGTTTGCTGTAAAAAAACCTGCTGATGTTCAGATAAGTGGCTCATTGCTCGTTGAGAATAGAGATCATCGGCAGCAAGTGGCAGTGTTCTTATGGTGATGTCACTTTGAAATAAAGGTGCTCCATGGTCAAGAATCTGATTAGTTAACGGTTTACATAGAATAATAATTGGCCCAGAAGCATTGAGTAATGATGTGAGTGAGTGGGCCGTCACCATGATGAGAGATCTTTTGCCTGCAACAAGGCCTGTAATGGACCGTTGCGGTGTTTCTCCTGCAATCTTAAGCACTTTTTCACATAAAGATGTATTGGGTAAGCGAAAGTTTGCCGTGCCATGATCGAGTCCTCTACCGCTGATTAGTTGTCCTGTGCTCGTATAGATGGCAGCATCCGTTAAGCCGTGATCGGTGAGGAGGTTATCTGGCAAGGACTGTTGCCAAAAATGTGTATCTTGTGTTTCAAGATCTGAAAGCATAGAGGTGTATGTAATATAGTCCTGAGCAACTGTTGTGAGGGATTGCAGTTCATTGTCAAAATTCAACCTTAAACGGTCAATCTGTTGCAGGGCAGCGTGTTGTTCAATGCGTTTGATTTGCGGGAGAATATGAAAATGACACGCAATAAAAACAAGTATTGACGCGACGATGATAAAACCGAGCAGCATAAAAATATGATGGCTTTTTGATGAACTTAATGCAGGCATAGCATTCCCTCTGGCGGACATTCTCTCACAACTTCTATTTTGGTTATTTCAGTGACCTGGCTTAGTTGGTCAGTCGCACCTCAGTAGATCCAGATTGCATCATCAATGAATTAGCGGTGTTTGTTGATGGGGGATCACCTTATTTGTGACAGATTTTCCCCCTATTTTAACGATTACAATGATCGGTAACAGTTTTGTATCGTTTAAAATCATTAAGTCTGTTGATCGAGTACCCCTTTGATCTCTTCAACCATTTGTGTGCCATCAATTTGTGCTGTGTGTAGATGTTGTCCCCAACTGGCACCACCACGTTTTACCGAATTGTAAAATTCGTTAGCAGGGTACTTGGTTTTTAGAGCGAGCAGGGTGGAGAGGATCGTTTCAGAATCATTTGCTCCTAAGTGGCGCAGCTTTTGTAATTGTTTTGCTGTGGCAAGCTTGTTATGGATTAGAACGTCATCAACGACAAATCGCGATAAATTGTTATCGACGTCAAGGCTGTTAAGAGCTTTGGCAAATTCGCCACCAAAGTCTTGTGTGTCGATTTGTAAAGAATTTAGGGCTTCGAGCCATGAATCATTACGGTAGCGGGATTTTAATAGGTCGCCTGGGGTGAATTTGGATCGTTCTGAAATCCAGTGAGCAACCCAGAGGCGTTCAGATGTTGTTGATGCTTTTTGCTTTGCCAGAACCACTTTTTTCTTTGCCACATTGTACACATTGGCTACTAAGGAATTTTGTGCTGTCGCTAAAAAATATGCGTCCGCTGATGTCGGATGCTCTGGGTCATAGTTTTTATTGCTATAGCAATGACACGCCATAGACCAGCAGAGGGTTGGGACAAGGAGTATTGCTACGCAGAGTATCAGGTGCCATTTTTTTAACATAAGATATCTCCTGCAAAAAGTTCCCAGCCACTTTAGGTGGCTGGGTAAGCTGCATTGAAGTTAGAACATTTAAGGAAAAAATTAGAATATCCAAGAGATTGAGAAGTCGAGAGCATCTTCGCTGACCTCGTATTCGATCTCTACTTCGTTACCGAATGGTGTGGTGCCGGTCGATGTGACTGATTCTTCGAAGGCGTGCATGTAGCCTAAGTTAACGGTGACGGCTGGGGTCACTTGATAACCAAGACCAACGGTGACATGTTGTTCAACAGCTGCTGGGAAACCGATGATACGCAGGGTCTCGGCACCGTAGGTATTGACCTGCTTCCCCTGAATATTGACAGTTGATCCGCCGCTGAAGTTCTTATGGGAGTCGATCTGACTTTCAGCGTAGTTGTATCCGAGGCGTAGGGACAATGAATCGATAGGCTTAAATTCAACGCCGATGGCGACAACAATCTGGTCATCCCAGTCGAGATCATCATAACCGCTGGCATCGGACCAGTTGATCCACTTGCTGTTGAATTCAACTAAAAAGCTTTCGTTGGGCTCGTAGGCAATACCTAAACCGAGTTGCTGCGGTGCTTCCAGTTCGAAATCGTCTACGCTGCCATCTTGATCTAGGTCAAAGACATTTTTATGATCGGCGGCAATCGGCGACAGGTAGGTAAGGCCGTAATGCATCGAGTCCTTATGGTAGAGAGCACCGAGCTGGACGCCGTAGCCGTAGGCTGCTGAAGAGCCTTGAGTCAGGTCGAGGGTTGAGTTAACGACATGGATAGCAGCGCCGATTGATAAGTTTCCCGTTACCTCGTAGGCGAGAGTTGGAGCCACCTTGAGGATCATCAATTGAGTGTTGTCTGCGGCAATAGTCCCTTGGCTTAGTTCGCTGTCTGAATGGTCAACTCCGAGACCGGTGATGCCATAGGCCGCAAGTCCGAAACGCAGTTTTTCGTTGATACCGGTTGTGAAACCAAAGGCTGGCACCATGTAGGTTTTCTTGTCGGCATCGTTTTCATAGCTTCCTGGATCGAACCCTGCATACTTCGGATCAAGGGTACTTGGTTTGAAGTCACCGCCGATGGTGACTTTGCCGCTGATCGTTGGTGAAAACAGCGTGGCAGCAAAGTCAAACTGTGACTCATCGCAGCAACCGGTGAAGCACATTGCTGCGGGGTTGGCAAAGGTTGCGCTGATCGCATCTTGAGGGGCCGCGATGCCGACACCACCCATGGCACGTGAAATTGGACCGATACCAATCAGATTGTCACCATTCGTTGCGAACGCGCTAAATGGCAGAAGTAGCACCGAACATAAAATTGCAGCTGTTTTGAAAATCTTATTCATAAAACCTCCCTGCCTCTAATTGAGGCAATTTTTCTGAAATATGTTGCTCCTCCCGATAGGTACTCGGGAGGAGCGACGCTATTACTTTGTAGCTTCCCGTAGTGCTTGTTCTAATTCGTCTTTACTTAGAGCGTCAGGCGCTTGATACAGTAAGTGTCTCTCAAGCTCCAAGAATGTGAGATCATCTTCTTGGAGGAAAATATCCTCGTTACCATGGCAGTTTTCACACATGACAGTTGCACCCTCTTTGTGGATTGGTGCAAGTTGGAGGAAGTGGGTTGGATAAGGAGCCCATGTTGGCTTCGATTCAAGATCCTCTTGATTTAACTCCACGCCAAGGTGTGCAAAGGCGTCTGCCGAGGTGTTGCCAGTGGTGTGAACCATTGGGTAGATTTTGCCACCAAATTGACCGAGTTTGAAGATATGCTCCGTTTCAGGGACGCGGTTGTGACATGACAGACATGACTCGTACTCGGTTCCATGACAGGCTTGACAGCTAACTGAATCATCATGTATTTCGTGTGCATTGTTGCTGGTTGCTACCTCTTGGTGACAGTTGTAGCAGTTAGCCTTGATCAGGCCAGGTGTCATCATCCCTTGCGGTTCTTCTGGGCCGCCACGGCCATGGAATTCCTGATCGCTGCTGTGGCAAGAGTTGCAATCCATGCCGATGGCCGTATGGAGATTTTTTTCTTCAGTGAAGAAACCAGCTCCCGCTAAGTGATGGCATGGAATGCAAACTTGTAAGTTGTCGGGCTTCTCTGTCACCCTATGGTTGTTTTGCAGGCCGGCATTCGCGATAGGAGCGGTACCGATATGACAGGTACCGCAGGTGGCGTGGCATGCCATGCAGTCGGCAGTCATGATCTGACCAACAACAACCTCTTTGTCGTGAGTTTTTCCTAAGCGACCAGAGAGTTTATTGCGAACTCCGGTCATGTTAAAGTGGATGGACGTTTTAGCATTCACAACAATATCTTTATGGCACGAACTGCAAACTTTTTCGCCACCGTCAGCAGTTGGATCTGTGATAATTCCTTCATGGGCTTTAGCTTTGTCTGTGGCAGTGGGGTCGCCAGCGTGGCAGAATTCGCACGATTGATTACCGTGGATACGATCATTGACGAAATCCTGATGGACGTAAAGACCCTGAGCGACGGTTTCAGCTGACACATCATGTCCGTAACCGTCTTTGGTGTCTTTAGATACTGAACGAAGATAGTCAAGCTGGCCGTGGCATACAAGGCACTCACTGGTGTTAATTGGGTTGGCGTAAGACTTGGGTTGAACGCTTACGTGGCTTGTTGTGGAACTGGCTGTGACAATAGCGGCCGCACCGAGCGCTAGCGTCGTTGCCAGACTGCAAATGAATAGCATTCTTTTCGTTTTCATAGTATGTTGCCTCCGTTAGAGTTCCTCTTCCTTTTGGCTCAGCAGTGAACCGACATTCTCTGCTGGGCCGGAAGAGGGCTGTTTAATTCGCAACTGAGTGAGGATTCATTCAGTTGCGAGGTGAAAATTTTTCCTTTCCTCTGTCGTCTCAAACCTTCGATGAGTGAAGGTTCATTCGTTTGGATGGTGTCGCTTAAAATGTTCATGGTATTCTCAGCGACAGGCCGATCTCATATTTGTACCTCACAGTTGAGTTGTTGAGTGAGGGTTCATTCAGTGTGTTTTTAGTCTAACTGCGTTTTGTTTCTGATGCAACACCTTTTTAATTGGCGATGGTCGGGATTTTTGATTTTAATTAAGGAAGTTGTTGCGGTACCGTCGCTGAGAGGCCTAACTGGGGGCGTCTGAAGGCTCATTGGTAAAAAAGCTACCTAAGTTAATAGGTAGCTTTCAGAGTACTGACAAACCCCACATTTTCTCAAGTGTGGGGTTTTGTTTTACCTTTTTTGCTTATATTTTGAATTCTGCTATCTAGG
>Ga0193964_1001385_pt1 | contig 10571 bp, 10 predicted proteins | sample FB_7_MG_FD_140323 | JGI IMG/M metagenome (GOLD analysis project Ga0193964, IMG submission 140323) | Microbial mat bacterial communities from the Broadkill River, Lewes, Delaware, United States - FB_7_MG | ecosystem: Environmental > Aquatic > Freshwater > River > Microbial mats | place: USA...
TATCGCTAATCTGCGTAAAGTGCTGATCGGCTTTGCTTACGTTATTGTGGGTTTGGCGCTGTTCCTATTAGGCTTGGAAAAGGCACTTTTCCCGATAGGTCGCTTAATGGCTGAGCAATTGACGGATCCTGAGTTTATCCGGGGTTGGAGTGGTTCAGTTGCAGGTGCGCTTCACTGGCATGATTATTTCTGGGTCTATATTTTTGCTTTTGCTATCGGTGCCAGTACAACCATTGCGGAGCCGTCTTTAATTGCGGTGGCGATCAAGGCTAATGAGGTTTCCGGTGGTGCTATTGGTGTGTGGGGCTTGCGTATCGCGGTAGCGATAGGTGTTGCTGTAGGTATCTCTTTGGGGACTTGGCGTATTGTGACAGGTTACCCCATTCATTGGTTTATCATCGCAGGTTATGTGGTAGTGGTTTGCCAAACCTTTTTTGCGCCGAAGATGATAGTGCCCTTAGCTTATGATTCAGGTGGAGTTACTACTTCGACGGTGACGGTGCCCCTTGTTGCGGCGCTAGGGTTAGGTTTGGCTGAAACAGTACCGGGGCGTAGTGCGTTAATAGATGGTTTTGGCTTGATTGCATTTGCAAGCTTGTTTCCGATGATTACGGTAATGGCATATGCACAAATTTCTGAGTTGCGTTCAAGGCGCAGCAAAACAGCTGACTAAGGTTGGTCTAAGAGGCAGTTATGCATTTTAAATTGTTGGTGGTTTTTGTAGAAGATTCGAAAACTGATGCGGTGATGAAGGCGGCGCGTGAAGCGGGTGCCACGGGTGCGACAGTTATCAACAATGCGCGTGGTGAAGGGGTTCATCAAACGAAAACCTTCTTCGGTTTGACGCTTGAAACCCAGCGAGATGTGGTCTTATTTATCGTAGAAGAGCACCTTAGCCGTAAGATTTTAGAAACGATTTCTGACGTGGCTGAGCTGGATGAACAGCCCGGTCGCGGTATCGCAATTCAGATTGATGTCGAGGATGCAGTAGGCATAGCACATCAAGTTGAGAAATTGGCAAACATAGTGGAGGATGAGCTATGAGTTCAGAGCGTAAAGTCGTACGCACCCGTGACGTAATGACGGATGAGTTTGCAATTATTGATGGTTTGATGACGGTTAAAGAGGCGTTAACGATCTTTCAAGAGAAAGAGGCGCGCGTATTGATTATTGATAAGCGCCACGCTGATGATGAATATGGGTTACTGCTTCTGTCTGATGTTGCTAAAAAGGTGGTCGCAAAGGATCGTTCTCCAGAGCGTGTTAACGTTTATGAGGTGATGGCGAAACCGGTTGTTTCGGTAGATCCGCATATGGATATACGCTATTGCGCACGTTTGTTTGAAAGCTTTGGATTGGCGCATGCGCCGGTGATCGAAAATGAAAAAGTGCTGGGTGTCGTAAGCTACCGTAGTATTGTGTTGAAAGGCTTGTTAGAGCACGCTTAATCTAAGCTTGAGCATAAAAAAGCCTGCGGTTAAGCAGGCTTTTTTGTTTTGAATGATCCAGATTAAATAAGATTAGTGCCGAGCTGATTTAAGTGTGTCAGCAATGAGGTAGGCGAGTTCGAGCGCCTGCTCACCATTTAGGCGAGGGTCGCAATGGGTGTGGTAGCGATCGCCGAGATCTTGCTCACTTATCATGTAAGCACCGCCGATACATTCAGTAACGTTTTGTCCCGTCATCTCAAAATGCACACCACCTGCGTGAGTGCCTTCAGCGCGATGTACTTCAAAGAATCCCTTCATCTCTTTTAGAATGGACTCTACGCTTCTAGTTTTGTAACCACTTGATGCTTTAATCGTGTTGCCGTGCATCGGATCAGAACTCCAGATCACGTTGTGGCCGCCACTTTTTACTGCGCGGACAAGCGGTGGTAGGAAGTCGGTAATCTTATCGGCACCCATTCTGGCAATCAGTGTGATTCGGCCCGCTTCGTTGTTTGGATTCAAGATAGCAAGGAGTCGGTCAAGGTCTTCTGGCTTAGTCGTAGGGCCAACTTTGATGCCTACTGGGTTTTTAACCCCGCGAAGGAATTCAACATGCGCATGGTCTGGTTGGCGAGTGCGGTCACCGATCCATAGCATGTGAGCAGAGCAATCGTACCAGTCGCCCGATAGGCTATCTTGGCGTGTTAATGCTTCCTCATACCCTAGTAGTAATGCTTCATGAGAGGTATACAGTGACGTCTCATGTAGCTGTGGTGTATTTTTAGCATTGATTCCGCACGCTTCCATGAAGCGAATCGATTGATCGATCTGATCCGCTAAAATCTGATACTTCTCACATAGTGGGCTATTGGTGACAAAGTTTTGATTCCAAGCGTGAACTTGGTGTAGATCAGCAAAGCCGCCGCGTGAGAATGCTCGTACTAAGTTTAGCGTCGAGGCGGCTTGGTTATATGCTGTGACCAAACGCTCGGGATCTGCTTGTCGTGCTTCATTGGTAAAGTCGATACCGTTAACTATATCTCCCCGGTAGCTCGGCAGTTCAACACCGTTACTACTTTCCATATCGCTGGAGCGAGGTTTGGCGTATTGGCCTGCAATGCGGCCTACTTTTACGACAGGGCAGCTGGCAGAGAACGTCATGACAATCGCCATCTGCATTAACACTTTGAAGGTATCACGGATTTTGTCAGCGTTAAACTCGCTGAAACTTTCTGCGCAATCACCGCCTTGAAGGAGAAAAGCTTTGCCTTTGGCAACTTTGGCTAAGTCGCTTTGAAGCTGGTTGATTTCACCTGCAAAAACCAGCGGTGGCATATTGCTTAATGTGTTTTCTGCTTGCTTCAGTGCTGCTAAATCAGGGTACTGAGGCTGCTGTACGATAGGTTTGTTTCTCCAGCTGGAGGGGGTCCATATTGAAGTTGTCATCTTCTATTCCTAGCGAACTATAGTGGTATCTATAGAATTTTTTTAAACTGAATAATTAGGGTCAATCAGCGTTTTGAGTCAAAACAGATGAGGGGCGGCCTGTCAATTTTGTGCAGGTAGCACAAAACCTACAGACCTAGATAAAGTAGGAGTGTAGATAAAAAGCGTGAGTCGCGGTGTCGTTTGTTTGCAGTTTTAGTGCATTCACTTGTTTATCGTTCACTTAATAGCTTGTATGAGTAAATATCCTGACAGTATATGATGAATTATGCTGTCTTGATACCCGTTAAGTTCCTGAATGATACATCTTTCGCCGTGTTTAGGAAATCTACCATGAATTCAGCGTCTTTCTGATCATCTCTGATGGCAGCGAATAGCGTACACCATACCCCTTTTTCACCTAATGGTTTTGAGGCGATGTATTCGCGTTGTATATATTCATGCAGCGCCCAGTTTGGGAGGGCGGCAACTCCTCGTCCACTGGCGACGAGTTGTAGCATCATTACCGTGAGTTCTGCTGTTCTGATCGTGTGTGGCTCAACGTCAGCTTCATCTAAAAAGTGATTGAAAATATCTAACCGCTGATGCTCAACCGGATATGTAATGAGTGTTTCTTGTGCCAAGTCTTCAGGATGTATAAAGCGTCTAGCCATAAGGCGGTGTTGTTTGCTGATGGCTAACCGTGATTCATAAGTGAACAGAGGAATGTAGGTGATGCCATTGCGAGGCTCAGGGTCGGAGGTGATTACTAGGTCTAGATCGCCTCTTGCCAAAGCAGGCAGTGGTTGGAAACTGAAACCACTTGAAAGATCGAGTTCTACCTCTGGCCAGTGCTGACGGAAGTGATCTATGGTTGGCATAAGCCAATCAAAGCAGCTGTGGCACTCAATACATAGATTAAGTCGGCCAGCTTCACCGCCTGCGAGACGAGCGATATCTCGCTCGGTATTGCGAATCATCGGTAGGATTTCATCTGCAAGCGTGAGTAAGCGTTGTCCCGCGCTGGTGAAGCAGATCGGTTTTGTTTTGCGGATAAAAAGAGAGCAGTTTAAGCGATCTTCTAAATCTTTGATCTGGTGAGAAAGCGCTGATTGAGTGAGGTGAACTCTTTCCGCCGCTTCGACAAGGCTGCCTGCGTCGCGTAAAGCTGACAGTGTTTTAAGGTGGCGAAGTTCAACCATTTGTACGTTTCTCCGGTCGGGCTCTGTTATCGCAATATACGCAGTATAGTACGGTCGAGCAAGAAGAGTAGGTAACCGAGTTAAAGAGTTCAGTTACCTACCGTCATCATTTGACGAGAAGAAACTCGAGTAGTGCTTTTTGTGCGTGTAGTCTATTCTCTGCTTCGTCGTATACGACAGAGCGTGGATCTTCCATCATATCCATGCTGATCTCTTCCCCTCTATGGGCTGGGAGGCAGTGCATGAATAAAGCGTCTTTGTTGGCGTGGTCCATCAACGCCGGAGAGACTTGAAAACCTGCAAATTGAGCTTCGCGTTCTTTCTGCTCCTCTTCCTGCCCCATGGATGCCCAAACGTCGGTTACGACGAGATCACTTCCAGTGACGGCTTCTTCGGGTGAGCGAGTAATAAAGACGCGATCTTTGTTTTCCTCTACCAGCTTCATGTCTGGATCAAAGCCTTCAGGGCAAGCAATATTCAGTTTGAAATCAAACTGGCGAGCGGCATTGATATAGGAGTGGCACATGTTGTTGCCGTCCCCAATCCAAGTGGCTGTTTTACCTTGGATATCTCCGCGATGCTCAAAATACGTTTGCATGTCAGCTAGTAGCTGGCAAGGATGATACTCATCAGTCAGGGCGTTAATAACGGGCACTGACGAATTAGCAGCAAACTCTTCAACTAGCTGGTGGCTGAATGTACGAATCATAACGACATCAACCATGCTTGAAATGACTTTAGCGCTATCGCTGATAGGCTCGCCACGTCCCAATTGAGTGTCCCTCGGTGATAGGAACATAGCATGGCCGCCGAATTGAGCCATGCCTGCTTCAAAAGATACGCGGGTGCGAGTTGATGATTTTTCGAAGATCATCGACATCACTTTGTTTTTAAGCGGTTCGTACACTTCGCCGCGGTTGCGAATCGCTTTAAGCTCACTAGCGCGTTTGACAAGGGTGCGCAATTCGTCAGAGCTAAGGTCTCTAAGTGTTAAGAAATGTCTAGTTGTCATTATGCTCTACGTTCGCCTTTAGGGCTGTCTTCAAGGGTATCGCTGCGCTCATCGGCTGCATAAATACGAATGATTTGTGAAAGAGTATTAACAAGCAATTCAGCTTCGCTATCAGTCATTGTGAGGGGAGGAAGCATGCGTACTACTTTTCCTCCGCCTGTAACGTTAAGTAGGATGCCCTTAACCTTGGCAAGTACTGCTAGCTCTGTTCCTGCTTCGCTCAGCTCTACAGCAATGAGCATTCCCTTATTGCGAATCTCTTTAACGTAGGCTGCATCGCCTATTTTTTCGCGAAACCCGTCAGCAATTCTATTGCCTAGCGTTTCTGCTCGTTGGCACAGGTTCTCATCCATGATGGTATTAACAACAGCAAGTGCCGCTGCGCATGAAAGAGGGTTGCCGCCGTAGGTTGAGCCGTGGGTGCCAGCGGTTAAAATTTTAGCTGCAGTACCGCGGGCTAGACATGCGCCAATAGGGACGCCATTACCTAAACCTTTTGCTGTAGTGACGACATCGGGCAGTATATTGTTATGCTGATAAGCGAAGTATTTACCAGAGCGGCCATTTCCGCTTTGGACTTCGTCAAGCATCATTAGCCAATCGTTCTGATCGCAGATCTCTCTTATCTGATTGAGATAATCTGGTGCTGGGATGCGGATGCCTGATTCGCCCTGGATTGGTTCAACCAGCACAGCAACGATATTGGGGTTGTTCTCGGCAATTTTTTTAATGGCGTCAATATCATCGTATGGCGCGCGAACAAAACCGCTAACCAGTGGTTCAAAACCTGCCTGGGCTGAACGGTTGCCTGTCGCGCTTAGCGTAGCCATAGTGCGGCCATGGAAAGCATCTTCCATCACGATAATAGCAGGGTTATCTATATTACGGACCGTATGACCATACCGGCGTGCCAATTTTATAGCGGCTTCGTTTGCTTCAGCACCTGAGTTGCCAAAGAACACATTTTCCATATCCGAAATTTGTGTCAAGCGTTCAGCAAGCTGTTGCTGATTTGGGATGGTGTATAAATTTGAGGTATGTAATACTTTCGTTGCCTGTTCGCATATAGCGTGGGTTACCGCCGGATGTGAGTGGCCTAAACCACATACCGCTATACCGCTAAGTGCATCTAGGTACTTGTTACCATCAGTGTCATACAACCAGCTTCCTTCACCGCGCTCGAACGCTACGGACAACCGGTTGTAGGTAGTCATAATAGATTCTACAGCCATGTTTATAATTCCCTACAAACGCAAAAAGGCAGCCAAGGCTGCCAATCAAAGGACGAATAATAGGCAGCTTTAGGGGGTTTGGCAAGATGCTCTGGTGATAAAGTCAGTATTTTTAGTATAGAAATTGGTTAATCCGTAGACGATAGAATTTATTTATCAGGCTAATTAAGAAAAGCAAATGTACATTATCAGAGTAAGATGGTCGGATATATGGTATATTGCTTGCCACAACGTAGCATGTTTATATTTTCAGAATTAGTAATAAATTAAGGTGTATGAATGAGTGTAATTGATACCATCAAAGAGCAGTTAGAAAGCAATGATGTTCTCCTATATATGAAAGGGACTCCTCGTTTTCCTCAGTGTGGTTTTTCCTCTCGTGCTTCTGAAGCGGTGATGGCTTGTGGCGAGCGTTTTGCTTTTGTAAATATTCTGGAGAATCCAGAGATTCGTGCTGAATTGCCTAAATACGCTAATTGGCCAACTTTCCCACAGCTTTGGGTTAAAGGTGAACTGATCGGTGGTTGCGATATTATTTGTGAAATGGCTGCAAGCGGTGAGCTTGAGACTGTGATCAAAGAATCAGTTACGGATTCTGCTGAGCCAGATGCGGAATAAATAATACTAGGATATTGAGGGCTTGCTTTTAAGCCCTTCTCTCCTATCATAATACCCCTAAACGCTAGATAGCACTTAATGGAGATTTATTACAATGGGCGTACTTGTAGGTAAGCAGGCACCTGATTTTACTGCACCAGCTGTATTAGGTAACGGTGAAATCGTTGATTCCTATACACTGTCTGAAGCTACTAAAGGTAAAAAAGCGGTAGTGTTTTTCTACCCACTAGATTTTACTTTTGTTTGTCCTTCTGAATTGTTGGCTTTCGATCACCGTATCGAAGAGTTCAAAAAGCGCAATGTTGAAGTGATCGGTGTATCTATCGATTCTCACTTCTCTCATAACGCATGGCGTAACACGCCGGTTAACGACGGCGGTATCGGTGCTGTTAACTACACTTTGGTTGCAGATATGACTCACAGCATCTGTCAGTCTTATGATGTTGAATCTGAAGGTGGTGTTGCTTTCCGTGGTTCTTTCTTAATCGACGAAGATGGTCTAGTACGTCACCAGGTTGTAAATGACCTGCCACTAGGTCGTAACGTTGATGAGATGTTGCGTATGGTTGATGCGTTAGCATTCCACCAAGAGCACGGTGAAGTTTGCCCAGCGGGTTGGAATCAAGGTGATAAAGGCATGGTTGCTTCACCAGAAGGTGTTGCATCTTACCTAACAGAAGAAGCTGACAACCTATAATTTGGGTGGTGGCTTAGTTTAAAAAAAACCCGCTTATGCGGGTTTTTTTGTGCGAATTACTTGTGGTTGTTATTCGTAATCATCGTAGCTGTCGACCATGTCCCAGCCACCTAGCTCTTTCCAGCGATTAACAATAATGCAGAAAAGTTCAGCTGTTTTTGTGGTGTCGTAAAGTGCTGAGTGGGCTTTTTTACCATCAAAATCGATACCTGCTACATGGCAAGCTCTTGCAAGTACGGTTTGGCCGAAGGCAAGCCCGCCAAGGGTTGCTGTATCGAAAGTGGAAAACGGGTGGAAAGGGTTGCGTTTGATATCAGCCCTGTTTGATGCTGCGTTCACAAAGCCTTGATCGAATGAGGCGTTATGTCCAACTAGCACTGCGCGTTTACAATCATGAGCTTTGATTGATTTTCTAACCGGTTTGAAAATCTCTTCGAGTGCTTCTCTTTCAGGCACCGCCTCACGGTTAGGATCAAACGGGTCTATGCCTGTAAAATCGAGTGCCGATTGCTCTAAGTTTGCGCCTTCAAAAGGATCTACTTGAGCTTCGAAGCTTTGGTCTATGATTAAAAAGCCGTTTTCATCCATTGTGAGAGTGACAGCGGCTATCTCAAGTAGTGCGTCGGTGCGAGAGTTAAAACCAGCGGTTTCGACATCTACTACTACTGGCAGAAAACCGCGAAAGCGGTTCGCCATGGGGTGTTTTGTATCGTAAAGATTACTCAAGTGTTGCCCTTACTTGGCGAGAGGTTTCCGTTTAATATGGGGGGTATTCTAGCAGCGTAATTGCGGTCACTCCAATTACCTCCTCAAGATAATGAGGTTTCAGCCGAAAAAACATAGATATCTTGTTTTTTTTATTTGCTAGCTTGGTTTATTTGGGCGGTTTATATAGTGCTTTTTCGTTTTGTATTGTCTTTGGTGCTTGTTTCTTTTGCTGTGTCCGTGCAAGCGGTGACCTTTCGTAGCTCTATTGATGATGCTAAATGGGAGTTGGAAGCTTCAAAATTCAGTTGTCGTTTGAGTCAGTTGATCCCCTCATTTGGTGATGCGGTGTTCGAGCATGAAGCCGGGGAGTCTGTTCGTTTCGTTTTGAAGCCAACGGAAAACATACATTTTGATAAAGGGGCTAAGCTTGTTGCTGAGGCTGCACCCTGGCAGCCAGGTATGTCGCCTCGTTATATTGGATCAGTTAAAGCGATGGAGCGGACAGGGCATTTAAGTGTAAAACCTGATCATGCTCAGAATATGCTCGCAGCTTTATATAAGGGGTTAATGCCAACGTTTACAGCCCCTGAGTGGTACGGTACTGATGAATCATTGAGGGTGTCGGTTTCTGCTGTGAATTTTCAGTCAGCATATTCTGATTATGTTGCTTGTACGGCGGGCTTGTTGCCTGTTAATTATCGGCAGGTGGCACGTACGGCTATTCTTTTTCCTTCTGCGCAGTGGCGTTTGTCCGATACATCTAGAGAGCGTTTAGACCTTATCGCTTTGTACGTAAAAAATGATGATAGCGTGAAGGGTGTTTTTGTCGATGGGCATTCAGATAATATGGGGCGCCGTTTGATGAATCGTGATATCTCAAAGCGAAGAGCTGAAGAGGTTACTGCTTATCTTATTAATCTAGGTCTTGAGCCTAATATGATTACAACGCGTTATCACGGTGAGCGATACCCTGTAGTGAAAAACAACAGTAAGAAAAACAGAGATCGTAACCGTCGAGTGACGATACGCTTAGAGCGTGATTAAATCGAGGCTTTGCTTTCCTCGTGAAATTATTGCTCAAGTGTTACCTGCCTACTTCGCTAGTCATATAGTTTCTGCTATAATGTCGCGCTAAATTTGAATCATCCCATTCAGTCGCTTTAGCGGCTGATTTTGTTCGCAAGTTGGAGCATGAGAATGTCCGAAATCAAAAAGGTCGTTCTGGCCTATTCCGGTGGATTGGATACGTCCGTAATCGTTCGCTGGTTACAAGATGAATATAACGCTGAAGTTGTTACTTTTACTGCTGATCTAGGTCAGGGTGAAGAGGTGGAACCAGCGCGTGCTAAAGCAGAAGCTTTGGGCGTAAAAGAGATCTATATTGAAGATCTACGTGAAGAATTTGTACGTGATTTCGTATTTCCAATGTTCCGTGCGAATACTATCTACGAGGGTGAATATCTTCTAGGTACATCTATTGCTCGTCCATTGATCGCTAAGCGACTGATTGAAATTGCCAATGAAACGGGTGCTGATGCTATTTCGCACGGTGCGACAGGTAAAGGTAATGATCAGGTTCGTTTCGAGCTAGGTGCTTATGCGCTTAAGCCGGGTGTTCATGTAATCGCGCCTTGGCGTGAGTGGGATTTGAATTCTCGTGAATCACTGATGAACTATTGTGAAACTCACGATATCGAAGTGGATTACGCTAAAAGCAAGAAAAAGTCTCCTTATTCTATGGATGCAAACCTTCTGCACATCTCTTACGAAGGTGGCATTCTTGAAGACCCATGGGCTGAAGCAGAAGAAGATATGTGGCGTTGGTCTGTATCTCCTGAGCAAGCACCAGATGAAGCAACCTATCTTGAGTTGACTTATGAGAAGGGTGATATTGTCGCTATTAATGGCGAAGCAATGTCTCCTGCTACTGTGTTGGAATACTTGAATAAAATCGGTGGCGAAAACGGTGTTGGTCGTTTGGATATCGTTGAAAACCGTTTTGTTGGTATGAAATCACGTGGTTGCTATGAAACACCGGGCGGCACAATCATGTTGAAGGCGCATCGCGCAATCGAGTCCCTTACATTGGATCGTGAAGCGGCTCACCTGAAAGATGAGATCATGCCGAAATACGCTAAAGTTATTTATAACGGCTTCTGGTGGTCTGAAGAGCGTAAAATGATGCAGCAGTTGATCGATTACTCTCAACGTAATGTGAATGGTGATGTTCGCGTTAAGTTGTATAAA
>Ga0193964_1001387_pt1 | contig 10563 bp, 8 predicted proteins | sample FB_7_MG_FD_140323 | JGI IMG/M metagenome (GOLD analysis project Ga0193964, IMG submission 140323) | Microbial mat bacterial communities from the Broadkill River, Lewes, Delaware, United States - FB_7_MG | ecosystem: Environmental > Aquatic > Freshwater > River > Microbial mats | place: USA...
AAAGGCTGTATTGCCGCGCAAAGCATCTGCCTGATCGATTGCTTCGGTAATCTCAAACCATGCTCCTATTTCCACTCATCAGTCGGTAATATCAAGCAGGTGCCGTTTAAAGATTTGTGGTTTAATTCTAAAGTCTTTAACGATCTACGTGATTTCAAAAAGTACAAAGGCAAATGTGGCGAGTGCGAATTTATCAATGTTTGCGGTGGCTGCCGTGCCCGTGCCGATGCGGTGTATGGTGACTACATGGCTGAAGAGCCATTCTGTAACTACATCCCGCGTAAGACCCGTTTGCGCATGGAAAAAGAAGCTGCTGAAAATAGCGCCAAATAGAATTTAAAATATCACTCAATTAACTTAACGATAAAGGAATTGACCATTATGTCAGATTACAATTTCATCAAAGCCTGTTGGGGCCAACCTGTCGACCGTGTCCCCGTATGGCTTATGCGCCAAGCTGGCCGTTATCTACCAGAATACCGTGCTGTTCGCGCCCGTGGCGAAGGGACGTTTCTTGATCTGTGTAAAGATCCTGAGCGTGCCGCTGAAGTAACGATTCAGCCCATCGATATTCTTGATGCTGATGCGGCAATCTTGTTCTCTGACATCCTCACTCCGATTGAGCCAATGGGGATGAAGCTTGATTTTGTTCCCGGTCCTGTTTTTGCTAACCCCATTCGTACTCAAGCGGATGTGGATGCGTTGATTGTTCCTGAAAATATGGCTGAAGCGGTTTCTTATGTTCCTGCTATTATTAAGCGCTTGCGTACCGCATTTGAGGGGCGTGTTCCGCTCATCGGTTTTGGCGGCGCACCATTTACCTTGGCGTGCTACATGGTTGAAGGTCAGGGCAGTAAAGATTTTGCTTCACTCAAGAAGATGATGTACACCGATCCAGGTCTCTACCATGCCTTGATGGAAAAAATCACCGAGATGAGTCTGCGATATCTCAATATGCAAATTGAGGCGGGTGCGCAAACCATTCAAATTTTTGATACATGGGGTGGCTTGGTTGCCCCACACGATTTCGAGAAATTTGTTCTCCCTTACTCTAAAAAATTGATCGCTGGCTTGAATCGCAAAGATGTCCCCGTTATCTACTTTGTTAAAAATTCTGGCACCATGCTTGAATTGGTCAAAGAAGCTGGTAGTGACGTTATCGGGCTTGATTGGCATATCGATCTAGGTAAGGCGCGCGATATTCTCGGCGATGATGTGGCGGTTCAAGGTAATCTTGATCCCTCAGTGTTGTTCGCACCCCACGAGTATATCGAAAAAGAGGTTCAGCGGATTCTTGATGTCAACGCCGACCGTCCGGGTCTTATTTTCAACCTCGGCCACGGTATTACCCCTTCTGTCCCTCCTGCAAATGCAGTATTTATGGTTGATGCGGTACATCGCTTAAGCCAGAAGTAGGGACGAATCAATACGGTAGAGATATACACAAAAAGGCGATGCTTGACGGCATCGCTTTTTTTTGGGAGAAAAAAGTAATGGAACAGCCTAAAAAAGCGTTAGTCCTGTTGAATATGGGTGGCCCCGATTCTATCGAGGCGGTGGAGCCGTTTCTTTATAATCTGTTTTCAGACCGCGACTTGATCCAGTTGCCTCTTGGTGCGCTGTTGCAGAAACCGTTTGCGCGACTCATCTCACACTTTCGCGCGAAAACGGTGCGTGAGAATTACCGCCGTATTGGTGGCAAATCGCCGTTGTTACACTGGAGCCGATTGCAGGCCGAAAATACCGCGACGCAATTGGGTGATTCATGGCGTGGCTATGTGGCTATGCGCTATTGGAATCCGCGCGCCGATGAAGTGGTTAAGCAGTTGCAGGATGATGGTATTGGCGAAGCGACAATCCTAACCCTGTATCCTCATTACACTGGCGCGACCACGGGGAGCAGTATTAAGGACTTTAAGCGAGCCGTGGCGCAAAACTACCCGCAATTACGCTGTCACTATATTGACCAATGGCATGATTGGCCCGCCTATCTTGATGCCTTGGCTGATTGTGTTCAGCAGGGGCTCGATTTGGTGCCTGCTGATCAACGTGATCAATTAACTCTGCTCTTCTCAGCCCATGCTCTGCCGCAAAAGTTTATTGACCGTGGTGACCCCTACCAGCGCCATGTTGAAGAAACCGTTGCCGGGGTGATGGCGCGAATTGGTGGCGGTGAGCATCAAATAGGTTTTCAAAGTCGCAGTGGCCCTGTAACATGGATGTCGCCTGATACTCTTGATCTAATCGCCGAGGCCGGTGTTCAGAAGCGGGCGTTGCTGGTTATCCCTGTTTCGTTTGTGTCGGATCATATTGAAACCCTTGAAGAGGTCGATGTTGAATTTCGTGACCATGCAAATGAGCATGGTGTGACGTGGTTTGGTCGCGTTCCAGCACTCAATGATCGAGAGCTATTTATTACCGCGTTAAAAGGGTTGGTTGAACGCTCGACAGAGCCATAACAGGAGGTGCTTAGCATGAGTCTTAGTGTTGGTCGTGAACCAAATACCATGATGGAAGTCGTGATTCTAACCCATAATTATCGAGTGGTGGGTAAGGTTTATGTGAAAAAAGGCACACGGCTCACCGATATGGTGTGTGAGGCGCGTCAGTTTATCGCTGTGGCTTCAGCACAAGTGTGGGAGCGTCAAAGCGGCAATAATCTACTTCATGCTGGCTTTATTAATGTCAGTCGTGATGAGATTGAAATCATTCTTCCTGCCGATGAAGTGGGGTGTGAAGGGTGCGACATGGGCAGCTTAGGTACGTGGTTTTTACAGCAACAACAAGAAGCTGAGCTGAACAAAGAACAAACGACGTTGGGCCTTGACCTCGATATTGATTAATTACGAATGTGGAGAGTGGTATGACAGCATTTGACCAGTTCGTTGAAAAAGTTGTTTTACATAATAAGCTGGCAACCGAAGAGTTGATACAGCAAGCTAAAAATTATTTAGACAGCCATCCTGAACTTGAATTGGCTGATCTCCTTGTCCGTGCGAATGTCATCAAATCAGAGCAGATTGAGATTATCCGTAAAAAATTTGAAGCAACACAGACACTCGCTTCCGCTGTTCGTGCTGAGAATGAAGCCCCAACAGCTCCCGATTCTTTTTCAAGTCAAAGTGCTGAAACCCCACCTAGTCGTGTTGCCTCAAACTTAATGACGTTAGAAAACTTTTTGGCCTATGCACGAAAAGAGGGTGCCTCTGATCTCCATATTAATGCCGGATCAGCCCCCTTGTTACGTATAAATGGCCAACTTGTTTTAATGGATTATCCACCTTTCACCGCGCAACAAGCTGAATCGTTGTTGTTTAGTGCGCTAAGTGGTCCACAAAAAGAGCAGCTGTGTGAGCAACTGGCATTGGACACCTGTTGTGATATCCCCGGGCTCGGTCGTTATCGTAGCTGTTTTGCTCACCAAAGTCGTGGGTGGGATGGATCGTTTCGTATTGTTGATCAGCAGGTGCCGAATTTCGACTCATTGCACTTGCCTGAAAATATAAAAAGCTTAACCGAGTACCACCAAGGATTGGTTTTGATCGCTGGTCCAAGTGGCTGCGGCAAAACCACCACCATGGCGGCGATGATTGAATTGATCAATCAAAATCGAGAAGAGCACATTATTACCATGGAAGACCCGATTGAGTATGTGTTTACGCCGCAAAAATCACATATTAGTCAGCGCCAAGTTGGTTCACATACCGAAAGTTTTTCAGCGGCTCTGCGTGCTGCTTTGCGTGAAGATCCCGATGTGATTATGATCGGTGAGTTGCGAGACCGTGAAACGGCAACTCTGGCAATCTCAGCGGCAGAAACAGGGCACCTTGTCTTTGCTTCCTTGCACACGACGGGGGCGGCGCAAACGATTAGCCGCATTCTTGATTTCTTTCCTGCCGATCAGCAGGGGCAAATTCGCTCGATGATCAGTGAATCGATTCGTGGAATCATCTGTCAACGGCTGATCCCACGTAAAGATGGTGAGGGGCGAGCTTTGGCCCTTGAGGTATTGTTCAATAATGTCGCAATAGGTAATTTAATTCGCGAAGATCGCATGTTCCAATTGCCAACGATGATGCAGATTAATCGTGATAAGGGGATGTGCCAGCTCGAAGATTCATTACTCGAATTAGTACAAGGTGAAGTGATTGATGGCGTTGAGGCATGGCATGAAGCGGCGAATAAGTCACTGTTTAAAGAGTTTGAAGTTAGCCTTGATGATTTGGCATCTACGGCAGAGTCTGCCTAGTCTTTAATCAGCGTTAAGCGTGGTGGATGACATCACGGTGGAGGATAGATATGGCAAAGATTGATCGGTTATTTGATCTCATGCTAGAGCGCGGTGCTTCCGATTTACACCTATTGCAGGGACAACCACCGAAGATTCGTGAACATGGTCGCATGGTGGCTCTCGAAGGGGAACAGCCGATCTTAGAAGATGAGATGACCATGTATTTAAAAGAGATCTGTGCTCCAGAGCGCTGGAAAGACTTTCTGGCAAGTCATGATCTCGACTTTGCCTATGAGAAGGACGAGAAATCTCGTTTCAGGGCAAACTACTATGGTCAGTTGCATGGCTTTGGCGCGGTGTTTCGTGTGATCCCAACAAAGATATTGACCCTCGAAGACCTGAGTCTTCCCGAAGTACTTAAATCGTTTGCCGCTTTGCGTTCAGGTCTTGTTCTGGTTACTGGGCCAACGGGTAGTGGTAAGTCAACAACGCTTGCTGCCATTATTGACTATATCAATGAGAATTCTTCCCGCTATATCTTAACCATTGAAGAACCGATTGAGTTTGTTCATCCCAACAAGAAAAGTGTCTTTTGCCAACGTGAAGTGGGTGATGATGTGCGCTCCTTTGGGGAAGGGCTACATACCGCCTGCCGTCAAGATTGCGATGTTATTTTAGTCGGTGAGATGCGCGATTACGAAACCATCTCACTAGCACTGTCCGCAGCATCGATGGGGACGTTGGTGTTTGGTACCCTGCACACCAACTCAGCCGTTAAAACCATCGACCGTATTATTGATGTCTTTCCCGCCGATCAACAGGGGATGGCACGCACCATGCTAGCCGATTCACTGCGCGGCATATGCGCGCAATTATTGCTCAAAAAACAGGGCGGGGGCCGTATTGCCGCCAATGAAATTTTGATTGGCACCACTGGGCTTTCAGCCAGCATTCGCGAAAATAATATTGGCAATATTCGTAATATTATCCAAGGGGGCAAAAAACTGGGCATGCAGATGATGGATGACGTGCTGATGGATTTTCAAAAGCAAGGTTTGATCAGTGAAGAGGAAGCCTATTTGAAAGCGCAGGATAAAAATCGTTTTGCACTGACTGAGATTGAGATCTAATCGTTATTTATCCAGTATTACCAACAACGCCCTGTTTCATTTATTGAAACAGGGCGTTGTTGTTATAATCCTAATTCTTTGAGCTGTGCTAATAGCTGCCGTTGTTCATCGTTTAACTCTTTAGGGATGTCGACAGAAATTTGGGCAAAAAGGTCGCCTGCTGCATGTTTTCCATGCTTCGGTACGCCGTGACCCTTGAGGCGAATTTTACTGCCATTTTTTGTTCCCGCAGGGATTTTAATCCGTTTCTCACCATCAAGTGTTGTCACCGTGGCGCTTGTGCCGAGGCACAGCCCAGTAAATGGCACAAGGACTTGAACCATAAGGTTATTGTTGTCGCGGGTAAAGATCGGGTCATTATCGACAGTGACTTCCAGTAATAAATCTCCCGTCTTACCGCCTGTTTGACTTGGACCACCCTTGCCTGATACGCGCAACTTCTGACCACTTTCGATTCCCGCAGGGATACGAACTTGGATCTTTTCCGTTTGACCATTGTGTTGATAGTTAACCATCCGTTCGCCACCGTTAACCGCTTGGCGAAATGGAATCGTTAAGCGCATGACATAGTCTTGGCCTTTCATCGGCTGAGGGCGGTGATATCCGGGACGCCTTTGTCCACCACGACCCCCCATACCGCCGAATAGCTGACTGAAAATATCGTCACCCATTCCGCCACCAAAAATGTCACCAAAGTCAGCGCCGCGAAAAATATCTTCCTGTGAATAGCGTTGATGAAAGCCACTGTCGCCAAACTGGTCGTATTGTTGCTTTTTTTCCGTATCACTAAGGACTGCGTAGGCCTCACTGATCTCTTTGAAGCGTTCTTCAGCTTTCTTGTCGCCAGCATTTTTGTCAGGATGGTATTTCACTGCAAGTTTGCGGTACGCTTTTTTTATCTCTGACTCTGACGCCGACTTGTCGACGCCGAGGGTTGCATAGTAATCTGTTGCCATGAAAGCTCCTATTGTACAAAAGGAATATGGTGCTACGTAACGGATGTAATATAGGGATGCTGCTGAAGAACGTCAAGCCGTTGGCAGAGATTTTATCCTTTATTGGGTAAATAATGGTATAGTTTCAAGGTTGTCGTTATAACATGCCGAGAGATGGTGACTGTTTTAATAAGGAGTAACAAGAATGACGCGAATTGTGATTGTTGGCGCTGGAATTTCTGGCCTCGCAACAGCCTATGCACTTGAGCAAGCGGCGCAGGCTGAAAAGCGTAAAATAAAAATTACGATTATTGAAAAAGAGTCGCGCGCCGGCGGTAAAATATGGAGCCGCAACGAAGAGGGCTATTTATGCGAATGGGGGCCAAATGGCTTTCTAGATAATAAGCCTGCAACACTTGATCTGTGTGCAGATTTAGAGATAGAAGATAGCTTGTTACGCTCCAACGATAATGCAAGAAAACGCTTTATCTTTAGTGGTAATGAGCTGCATCGATTGCCTGAAAATGGGCCGATGTTCTTAGGTTCGAAGTTGCTGACATGGCCGGGGAAATTACGCCTTGTTGGTGAGCTAGCGGTGGCAGCAAAGCGAGGGGATCGGGATGAAACTCTCGCTGAATTCGGCCGTCGGCGTTTGGGCGCTGAAGCGTTGGATAAGTTGATTGCACCGATGGCGGGTGGAATCTTCGCTGGTGATCCTGAAACCATGAGTGTCAAAAGTTGCTTTCCCCGCATTGCCCAGTTAGAGGAACAGTACGGTGGCCTTCTTAAAGCGATGATAAAGATGGCTCGGCAAAAAAGTCGTGAACGTAAAGAGGGTAAGCAGGTTGCGAGTGCCGCAGGGCCAGGTGGGGTGTTAACCTCGTTTGATGGCGGTATTCAACAACTGACTGAAGGGGTGGTTCAACGCCTGAAGGCAAAGGTTCGTCATGGCCTCTCAGTTGAGAGTATCGAGTATTTTGAACATTATGTTCTCGGCTTGAGTGATGGTAGTCAGCTTGATGCGGATATTGTTATCAGTGCCGCACCAGCGAATGCATTGTCTGGGATGATTAAGAAGACCAGTGCTGAAGCGTCTTCACTGTTAAGTAAAATACCTTATGCGGCGATGAATGTGGTGTGCTTTGGTTATGATCAGGACCAATTGGCTTGTGATTTAAATGGTTTTGGATATCTGATTCCGCGCCAAGAGGGCTGCTCCGTTTTGGGTACATTGTGGGATTCGAGTATTTTTCCTCATCGAGCACCAGAGGGAAAAGTGTTGCTACGTTCGATGATGGGTGGCGCAACAAATCCTCGTGCCGCAGGCTTGACTGATGATCAAGTACAGGTTTTGGTGCAAGCGGATCTGTCACGCATTATGGGGATAAAGGTTGATCCAGAATTTATGCGGATTTTCCGGCATCAACATGCCATCCCTCAGTATATTGGTGGCCATGCAAAACTTGTTAAGCAGATTCGCCACGAGTTGAATGACACACCTGGATTGTTCTTAACGGGTAATGCTTATGACGGAATCGGGTTAAATGATTGCGTCAGTAATGCACAGAAAACAGCACGGCAAGCGTTGGATTATCTGGATCAAAAAGAATCTGCCTAATCTGTTTAAAGGTTGTCTGAACAGTAACTAAAAAGACCCCCACCGAAGCTATCGGTGGGGGTCTTTTTAGTTAAAGATTTATTCTTCGGCTATGAGCTAGAACTTACCAAAGTCGTCATCATCAAGTGAGATTTGTGGGCTGCTATTTTGTCCACCCCAGCTGTCTGTACTCTCTGTCGTGTCAGCCGGTGCTGCAAGAGCAGGCTGTGGGGCCATTGGTGCTGCTGGGGAGGGGGTAAAGTTTTGCTTGCGAACCATCCCTACTCCCGCTGCATTGCGCAATTGAAAACGTTGCAGTAATTGTTGCAACATATCCGCTTGACCACGTAACTCCTCGGCTGCTGCGGCAGTTTCTTCCGATGCCGCCGTATTCTGCTGGGTGACTTCATCAATTTGAGAAACACCAATGGATATTTGTGAAATTCCCTGTGCTTGTTCGTTGCTGGCGTTGGCAATTTCCGACGCTAAATCGGTTGCCTCGGTAATGCCACTGACAATTTTAGCTAACGATTCAGCCGTCCGCTCAGCGATCTTTGAACCCGTATTGGCCTTTGCGACGGATCCTTCGATCAATTGAGTGGTTTCTTGTGCCGCTTTGGCACTTCGAGCGGCAAGGTTACGCACCTCTTCAGCAACGACAGCAAAGCCCTTACCGTGTTGTCCGGCACGAGCGGCTTCGACGGCTGCATTTAATGCGAGCAGGTTGGTTTGGAAAGCAATCTCGTCAATGACCTTGATGATCTTAGATATATTTTGACTGGCATCATTAATATCTGTCATGGCCGTGCTGAGCAGGTTCATTTGGTTGTTACTGCTTTCAGCATCTTGTTGAATCTGCTCAGTCATCTTGCTGGCTTGTAGAGCATCATCAGCGTTGCGGCGTGTTTGGCTCGCCACCTCTTGTAGAGAGCTACTGATCTCTTCGAGAGAGCTGGCTTGCTCTGTTGCCCCTTGAGAGAGTGATTGGCTTGAATCAGAGACTTGACTTGCACCGGAATCAATTTGTTCACCGGCGCCTTGAATTTCACTCATGATTTCATTGAGGTCATTGCCCAGTTTTTTTAGTGCAGTTCGAAGCGTATCTTCATCGCCGTGAGGTGTCACATCAAAGTTTAAATTACCTGAAGCCAGAGCGTTAAGCGGGTCGACAACTTCGTGTTGCAGGTTGTCAGCAAAACGATCCATGGTGCTGCCTAGTTGACCAATCTCATCTTGACGGTCAAGACGGAGACGGTCATTGAGGCGGCCATGCTCTATGGCTTCGATCATGCTAACGGTTTGTGTTAGTGGGTTGGCGATACTGCGCGAGATACGGATTGCCAAAATTAAACCGATGATAACTGAGATAATGCTGATGCCGATCAATTGCTTGTCCGCAGTGGCGATATGCTGGTTGCTCGATTCTTCGATAACGGTTAAGGCTTTCGTACATGAGTCTTGGGCGAGTTTTGCTGCGTTGAGCATCTCTGCACTCAGCTGTTGCTGCTGGGCCATTTGCGCCGCATGGTTTTCAAAGCTAAGCTGGTACCCCTCAAGGGTGGCTTTCGCTTTTAAGGCTTGAGCAATATCGTCTTCATCATCAAACGTGTCGGCGAGTTCTTCCGTTTGGTTCAATACTGCCTGAATACTAAGGCGTGCTCGCTTGAGGAACTTTTCATTTTGGGTGATGATGTGCTCTTTTTCAAATTTACGTGCATTGATGAATAGCAGGCTGATGTTTTGTGTATAGCTGAATTGTTCCAGAACATCGGCCAAAGCATCTTGATAATCCTCATCGTCATCATATTCATCGCGAGAGGAGAGAATGTCATCGAGGTTGTCATCAAGAAGGCTCTTAAGGGCTTTTACTTCGGTAAAAGCGGTGTTCGAGCTAGTCTTCATCTCTTGCATGCTTTGATCACGTTGGGTGCTAATTAAGGCGTAGCTGTCAAATGCGTTACCATAAGAGGTTGCTTGGGTGGTTGCCTCTCTTACCCGTCGAATCGCATCGTCCTCTGTAAGCTGGTTTATTAAGGTTTGTGCGGTGGTTTGCAGATTTTGCAGGTGCCCACGCAGAGTTGTAGCCGTTTCATCCGTAGCCTTGAGGGTAAAGCTTTGTTCCTCGATACGCGCTAGGTTGATCGCATCAATGAGACTGTTGACGGCGGCAATGTCACGCATGCTGTTTTTACCGCTCTCCATGCCTACCTTGCCAATTCTGCCGACAATAAGTGTCAAAGCAATTATGCATAGAAATGAAAGTAGTAGTTTTTTACCAATCTTCATTGATTTTAGCATGGTGAGTCAGTCTCCAGTTAGTGTTGCTTATTAAGGTTTTTGCTATAATGAGTATGTCAGTATGCCAGCTAGTAAGGTAAGAAAATACATCGTATAACCAATGAATCGATTCTGCAAACAATTGAATCGAGTGAAACGGTTGACCCGCTGTGATGGTTGCGCTATTTTGCCACAAAACCCCAGTGAATTTAAAGTTTAGAATACTCGTTCTTTCTTTTTTTGTAAACCACATAGCGTAGGCCGATTTATGCAGAAGTATTTTCAAGCGGAAGTTGATAAACGTCGAACTTTCGGAATTATTAGTCACCCCGATGCCGGTAAAACAACTCTTACAGAAAAGTTACTCCTTTATGGTGGCGCCATTCAGATGGC
>Ga0193964_1001389_pt1 | contig 10559 bp, 10 predicted proteins | sample FB_7_MG_FD_140323 | JGI IMG/M metagenome (GOLD analysis project Ga0193964, IMG submission 140323) | Microbial mat bacterial communities from the Broadkill River, Lewes, Delaware, United States - FB_7_MG | ecosystem: Environmental > Aquatic > Freshwater > River > Microbial mats | place: USA...
CATGGACACCCATCGCCCCAAGCTGTTGCAGAATATGCCGATTTTCAGTGCCCTGAATGAATCCGCGCTGGAGTTTATCGAACGCCACTGTGAGACCCGAACGATCCTGCTGGGTGATCCTGTTTTTCTGGAAGGAGACCCCGCCAGCTCACTGTTTATTCTGGAATCCGGCGAAGCCGAAGTCCTGAAGACATGCGACCTGGATTTGCGCCGCCTCAGCTACCTCAACCCCGGTGACTGCTTTGGTGAGATGGCCATAGTCGATCACCAGCCCCGCAGCGCCACCGTGATGGCCATCAGTGACTGTCAGGCTCTGGAGATCACCGCCGAACATCTCTACGCTCTGAAGGCACACGACCCCGACCAGTTCATCCAGATTCAGGCCAACCTGCTGCGAGAGCTTAGCCGACGACTGCGCTTCCTCGACGACAAACTGGCCAAGACCCAGCCGGAAATGCTGCAGAAGTCTCTGCTGGCCCAATGGGTAATTGGCAGTTTTGAGTGATCATGACTTCACCGGGGACTCCCCGGTGAAGTCCATCAGCTCCAATCAATCCTCGGCGTAGCCTTCAGCGGCGTGCTTGTCTTTCAGTTTGGCGTAGTTGGCAGCGGTGTACTTGAAGAAGCTGCGTTCTTTCTCGCTCAGCTCACGCACCTGTTTGGCTGTGCTGCCCATATAGACGTAGCCGCTTTTCAGAATCTTGCCCGGTGTGACGGTGGAACCAGCACCAACGATCACTTCGTCTTCGACCACAACGCCGTCCATGATCATGGCTTTCATGCCGATCAGGACGCGGTTGCCGACGGTGCAGCCGTGCAGCATGGCCTGATGGCCGATGGTTACATCGTCTCCAATAATCAGTGGATACCCGCCGGGGTTGTAGTCGCTGGCGTGGGTGATGTGCAAGATGGAGCCGTCTTGTACGCTGGTGCGCTCGCCGATGCGGATTTTGTGCATGTCTCCGCGAATCACGGTCAGAGGCCACACCGAGCTGTCAGCACCAATTTCAACATCGCCAATCACAACGGCGGTTGAATCCACAAACACACGCTCACCCAGTTTCGGTTCCATACCCTGATAGCTTCTTACACTGGCCATACTCATCTCCGCTGTTCGGTTATTGTTTTGATCAACGGAATGTGAGGGCTTTATCGGGCAAGTGCAAGGGTTTCGATAACCGGTTTCAAGCCAACGGCATGGGCGTCATACACCAAAGCCAGAGTGTTAAAGCTGCACCTGACCGGAACTGATCGCCTGATGAATCAGGATATACAAACCAATGCCGACACCGATAAACAGCAGCGGTGCGATGATGCCAACCGGAATGCCGACCTTCTTGAACATCGCCAGCGACTTGTCATAGCCATACTGCTCCAGCCACTTCTTCCCCTTCCGGCTTTCCTTCAGATAGGTCTCAATGCGCTCGCTGCTGCTGGCCAGCCACAGCGTCCGAAACAACAGAAACAGGGCAAAGGCCATGTAAATGGCGAAGAAAATGTTGATTTGTATGGGCATGGTGGATCGATCCTTAGAAGCTGTCTGGGCGGGCTATTCTTCCGAAAATGCGCTGAAAAGCCAGCGGCATTGTGATCAACCTCAGGAGTGCTGGCATGGGAAGCGGTTCTGAACAGGCGACCTATTGGAGGAATGGGGAAGTTTTTTGTTATTTTGTCAGAAAAGGTTGCCCGTTTTTCCAGCAGGATCAGCGCTCCTTCTGCTGTGCTGTTCAGGTACCTTTGAAATAACCCAGTCAAATGACCGTCAAATGAGATTCAGGCCCATAAATTTCTGTTTGAGCAACGACCTTATCAACGTCACTACCATGTTCGCAGATGCCGATCCGTCATCAGCTATTGACGTTGATTTGGTTTCACGCCAGGGCCATGATTTCAATACTGAATGATCAATACGAACTCCTTCACAGGGATAGACAAGGATGAGTCATGAGAAAGCCTAGAAAGCCGCGTAACGTATCCACCCCAAACCATGCACTGCCCTTTTTGGATTGCCCCGCTAAAACCTGGTATGACGAAAATTCGGGTGTAAAAAAGCCTGGCCGAAATGTTTTTAATCACTGCCAAATTGTCGGTGAAACGGCTCGTCATTTGATTCAGGGTTTTCCTGAGCCACTCCGTAGCCAGCTCTTCCCCGATGGCAGTGAGCTGGCGGCTGCCTGCCATGATATCGGCAAAGTCAGCCCGACCTTTGTGATCAAGATTCTTTTCAACTGCGGAACCGACTGCAAAGCCATACCGGCATTGGCACCCTTCTTATCACTTCAAGAATCCCGCTGGGGCGGCCATGCCGGTGTCAGTCAGGCCACGGCTGAGCAGCTTGACGTTCCCAAATACATACCGGAAATTCTGGGTCAGCATCACGGATTTAAACCAAGTGTCGATGATAAAAATGGTCAGGCAGAAGCGTTCGGCGGCAACAGTTGGTACGCAGAACGCCTGAAACTGGTCGATGCATTAAAAGCAGCTCTTAACACCGACTGGCCAACCATTGATAGCTGGGAGCAGTCACGGGTGATAGGTGGCCTGACTTCAGTTGCTGATTGGATTGGCTCGGGGGAGTTCTTCGAAAACCCAGCTGACGATTGGCAACCTAACATAGAGGCAGCACTTAAAAATGCTGGATTTATCACGCCAGAAATACGCCTGGATTTGAGCTTCAGTGAAGTATTTGGTCAACCAGATCAGCCGATGGAGCCACGAGAGGCCCAGCGACTGTTTATCGAGGAAGTCAAAGAGCCTGGTGTCTACATCCTCGAAGCTCAAATGGGCATGGGCAAGACTGAAGCGGCACTGTATGCCGCCTATAAACTACTACAAACCCGGCAAGCAACCGGCGTCTATTTTGCTCTGCCGACCCAACTTACTTCCAACAAGATCTATGAGCGCTTCAATCAATTTCTGGATCGTATCGTTAGCCCTGATACTCCGAATCGAGCTTTGCTGCTGCACTCAGGTGCATGGCTGCTGGATAACTCAGAGATGGGCGAAGAGGGCCGCCCCGGTGGTGCCTGGTTCAACCAGAGTAAGCGAGGTCTGCTGGCTCCGTTCGCGGTTGGCACCATTGATCAGGCGTTGATGGCGGTGATGAACGTCAAACACGGTTTTGTGCGAGCTTTCGGACTGGCGGGCAAAGTGGTGATTCTCGACGAGGTTCATAGCTACGACCTTTACACGGGCACCATCCTGAACGAGCTGGTCGCCATGCTGCGCAACATTGGCTGCACCGTGATTATTCTCAGCGCCACACTTAACGAGCAACGGCGTGAAGCGCTGTTGCAGCAGCCTTCCTCAAGCTGTGCTTACCCGCTGATCAGCGCCGCTGCCGACTCAGCAGATTCCGTTTCTGAAGTCGCCGTGGAAGAAGCCAATAAAGATCCGGTGACGGTACAGCTAACCGACAACGCTGCTGATCTAATCGAACGGGTAATAAACCGTGCTGTCCAGGGCGAGCAAGTACTCTGGATCGAAAACACCGTCAAAGATGCGCAACAGCGTTATCTGGATTTGGCCGCACAAGCTCGCGCCAATGGCTGTGATATTGGCTTGCTGCACTCGCGTTTTACCCCGCAAGATCGTCAGAGCAACGAAGCGCTTTGGGTAAACCGATTTGGCCAAGAAGGCTGGAAAACACGAGCAGAGCAGGGCCGTATTCTGGTCGGCACGCAAGTATTGGAACAATCGTTAGACATCGATGCCGACCTACTGATCAGCCGCTTTGCTCCTACCGATATGCTGTTGCAACGTATCGGGCGCTTATGGCGGCACGAGAATACTCCGCGTCCAGACAGTGCAAAACCCGAATGTTGGTTACTGGCTCCTGATTTGGAAACCGGTTTGGCAACGCCCGCTGGAGAGAACAGTTTTGGTGACAGCGCCTGGGTTTATCAGCCTTATATACTGTGTCGCAGCCTCGAAGTATGGAAGTCTGTTTCGAGTCTGATTCTGCCTGCGGATATTCGAGGTCTGATTGATCGTACTTATGAGGAGCGCAAAGAGAGTGGTCAGTGGCGAGCGTTAAAAGACCAGCTCAGTCAGGGCACCCGTTATCGTACCGGTGAAGAAGCCCTGCAAGCATTGGCCAAATTGACACTCTCCCGCAACAGTAAAACCTTGCCAGAGCACAAAGCCGAAACCCGCTACAGTGATATGGACACTCATGAGGTGTTGTTGCTGAAATCCATCCGTATCGACAGCACCACCAATACCACTCGGCTAACTCTGCTGGATGGCCAACAACTCAGCCTGCCACATCATAAGCACCAGCTGGGCAAATCCGGGTGGCGTAATTTGGCGGTTGTCCTGCATCAGCAACTGGTGCGCATTAAACCGTCAGACTGTCCACCTAAAGCCAGTATCAGTGAGCTGGAAAAATTGGGGCTAGGTAACGTCTTTTATCTCGGTCAGCCTGATTGGGATGAAGCCGTTTTACGCATTGGGCTGATCAACGATAACCAGGAATTGACCAGCCAGGATGGCCGGGCAATGGACAATACAGAATATCGCACCGACCTTGGCTACCGGGTACTGAATCAGTGACTTAGTTAGCTCAGCTCATGACATGGATAAATGGAGATGCAATGGAAACAACAGCAGATATGGAAGCCACCGCCGTCAACAATCATTTCAACCTGATCGACGAAGCCTGGATACCGGTTGCTGACGTGGGCCAGGTGAGTCTGAAAGAAATGTTTAGCAACCCCGAGTTACGCGCACTGGGCGGCAACCCGGTACAGAAGATCGCTATTACCAAACTGTTGTTGGCGATTGCGCAAGCCGCAGCAACGCCCAAAGATGACGATGAATGGCAGCAGCTTGGCTGGCAAGGCATGGCGGAGAAATGCCTGACTTATCTGGAACAGTGGCACGACCGGTTTTATCTGTATGGCGAAAAGCCGTTTTTGCAGATGCCAGGGATTGTCAGGGCTGAAGTGAAAACCTTTGGTGTTCTTTCGCCAGAAGTCAGCACAGGAAATACAACCGTACTGATTCAATCACAGAACGAGCGTATGCAGGGCAATGCGGATAAGGCCATGACCATTGTGATGCAAATGGGGTTTGGTCTCAGTGGTAAAAAAACAGATAACTCAGTGGCTCTGACAGAAGGATACCTCGGTAAGCAGAATGCGAAAGGTAAGCCCGCCAGTGGAAAAGCTGGTGTCGCGGTCGGTCATATGGGCCTGCTTCATTCATGTTGGTTAGGTCACTGCGTCGCTCACAGTCTCTGGCTGAATCTGTTTACCGCAGAAGATATTGCCGATCTGGTGATGTATCCAGCCCTGGGGACAGCGCCTTGGGAACAGATGCCAGCCGGTGAAGACGACGAGCTTGCCCGAGCATTAAAGGAAACCCTCATTGGCCGCTTGGTGCCGCTGGGTAAATTCTGTTTGCTAACTGAGAACGGCATCCACTACAGCGATGGCATTGCTCACGCCGGGTACCTGGAGGGCAAGGCCGATCCGACCGCCTCGGTCGATTTCTCTCAGAAAAAGCCGAAAGCCCTGTGGGTCAACCCGGACAAACGCCCATGGCGAGAACTCACGTCCTTGCTGCAATTTATCGAAACCGGGAAAAGCAGCGGCTTTGATACCCCACAATTACGCATCACCTTGAAGAGAGTGCGTGGTGGCTGTGATCATTTTGCACTCTGGTCGGGTGGTCTGCGTGTGAGTAGTAATGCGGGCGAGCAGTATGCCTCAGGCACTGATGATTATGTGCAATCCGAACTATGGCTCGACAGCGAGACTCTGGGCAGCCTGTTTCTAGAACACCTGAAACACGAGATGACCCAACTGGATAGTATTCAGAAACTCCTGTGGGGGTCGGTGATTCGCTACTTCCGTCTGCTATCCGACATCGACAAATCTGGCTCAGGTAAAGCCCAGCCCTTTGTGAGCAAGCAGGCTGATAAGGCCACTCAGCTGTTCTGGCAACTGGCCGAGCGTCAGTCCCAGAACCTGATTGATGCCTGCGAAGCTACCCCGGAAGCGGTGGAACAACGCCTGCAACTGCGTCGCACTTTTGCTGATTATGCTCGCCAGACCTACGACCAGCTGTGCCCAAACAACAGTGCCCGGCAGATGGATGCCTGGGCACAGACCCGTCCCAATTTTTCCAAATACCTGAAAGCCGAATAAGGAGATAACGCCATGGAATCCGTTCATTCGGAAACAGCAACATCAAGCCGGAAATCAAGCCGGGGCGACCACTTTGTTGGCTACGTGCTGGATCGCATTCACAAAGACAACGGCTTTGCTGCACGCCTGCGCCGTGCCGATAACCCGGCGACGGAATATCAGAGCTGGGAGCTGTTGGCCGGGTTTGGCGCTGACCTTGAAAAAGACTGGGTACGTTTGCCTTACTGCACAGTAGGGGCAGCGTTAGCCAAAGCCAAACCGGATACTGACGGCAAACTTGCTTTGGGGGCGGCCATTGCTGCCTGCTATGACACAGAAAAGGAGAAAGGCTCTCAATCTGATCAGGCCAAAGCCAAACTGCGTCGCTTGCTAGCTTGCACGACAACTGCCGAAGCTTGCCAGATTTTGCGCCCCTTACTGGCACTGATTGCCAGCCGTGGTGTACGACTGGACTTCAGCCAGTTGCTGAACGACCTGCTGTGGTTTTCTGGTGACAACTGCGAACGGATACGCGCCCGCTGGGCACAAAGCTTTTATCGCCGAATAACAGATGATGAGGCACACACTGCCGCAGGAGCCAGCCATGACTGAGTTATACATCAGTGCCCTGCATCTGGATCGTAAGGCAGTAAAAGCACTGAAAATCACCGACCCGTATTCCTTGCACCGAGTGGTGTACAGCTTGTTTCCAGATGTGCGCAGCGAGCGAGAAAAACACAGTCATATCCAAAGCGGTATTGTTTACGCCGACCAGGGCGGAAGTTTTGAGGGCTATGAGCCTGTACGCAAAGTGCTGATAATTTCCGACCGTGCGCCTGCAAACAGCATTGAAGGGCAGTACGGCCAGGTGATTTGCAAACCACTGCCAGAAGAATTTCTGAACCACAACTGCTATCAGTTCAAGGTACAGATCAACCCGGTTCGTAAAGACAAACAAACCGGCAAGCGCATGGCGATTAAAGGCCGCGAAGCAACCCGTCAGTGGTTTATGGATCGTGCTCCACGTAGCTGGGGGTTCAACGTTGATGCGGGCCATCTGCAGGTTGACGCCATTGACGTACTGCAATTTCACAAACAAAAAGATGGCCCTCAAATCACTATTGGCAAGGCACATTTGCAAGGTGTGCTGACCGTCACTCATCGAGAACAATTCCAACAGAGTTTTAAAAATGGCATTGGTAAAGGGCGGGCCTTTGGCTGCGGCCTGCTGCAAATTGTCCCAATGCTCGATAACCCATTCGCCTGATTTCGCTTTCACGCATTCGTTATTTCAAGGATAAGAACATGACTAACAATTTCAAAAACACCCGTATCGAATTCCATATCCTGCAATCTTTCCCGGTGACCTGCCTGAACCGTGACGACGTTGGCGCACCGAAATCTGCCATGATCGGTGGCGTGCCACGGGCACGGGTATCATCCCAGTGCTGGAAGCGGCAAGTGCGCCTGGCGATGCCAGACTTCGATATCAAACTGGGTATTCGCAGCAAAAAAATTGCAGAGCTGCTGACAAAAGAATGTCTGGCATTGGGGGCCAGCGAGGAGCAGGCACAAGAATGCGGCACCACCATGACAGGCTTCTTTGCTGACGATACCCTGTTGTTTTTGAGTGAGACCGAAGCCAGAGCTTTTGCCGCCTATGCCCAGGAAAAAGAGTTCCAGCCCAAAAGCCTGAAAGACAAGGAACTCACCAAGGTTGCTAAAAAAGCGCTGAACCCAGCGGTTGATGCACTGGATATTGCCCTGTTTGGTCGTATGGTCGCCAAAGCACCGGATATGAATGTCGAAGCAGCGGCATCTTTCTCCCATGCGATTTCAACCCATAAAGTCAGCAACGAAATCGAATTCTTTACCGCCGTTGATGATTACAAGGCTGACGATGAAAGCGGCTCTGCCCACATGGGCAGCCTGGAGTACAACTCTGCAACTTACTATCGCTACATCAGCCTCGACCTCGGCCAGTTACAGCAAACTCTGGGCGACGATGCAGACCTCAAACCTGCCATTGAAGCATTTGTAAAAGCCTTGTACGTCGCCGTTCCAAACGCCCGCCAGACCACTCAGTCCGGGGCTTGTCCGTGGGAATATGCGCGTGTTCTGGTTCGTAAAGGCCAGCGATTACAAGCCTCGTTCGAGCAACCAGTGAAGGCTAAAGGGGAAGGTTTTCTGGCCCCAAGTAGCGAAGAGCTGAAAACGTGGATTGATAAAAAAGAGAAATTAACCGGCTCGCTCTTCGGCAAGCTCGGCGACTACCAATGGGGTGATAACCTCGACTACAGCATTGACAGCCTGATTGCCGACCTGCAATCCCACCTTTCATCACCTTCCAATTGAGGGAAGTCGGGATGAATGAATCAACAAAAACTCTGCTGCTGTGGCTGGAAGGGCCACTGCAAGCCTGGGGGCACGACTCTAAATTCGGGGTACGAGATACCCTGAATTTCCCGACCCGGTCTGGTGTGCTCGGACTGTTGTGCTGCGCACGTGGAGCGGGAGGCCCTGAAGTGGAATGGCTTGCACAAATGGCCACCATGAGCATGGAAGTACGGGCTTATGCCCGTACCGACAAAAATGGCGATTCGGTGCTGCGTGAACCGCCGTTGCAAGATTTCCATATGGTCGGCAGTGGCTATAACGATAAAGACCCTTGGGAAGCCTTGCTGATTCCGAAAACGGCTGAGGGTAAAAAGGCTGTAGGTGGTGGCACCAAAATGACCTACCGCTATTACTTGCAAGACTCGGTTTTTGCGGTGGCCTTGCAGGTTCCCGAGGATCAAGCAGATGTATTAGCCGACGCCCTGCAAAACCCGATATGGGACTTGTATCTGGGACGTAAGAACTGCGTGCCCACCGAGCTGATATATCAGGGGGTTTTCGACAGCACAGAATCCGCTTGGCAACAGGCTGAAACCATTGCCAGTGAGAAGAAAAGGGTGCTCAGCTATTCAGTACTGGATGGCGAAACAGACGACGGCGAGGTGATCACCCTTAACGATGTGCCAGTGCAGTTTGGTCCGAACAAACGCTACCGCGACCGGCGGGTAACGCTGGTAGAGCACTGATCATGGCCAAGGGAGAACGGTTATTCGTTAAAGTGACTCGCGAGTCACTGCCGAGAATCAAAGACAAATACCCATTTTTGTATCTGGAGCGCGGGCGGTTGGAAATTGACGACAGCAGTGTCAAATGGATCGACTGTGATGCAAACGTGGTACCCATTCCGGTGGCCACCATCAACTGCCTGATGCTGGGGCCAGGTACTTCAGTTACCCATGAAGCCATTAAAACAGCGACTGCTGCTAACTGTTCGGTGAGCTGGGTAGGGGAGGACAGCCTACTGTTTTATGCCGCCGGTTTTTTGCCAACGACAAATACTCGCAATCTTAAACGCCAGATCAAATTGGCGGCAGATGATGAATCCTCCTTGTGCGTTGCACGGGCGTTTTATACCCGCCGTTTCCCGGATGCGGATCTTGAGGGTCTCACCTTGCCGCAAATGATGGGGATGGAAGGCAATCGGGTTCGTGCGCTCTATGAACAAAAAGCCGAGCAATATGGCGTTGGCTGGAAAGGGCGCAAGTTCACACCCGGCAAGTTTGAACTCAGTGATCTCACAAATCAGGTTCTTACCGCCACCAATGCGGCACTGTATGGGATTTTGTGTTCAGCGGTGCATGCTATGGGCTACTCCCCTCACATCGGATTTATTCACTCAGGCAGCCCATTACCGTTTATTTACGACCTGGCGGATTTGTACAAAGAACCGTTATGCATTGATCTGGCATTTTTTCTTAGCCGGGAAATGGCTGGGCGCTATGACAAACACAAGGTTTCAAACGAATTTCGCAAACGGGTGATTCAGATGAACCTGCTGGATCAGGTGAGCAAAGACATCAACCTGCTGATGGAGGTGAGCCATGCTCGTCGTACTCGCCAATGACTTGCCCCCAGCGGTACGTGGCCGGATGAAACTCTGGTTTGTGGAACCAAGGCCGAATGTGTTCGTATCCGGGGTAAAAGACTCGGTGGCACAAACCGTTGTGGACTACCTGATGGAATTTTGTCCGGTAAACTCAGGGTTGATGTTGTTTCGCAGTATTCCTCAACCGCCGGGTTATGAGATCCGTTACAAAGGTCAGCCACGCAAGCCAGTAACCCAAATCAGTGGCCTGCAGTTAATTATTGAAGCAATGGCAAATAACGACTGAGAAAGGTTCTTTAACAGCTCGATGACAACCTGGCCAACTACTGGTTAAATGTTCAGGGTCTTCCCCACACCCGTGGGGGTGTTTCCGTATTGCCTTCTCCCATCACTGCCTGTCCACGTCTTCCCCACACCCGTGGGGGTGTTTCCATAACCTGCGCAGCAGGGTTTAGATTGTGAACGTCTTCCCCACACCCGTGGGG
>Ga0193964_1001390_pt1 | contig 10553 bp, 10 predicted proteins | sample FB_7_MG_FD_140323 | JGI IMG/M metagenome (GOLD analysis project Ga0193964, IMG submission 140323) | Microbial mat bacterial communities from the Broadkill River, Lewes, Delaware, United States - FB_7_MG | ecosystem: Environmental > Aquatic > Freshwater > River > Microbial mats | place: USA...
AAGATAATGAGGTTATAACTCAACCTCTTACTTTTATAGCCACTTGTAATGCCATTAGCTACATTGGAGCAAAACCTATATTTGTAGATGTAGATATAGATACGATGGGGTTAAGCCCTAAATCTTTAAAAGAGTTTTTAGAAATAAATTGTGAGATAATAGATAATAAATGTATCAATAAAATGACAAACAAAACTATAAAAGCTTGTGTTCCAATGCACACTTTTGGTCATCCTTGCCGTATTGATGAGATAAAAGAGATTTGTGATAATTGGCATATTGTTCTCGTTGAAGATAGTGCAGAGAGTTTGGGTAGTTACTATAAAGGTAAGCATACGGGTACATTTGGAAAGCTTGGAGCTTTTAGCTTCAATGGTAATAAAATCATTACAAGTGGTGGTGGTGGTGTGATTGTAACAGATGATGAAGCTCTGGCAAAAAGAGCTAAACATCTCACTACCACAGCAAAAGTACCACACCCTTTTGAGTATGTGCATGATGAGATAGGCTATAACTATCGTATGCCAAACCTTAATGCTTCATTATTGGTAGCTCAACTTGAACAGTTAGATAGATTTTTAACATCAAAAAGAGCATTGGCTATCAAATATGAAGAGTTTTTTACTCATATTGAAGATATTAAGTTTATCAAAGAACCATCTGACTCTAAATCAAACTATTGGTTACAAGCAGTAAAACTCAAAGATTTAGAGATGAGAAATCAATTTTTGGAATATACAAATAAAAATGGTATTATGAGCCGACCTATATGGAAGTTGATGAATGAGCTAGAGATGTTTAAAAATGCTCAGTGTGGTGATTTGAGTAATGCTAAGTATTTAGAGCAGAGAGTTATTAATATTTCAAGTAGTGTTGTAGTATGAGAGAGGATATAATACTTATAGGTGGAGGTGGACACTGTAAGTCTGTTATTGATGTGATAGAGTTAGAGGGTAAATTTAATATCGTTGGAATTATTGATAAAAAAGAGTTAATAGGTCAAGAGGTTTTAGGATATAAGATTATAGGGTGTGATGATGAGTTAGAAGAGCTTTTTAAGAGTTATAAAAATGCTATCGTTACAGTTGGACAGATAGAGTCCAATGCTATAAGAGTAAAATTATTTAAACTATTAAAAGAGATAGGGTATAATTTGCCTATTATAAAATCACCTCTAGCCTATATCTCAAAATATGCTTTGATAGATGAGGGGAGTGTGATAATGCATCACGCTTTAGTCAATGCAGATGCGATAGTTGGGAAAAACTGTATAATAAACTCAAAAGCACTGATAGAACACGATGCAATCATAGAAGATAGTTGTCATATAAGCACAGGAGCTATTATCAATGGTGGCGTATGCGTTAAAGCCAACTCATTTGTAGGTAGCAATGCAACAACAAAAGAGTATATAGAGATTAGTGGATTTATAAAAGCAGGGAGTATAGCCAAATGAGTGTATTTATCATAGCAGAAGCAGGGGTTAATCATAACGGTAGTATAGAGTTGGCAAAAAAACTTATAGATGTAGCTATTAGGGCAGGAGCTGATGCTGTTAAATTTCAGACATTTAAAACAGAAAACTTAGTATCTAAAAATGCACAAAAAGCAGATTATCAAAAAGAGACAACAGATAATAAAGAGTCACAGTTTGATATGATAAAAAAGCTTGAATTAGATATAGATACTCATCATGAGTTAATAACTTATTGCCAAAGTAGAAATATTATGTTTCTCTCCACGCCATTTGATTTGGATAGTATTGATTTATTAAATGATTTAAAGCTACCTATATTTAAGATACCTAGTGGAGAGATAACCAATCTACCATATCTTAGAAAGATAGGACAACTCAATAAAAAAATTATACTCTCTACAGGTATGGCTGATATTGGAGAAATCGAAGATGCTTTGGATATTTTAACCTCTTCAGGAACACCAAAAGAGAGTATAACTGTTCTTCATGCCAATACAATGTACCCAACTCCTATGGAAGATGTAAACTTAAAATCTATGCAAACTATTGGTAATACATTTGATATAAAATTTGGATATAGTGACCATACTTTAGGCATAGAAGTACCTATAGGGGCTGTGGCTATGGGTGCTAGTTGTATAGAGAAACATTTTACTTTGGATAATACAATGGAGGGACCAGACCATAAAGCTTCCCTAGAACCTGATGAACTAAAGGCTATGGTAAAAGCTATACGAAATATGGAGATGGCTTTGGGAAGTAGTATCAAAAAACCAAGCCAAAGTGAAACACCAAATATAAAAATAGCTAGAAAATCAATAGTGGCAAAAGATAATATAAAAAAAGGTGAAATCCTAACCAAAGAGAATCTAGCAGTAAAAAGACCAGCAGATGGAATATCACCTATGAGATGGGATGAGGTTGTAGGAAGTATAGCTAGTAGAGATTATACTGAAGATGAGTTAATATGAGAAGAAAGATTTGCGTAGTCACAGGAACTAGAGCAGAGTATGGACTACTTTATTGGCTTATGAAAGAGATTACATCTGATAGTGACTTACAACTACAACTGATTGTAACAGGTATGCACTTAAGCCCTGAATTTGGACTTACTTATAAAGAGATAGAAAAAGAGTTTAAAATAGATAAAAAGATAGAGATGCTTTTATCTTCTGATACTTCTATTGGAATTTCTAAATCTATGGGATTGGCACAAATCTCTTTTTCAGAAGCTTATGAAGAGATGAAGCCTGATATATTAGTAGTTTTGGGAGATAGATATGAGATATTTTCTGCTGTGAGTTCTGCTATGATAGCTCGTATCCCTATAGCACATCTTCATGGTGGAGAGACAACAGAAGGTGCATTTGATGAATCGATAAGACATAGTATCACGAAAATGAGCCACTTACATTTTACAGCTACAGATGAGTATAGAGATAGAGTAATACAACTAGGAGAACAGCCTAATAGAGTATTTAATGTAGGTGGTTTAGGGATAGAAAATATAAAAAGATTAAAACTTTTAGATAAAAAAGAGTTTGAAGAGTCTATAGGTTTTAAACTTAATAAAAAAAACATAATAGTTACTTTCCATCCTGTTACACTAGAAGATAACACAGCTCGTGAGCAGTTTCAAAATTTGCTTGATGTGATAGATGAGCTAAAAGATACACATATCATTTTTACAAAAGCCAATAGTGATACAAATGGTAGAGTTATCAATCAGATGATAGATGAGTATGTAGCTAAAAATTATGATAAATCAGTAGCATTTAGCTCTTTGGGACAGCTTAGATATTTGAGTGCTTTACAATATGTAGATGCAGTAGTTGGAAATAGTTCAAGTGGATTAGCAGAAGCCCCTAGCTTTAAGATAGGGACTATAAATATAGGTGACAGACAAAAAGGTCGTATCATGGCTGATAGCGTGATTGATTGTGATTGTAATATAATATCTATAAAAAATGGATTTGAAAAATTATATAGTAAAAGCTTTGAAGCGATTTTAAAAGAATCTTCAAACCCTTATGGCGATGGTGGTGCTAGTATTAAAATAAAAGATATTATTAAAAATAGTAACTTAGATAATATTTTAAAAAAATCATTTTATGATTTAGGAGTGATTGGATGAAAAATTATAAAAATATCCTATTATCTCCAACTTCAACGATAAAAGAAGCACTTCAAGTCATAGATAGTGGAGCGATGAAGATAGCATTAGTAGTAGATGATAATGAAAAATTACTAGGTACTCTATCTGATGGAGATATAAGAAGAGGATTATTAAATAACTTATCTTTAACTGATATTATAGATAGTATAATATTTAGAGATCCTACAGTTTGTACTATTGAAGATACAAAAGAAAAAATACTCGAAATAGCTCTAACAAAAAAAGTATATCAATTACCAATAGTAGATAATAGTGGTAAATTAATTGGAATAGAAGAGGTAGATGAACTTCTAAAACCCAAAAATAGAACAAATAGAGTTGTTTTGATGGTAGGAGGATTGGGTACTAGGCTTCGTCCTCTTACAGATAATACTCCTAAACCTATGTTAAAAGTTGGTGATAAACCTATTTTAGAGACTATTATTTTAAATTTTAAAAAATATGGTTTTACTCAAATAATACTTAGTGTAAGTTACAAAGCAGAGATTATAGAAAATTACTTTAAAGATGGCTCTAAATTTGGAGTCAATATAGAGTATATATATGAAGAGAAACGCATGGGAACAGCAGGGGCTTTGAGTCTTATGAAAAATAAGTTATATGAGCCATTTTTTGTTATGAATGGAGATTTACTTACAAATATAAATTTTGAGAGTATGATGGAGTACCATATATCTCACAAATCTATAGCTACGATGGGTGTAAGAGAGTATGATTTTCAAGTACCTTATGGTGTAGTAAATGTTGATGGTATAGATATACAACATATAGAAGAGAAACCTATACATAACTTCTTTGTAAGTGGAGGAGTCTATATATTAGATTGTAAAGCCTTAGATTTTATTCCAAATAATCAATTTTATGATATGCCATCACTCTTTGAGAGATTGATTGAAGAGAGATTAAGTAGTATTGCATTTCCTATTCGTGAGTATTGGTTGGATATTGGTAGAGTAGAAGAGTATAAAAAGGCTAATGATGAGTATCATGAGGTGTTTTAATGTATAACAATAAATCATTTTTGGCTATTATTCCTGCAAGAGGTGGGAGTAAGGGGCTAGTAGGTAAAAATATAAAAGAGCTTTGTGGTAAGCCATTAATTGCTTGGAGTATAGAGTCAGGGTTGAAAAGCAAATATATAGATGAGGTGATGGTTTCTACTGATTATGAGACTATCGCTGATATAGCAAAAGAGTATGGAGCGAATGTACCATTTTTGAGACCACAAGAGTTGGCATCTGATAAGGCTACAAGTTTTGATACTGTTAATCACACGATAGACTATTACAAAAGTGAACTAAACAGAGAGTTTGATTATATTATACTATTAGAGCCTACTTCACCATTGAGAGAAGATAGAGATATTGATATGATGATAGAAAAAATTATAAAAGATGAAGAGAAATTTGACTCTATTGTAAGTATAGGTGAAGTTCATGAACATCCATCTATTATGAAAAAAATTATAAATAATAATAGTTTGAGTAGTTATTGTGAGGAGTTGGAGTTGAAATCAAGAAGGCAGGATAATGATAAAGCTTATTTTCCCTATGGTGTAGCATATATTGTAAAGAGTAATTCTCTTTCGGAGGAGAAAACATTTTATACAAAAAGAAATACTTTTTATGAGATTAAAAGATATCAATGTTATGAGATAGATGATATATATGACTTTTTAGCTATAGAAAATATAATGAAATATGAATGGAAGGTTTAAAATGAGATTTTTAGTAATCGGACTAGGTTCAATGGGTAAGAGAAGAGTAAGAAATTTAATCGCTTTAGGTTATAAAGATAATGTAATTGGATTTGACCCAAGAGAAGATAGATGTCTTGAGGGTAAAGAGTATGGTATTGAAGTATTTAATGATTTTAATAAAGCTATAGTGGAGTATAATCCAAATGTTTTTTTAATCTCAACACCTCCAAATTTACACATGAAATATGCTTATTTTGCATATGAGTACAATATTAGTTGTTTTATTGAAGCATCTGTTGTTGATTCTGAAAAAATATTAGAGTTATCAAAGATGATAAAAGATAAAAATATAATAATGGCTCCATCTTGTACTATGCGTTTTTATCCTGCACCTATTAAAATTAAAGAGCTAATTAATAATGGAGTTATAGGAGAGGTGTTAAATTATAACTATCACACAGGACAATACCTCCCTGATTGGCATCCATGGGAGAGTATTGAGGACTTTTATGTATCCAATCCTGATACAGGAGGAGCTAGAGAGATAGTTCCTTTTGAGCTTACTTGGATTAATGATATATTTGGAGACTCTAAGCCACTAGCTTGTGTACGAAGAAAGCTTACTGATATGTCAGCAAATATTGATGATATTTATCACTGTCTATTGGAGTATCCAGATAATGTGATAGGTAACTTAACAGTAGAGGTTATATCTCGCCCAAAAGCTGTACGAGATTTTAGAGTAATAGGTTCAGGTGGTGAGATTGTATTTAGTGGAGATACTAATAGTTTAAAGTATATTAATACAAGTATGGAAGATTGGGAGAGTATATCTTTTGATATAGGCACAGTAGAAGATGGCTATATCAATCCTGAAGAGCCATATATCAATGAAGTCAAAGCATTTGTTGATGGAGTTAAGAGTATTGGTAATAATAGTTCAACCTATCCAAATACTTTAGAAGATGATTACAAAATTTTACAAACTCTTTATAGATTAGAAGAGATAAGCGAGGGACGAGATGACTTATCAAGATAGATTATTAAAAGCAATTCCAGGTGGAGCACACACATATAGTAGAGGGTATGATCAGTACCCATCAAATGCACCTCAAATATTAAAAAGAGGTAAAGGTGCTTATGTTTATGATAATAGTGAAAATGAGTTTTTAGATTATGGTATGGCTCTTCGTGCTGTTAATTTAGGTTATGCAAATGAAGAGATAAATAAAGCTGCACTAAAACAGATGGAGTTTGGTAATAACCTTACACGAGCTACTATTATTGAGCTTGAAGCAGCAGAGTTATTAATTGATTTGATTGATAGTGTAGATATGGTTAAGTTTACTAAAAATGGCTCTACTGCTACTACAGCAGCGATTAAGCTTAGTCGAGCATATACAGGTAGAAACTTAGTAGCAAGATGTGATGAACATCCATTTTTCTCTTATGATGATTGGTTTATTGGTTCAACTCCAATTACTAAAGGAATTTCTCAAAAAGATATAGAGAGTACAAAGCTTTTTAACTATAATAATATAGAATCACTAGAGAGACTCTTTGAGGAGTATCCCAACGAGATAGCATGTGTGATTTTAGAACCATCTGCTAGTGAACACCCTAAAGATAATTTTTTACATAAAGTCAAAGCATTATGCCATAAATATGGAGCAGTTTTTATACTTGATGAGATGATTACAGGGTTTAGATGGCATATTAAAGGTGCTCAACACTACTATAATATAGAAGCGGACTTATCTACTTTTGGCAAAGCTATGGCAAATGGATTTTCAGTGGCTGCTGTTGCAGGTAAAAGAGAGATTATGGAGTTAGGCTCTATTGAATTTGAGGGTAGAGAGAGACTATTTTTACTCTCCACTACTCATGGTGCTGAGATGAATGGATTGGGTGCTTTTGTAGAGTCTATTAAATTTATACAAAAAAATAGTGTAATTGAACATATCTGGAGTTATGGAAAAAATCTAATTGATATGATGAACAATGCAGCCAAAGAGTTTGGAATTGAAAAAAACTTCATAGCAGGTGGTGTTGAGTGTAGCCCTTACTATTTGACATTTGATAAAGATGGAGAAAACTCTTTAGGTCTTAGAACACTCTTTGCTCAAGAGATGATAAAAAATGGTGTTTTAATGCCATGGATTGCACTCTCTTATGCACATGGAGATAGAGAGCTTGAAAAGACAAAAGTGGCTTTAGAAAAGACCTTTGAGGTATATAAAAAAGCTGTTGATGAGGGGTATGAGAAGTACCTAATAGGTGATGTTATTAAACCTGTTTTTAGAAAGTATAACTAATGAGAATTATAAAAGAGGTGATATAGTGCTAGATGGTAAAATAGTTGTTATTACAGGTGGGGCTGGACTTATTGGAGAGGAGTTTGTTAAGAGTGTGATAGAGCATAATGGTATCGCTATTATTGCTGATATTGATGAAAAATTAGGAGACAAACTACTACAGATACTAGAGAGTGATAGTGTTGATTTTGTTAAACTAGATATAACCTCTAGTGACTCATTAGAGGAGTGTATAGGATATTTAGATAAAAAATATGGTAGAATTGATGCTATTGTAAACAATGCTTATCCTCGCAACAAAAATTATGGTAAGCACTTTTTTGATGTTAGATATGAGGACTTTGTAGAGAATATGGGTTTAAATCTAGGTGGGTACTTCACTACATCTCAAAAGTTTGCAAAATATTTTCAAACACAAGGGTATGGAAATATTATTAATATATCATCTATTTATGGTATAGTTGCTCCAAAGTTTGAGGTTTATGAAGGTACTCCTATGACTATGCCTGTAGAGTATGCTACTATTAAGTCGGGATTAATTCACTTGACCAAATATATGGCAAAATATTTTAAAGGTATGAATATCAGAGTAAATGCCCTAAGCCCTGGAGGTATATTTGATAATCAACCAGAGGCATTTTTGGAAGCGTATCAAAGAGAGTGTTTAAATAAAGGAATGCTAGATAAGAGTGATTTAAGAGGTACTTTAATCTATCTTCTTTCTGATATGAGTATGTATGTAAATGGACAAAATATTGTCGTTGATGATGGATTTGTTTTATAAAAGAGGATAATATATGAAAAAAATTGTAATTATTGGAGCAGGACAGTTGGGCAGTAGGCATCTACAGGGTATTGCTCAATGTAGTTTTGATGTATCTATAGAGGTTGTTGAGCCATATAAAGGTGCTAGAGATATTGCATTTGATAGATATAAAGAGATAAAAGAGAGTGGATTTGTAAAAGATATATCTTTTTATGATAGCATTGAGTCATTATCAGATGAGATTGATTTAGTAATTGTTGCAACTAATTCAAATATTCGAGCTATCGTAACAAAAAAATTACTAGAGACAAAAAAAGTCAAAAATTTAGTATTGGAAAAAGTTCTATTCCAAAGAGTTGATGAGTATTATATGATTGAAAAACTTTTAGAAGAAAAGGGTGTTAATTGTTGGGTAAATCATCCACGCAGGATGTTCCCTTTTTATCAAGAGTTAAAAGAGATGTTTAATGGTGCTACACAGCTATCTTATAATTTTTCTGGAGGGAAATGGGGTCTAGCTTGTAATGGACTACACTTTATTGACCATCTTGCATATCTAACTAACTCTTTAAATATCACTCTTAATAATGAATTTTTAGATAAAAAGATATATCCATCCAATAGAGATGGGTTTATTGAGTTAAATGGACTTTTGGTAGGAAAATTAGATAACCACCACTTCTCTCTCTATTCAAATAGAGATGAAGCCCCTTTTATATTTACAATCTCTTCAGATAGAGTTGTGATAAAGATATATGAAGATATGGGAAGAGTAGAAATCGCTAAAAAATCTAATAAGTGGAGATGGGAGCAGATAGATAAAAAAATTGTATATTATCAAAGTGAGCTATCTCAAATAATGGCTAAAGATATTATTATAAACAATAAAACAACTCTTCCTACATATAAAGAGGCGATGGGGTTACATATTCCATTTATAGAGTCAATGTTAAAACATATTAATAGCATTGATAATAAAGAGAACAATAATATATGTCCTATCACATAAATAAAGGTAAACAATGAAAAATGTATGGCTAATAGGTGCTGGAGGAATGGCACAAGATTATATAAAAGTATTAGATGCTTTAGATGTTGATTTAAGAGTAATTGGTAGAGGCGAGGAGAGTGCCAAAAAATGTCAAGAGATGATGAGTTGTAGTGTTACAGTAGGTGGATTAGATAACTTTTTAGCTACAAATCCATCAAAAGCATATTATGCGATTGTCGCTGTTGGTGTAGAGAAACTTTATGAGAGTACAAAAATGCTATTGGAGTATGGTATTAAAAATATTTTAGTTGAAAAGCCTGGGGCTATGACTAGTGAAGAGTTTGATGAGTTAAATAGTCTCTCCAAAGAGAAAAAAGCAAATGTTATCATCGCATATAATAGAAGATTTTATGCCTCTGTTTTAAAAGCACAAGATATTATCAAAGAAGATGGTGGTGTAACATCATTTAATTTTGAGTTTACAGAGTGGTCACATGAGATTGAGAAGTTGGTAAAAGCTGATGGTGTAATGCAAAAGTGGTTTTTAGCAAACTCTACTCATGTAGTAGATATGGCATTCTATCTTGGAGGGAAACCAAAAGAGATAAAATCTTTTAGTAATGGTGGTGTTAGTTGGCATCCATCTGCATCCAATTTTGCTGGTGCAGGAGTTAGTGAGACAGGAGCTCTGTTTAATTACCATGCCAACTGGGAGAGTGCAGGAAGATGGAGTGTAGAGATACTTACAAAAGAGCATAGACTTATATTTAGACCAATGGAAAAACTACAAATTCAAAATAGAGGAGCTATCGCTCAAGAGTTCGATGAGAGCATAGATTATAGTTTAGATGAAGAGTTTAAACCAGGACTATATCTACAAACTAAAAGCTTTTTAGAAAATGATTTTACTAATATGTGTAGTATTGAAGAGCAAAATAATATAATAAATATTTATGATAAAATGGCAAATTATTAAGGAAATATATGTTCAACAATAAAAATATACTAATCACGGGTGGAACAGGAAGTTTCGGTAAAAAATATACTCAAATGATTTTGGCAAAATATAGACCAAACAAGATTATTATCTTTAGCCGTGATGAACTCAAACAGTATGAGATGGCTCAAA
>Ga0193964_1001391_pt1 | contig 10553 bp, 10 predicted proteins | sample FB_7_MG_FD_140323 | JGI IMG/M metagenome (GOLD analysis project Ga0193964, IMG submission 140323) | Microbial mat bacterial communities from the Broadkill River, Lewes, Delaware, United States - FB_7_MG | ecosystem: Environmental > Aquatic > Freshwater > River > Microbial mats | place: USA...
CATAAATAGCGATAATTTTGTAAGTCATAATAGATATGTTCGCCTACTTTAAGACCATCATAACACTCTGCACAGACAGAAGTGACTCTTAGGAGAATATCTTTGGTGGCTACTTGGTCTACAAAACATTGTGCATTCATAGTGATTTTTCCGTTTTAATTTTGGTAATCATCTCTTGTGCTACTGCTAATTTAGGGTCTATTGTAAGAGCTTTTTCGTAGAGTTCGAGTGCTAGGGTGTACTCTTTTTGGTCATACTGTGTATTTGCATAGTTGTAGTAGTGTGGTGCATACTCTGCGTCAAGTTCAATAGATTTTTGGTGGTACTCTAGGGCGTTGGTCTCTTCTCCTAGTTTATGGAGTACATTAGCACATGATGCATAGAGCATATCATCTTCAGGGTTTAACTCTATAGCTTTTTGATAATACTCTTTTGCCTCTTCATACTCTTTGCTCTCATTGAGTATATAGGCATATCTACTAATAACCTCACTACTCTCTTTATCCACAATCAAAGCACTCTGTATTGCTTTTTTTGCTTCTAGTAAATCTCCCTTGCCTACAGCCTCATCAGTCATAGCAATAAGCTGTTCTAGTCTAGTAGGTTCTATAGTGGGTTGAGAGAAAGTTTTGTCTGGTCTATTGATACCACCTATTTGTGCGTTATCTTTTTTTGCCTCAAAATCTATACCTCGTTTAGGATAATCTTCACTAAAAAGTTTTTTAAAAAATATATAGAAAATAAATGCCGAAAGTGCAAAAAGAATAAGTTGAAAAAATGTCATAATCTACTCCAAAAAATATAACCGTATGATAGATAAATATAGCTAAGGGCTTAGTTAATTTTAGAAAAGTTTGCTATTATGTCTGCTATATTATAGATTAGATTCAAAGGATAGTTATGTCTTACAAAATTCAACTAGATAAAAAGAAATTAGAAGAGGAGTTAACTCCTTTACAGTATAGTGTATGCCTCAATCATGGCACAGAACCACCATTTCAAAATATCTATTGGGATAATAAAAAAGAGGGAGTTTATAACTGTATATGCTGTAATAGCCCACTTTTTGATTCTCAAACCAAATTTGATTCAGGTACAGGGTGGCCAAGCTATTTTGCACCTATTACTAAAGAGTCTGTAGAGTTTATTAGAGATAACTCTTTTGGTATGATGCGTACAGAGGCTCGTTGTGCTAGTTGTGGTTCTCATTTGGGGCATCTTTTTCCTGATGGTCCTGCTCCTACAGGAGAGAGATACTGTATTAACTCTGCATCTTTAAATTTTGTAGAGAAGCCATAGAGCCTACTCTCTTACATCTGCTAAGACAAGAGCAAACTCTACTCTAACATTATGGTGTTGGAGGAGTTTGTAGGCTTGGGTGAGGGTTGCACCTGTAGTGATGATGTCATCTATTAATATAGCACTAATATTCTCCTTCCCACTATACAAGAAATTTCTAGGATTATTTTCTCTATATTTACGCGACTTTCCTGCATATTGTACACTATTTTGTGCTAGAAGTGAGGCGTATTGTGGGTGAGAGTGGGGTGTTTGCATCTGTTTTGTAAGTGTGGCTATATGGGAGTATCCATTTTTGATTTTCTCATCTATGCCTATAATAGTAATATCTCTAGCATCTTGGGTTGTAAATAGTTCTATAAAAGGTTTTAAACTTATTTTGGCTAGGGCATCAAAGACTCTATACCCTTGTGGTTTATGTTTGAGTAGAAGTAGAGATTCTATTGTAGAGTAGGAGTAGAAGCTATAGACCTCTAGTGAACCTAGAGTTCGTTTTTTGATAGTAGGTCTAAAGAGTCTCTCTTGGCAAGTTTGGCAAATAACAGCTAGACTCAAACAGTGGCAAGAGAAACAACGCACTAAATTGTATCTTGTTTGATGATTCGTTGAATGCCACTGTAGGCTACTTCTATCATTGTATCAATTTGCTCGTAAGTGATAATATAAGGAGGCATAAAATAGATAACTCCTCCTAATGGTCGCAAAAGAACACCTTTGGAGAGAGCATAAGTATATACTTGCAGACCTATTCTCTCTTGTGGGTCATAGCCTTTGAGTTCTATGGCTGTAATCATACCTTGTTGTCGTACCTCTCTTACATTAGGGAGGAGTATAAACTCTTTGACCTTTTGGGCTATATAGTCACTTTTTTTGCGATTTTCTCCTAATATATCTTCATTTTCAAATATATCCAGAGTAGCCAATGCAGCAGAACATGCCAAAGGGTTTCCTGTGTAGCTATGAGAGTGTAAAAATGCTTTATGTTCATTATAGTCACAATAAAAAGCACTATATATCTCATTGGTTGTCATAACTACAGAAAGAGGCAAATAGCCACCTGTAAGCCCTTTGGAGAGTGTCATCATATCAGGAGTGATATTGGCTTGATTACAGCCAAACATTGTGCCAGTTCTTCCAAATCCAGTCATTATCTCATCAGCGATGAGGTGAATACCATATTGGGTTGTAAGCTCTCTAGCCCCCACAAGATAATGAGGATGGTACATATACATACCTCCTGCTCCTTGTATGAGTGGTTCTACAATCAAAGCAGCAATCTCTTTGCCTCGCTCTTCCAAAATAACGGCAAGTTCTCCCAATGCCTCTTTGGCACCTTGGATAGTTTGGTCTTTTGGCACAGGTGTTTGGATACAAGATATGAGTAGGGGCTTATAGGTCTCTTTGTAGAGTTGTACATCTCCTACGCTTAATGCTCCAAGAGTTTCACCATGGTAACTATTGCTTAGTGATAGAAATAAAGAACGCTCTTCTCCACGGTTACGGTGATAATGATAACTCATCTTAAGGGTTACCTCCACAGCACTTGAACCATTATCTGCAAAAAATACTTTATCCAATCCTTGTGGTGTAATTTGTACAAGTTTTTCTGATAATAAAATAGCAGGTTCATGAGAAAAACCAGCCAAAATCACATGCTCTAAAGTATCTAATTGCTCTTTGATTTTATCATTAATTTTAGGGTTACAGTGACCAAATATATTGACCCACCAGCTACTAATAGCATCAATATAACGATTTCCTTCAAAGTCAAAAAGATAGACTCCCTCTCCAGATTTGATGGGTATCATTGGTAGTTGTTCATGGTCTTTCATCTGTGTACATGGGTGCCAAATGTAATTCAAATCTTTTTCTGTGAGCGAATGATTCATTATTATTTCCTCTTTTATCTTAAAATTAAAAAAACTCTCTACTCTATTACTCTATTTATCAACAACATTTAACCACAACTTGACTAAAATTATAGAATTCATTAGTAAATCAAAAAAATAATTTAATTTAAGGCAAAAAAATATGATAAGTTGGATGCAAAAACATAACAAATACCTTATTGTGACGATTTGGATCGCTACAATTGCATTTATTGGTGCAGGATTTGTAGGTTGGGGGAGTTATCAATATGGTTCAAAGGCAAGTAGTGTAGCACAAGTGGGTGATATTGAGATTACACAAGCTAAACTTGATATGAGCTACCGTAATATTTATCAACAGTACAATCAACAGCTTCAAGGTCAATTAGATGATAAAAAAGCCAAAGAGATGGGACTTGCAAAACAGGCGTTGAATACGCTTATTGTTCAAGCACAGCTTCTAAATTTGGCAAATGAATTTGGTGTAATTGTTTCTGATGATGAGTTAGCTCAAAAAATATCAGCAATTACAGCTTTTCAAGAAGATGGTAACTTCAGCCAAGCTATCTATAAAACATACCTCACAAGCCAAAGACTTAAAGCAAAAACATTTGAAGAGGTTATCCGTGATGAGACTATTATCCAAAAACTTCTCGCTTTGATTGGTGTAGATGCCCTAGAGTATGAAAAAAGTATACTTCATAATGCTATGAGTATTGCAGACAAGATAGCCTATAAAGTTTTAAGTATGGATACTATTACTATCTCTCCTACTGAAGAGGAACTCAAAAAGTATTGGGAACTTCATAAGAGTGCCTATATGACACAAACTATCTACAAATTAGACCTCCTTTGGACAGAGAGTAATTCTACTATAGTAGAAGAGAAAGAGATAGTTGATTTTTATGCACAAAATAGCTTTAACTATGTAGATGCAGAGGGCAAACAGCAACTTCTAGCAGATGCACGAGAGCAGGTAATTGCTGACCTTAAGATGAAAAAATCTAAAAAGAAGGCACAAAAAGCCTATATATCTTTCAAAAAAGAGCAGATACAAAAGAGTGAAAGTGTAGATTTGCCTCTTAATGATATGCAGTTATCTATGGATATTTGGAAAGAGCTTCAGACAAAAGATATTAAAAGTATCTTGAAGCCAAAAGCAGTCAAAAATCGTTATGTAACAATTAAAATTATAGATATTATTCAACCACGAGAGATGAGCTTTGAAGAGGCGAAAAAAGAGGTTTCATCTAACTATACTCACCAAAAACAGAAAGAAAAATTAGCACAATTAGCAGAAGAGAGTCTTACCAATATTGACGCGAATACAACAACGGTTTCAGACTTTATTACACTTGATAGAGCCAAGCCTATAGAGGGGTTAAGCCCTCAGGAGAGTAGAGAGTTTATTCAACAATTATTTATATCTCAGGAAAAAAGTGGTATTATTGAGATTCTAAATAGGTCTGTTGTGTATAAAATTTTGGAGCAAAAGATTGTCTCTAATCCACAAACAAAAGATTTAATTAGTAATGTTGCAAATCAGATTAAAAAACGAGACTTTGAATCGAATCTTATTAAAAGTTTAGATAAAAGATATAAAACTGAAATTTTTGTGGAGGGACTCTAAATTGAGTAAAACAATTTTAGCTATTGATATTGGATCCACAAAAATTTGTGCCATTATCGCAGAAATAAAGTATGATAAGGTAAGCATTACAGGGCATGGTATTGCCTCATCCCAAGGTGTAAAAAAGGGAGTGATTACCAATATAGAACTCGCTTCCAAAGCTATTAAAAAAGCTGTTTCTGATGCAAAAAGAATTGCAGGAAGCCCTATTACCTCTGCTACAATATCTATATCTAATGCTTATGCTCGAAGTCTTAATTCTGTGGGTATTGTAAATATCCTACACAAAGATATCTCTCTCAAAGAGATTAACCGTGTTATCCAAGCAGCACTCTATAATGCAAATGTTCCAAATGAGTATGAAGTAGTCCATGTTCTCCCTTATAACTTTAAAGTAGATGACCAAGATTTTATTGAAAATCCGCTCAATATGAATGCAAGTCGTATGGAAGCAGATGTTAATATTATTATTACACAAAAGTCTAGTCTTAATAATCTTAAAAAAGCAGTTCGTTCCGCAGGTATAGAGATTAGTGGTATTGTTCTCAATGGTTACGCCTCTGCAATTGCTACTATGGCAGAAGATGAAAAAGAGTTAGGCGTAGCAGTGATTGATATGGGTGGACAGACAAGTAATGTTATTGTACACGCAGGAAACTCTATACGCTATAATGACTTTTTAGGAGTAGGCTCTAATCATATTACTAATGACCTCTCTATGGCACTCCATACTCCTCTCAAAATTGCAGAGAATGTAAAAATCCGTCATGGGAATCTTATTGAACCCTCTAATGACTTAATTGAATTACCGATTATAGGTGATGAAGATAATAGAAATGAGGTCTCTTTGGAGATTGTACATTCAGTAATTATGTCTCGTGCAGAAGAGACACTTATGCTCCTTGCAAGATCACTTCAAAAAAGCTCACTTTTAGATCAAGTAGGTGCAGGAATTATCCTAACAGGTGGAATGACCAAACTCAAAGGGATTCGTGAATTAGCCCAAGAGATATTTGAAGATATGCCTGTACGAATAGCACAGCCACATGATATTGGAGGTCTTTTTGATGAGTTAAAAGACCCTATCTACTCTACAGCTATTGGTCTTGTATTTCATAGTGCAGGAAAACATACAGAGTATGAAATTAATAATAATAATGATTTGCTCTATACGCAATATACACCACCAACAGAAGATGCTACATCACCTATTCCTGTTCTTCCTTCAAAAGAAGAAACTGATAGAGAGAGATCAAGAATTGATTTAGGAGATATTGAGCTAGGAGGCACAGTCAAAGAGTTACAACAAAGACAAGTTGACTATACTATGGAGAGAAAAAAAGAAGAGAGAGAGAGAAGAAGAACAGATTTTTCAATAGAAGATTTACCAGAGATACCAACAGGAAATGGGAATCCATTTAACAAATTAGCAAATTGGGCAAGACAACTATTCTAAAATTAGAGTAATTGATAATTAGATGACATTAGTAGAGTATAATAAACCTTATATAAGGGGGGAGAGAAGATGGAAGATTTTGAGATAGAAGTAATAGAAACAAGGTCTAGCGTAACAGGTGCCAAGATCAAGGCTATAGGTGTTGGTGGTGGTGGTGGAAACATGATTAATCACATGATTAATGGTGGTATTCAAAATATTGACCTTATTGTAAGTAATACAGATGCACAAGCACTACAAACTTCATTGGCTCCATTTAAGATGCAACTAGGTATCAATGCTACGCGTGGGCTTGGTGCTGGTATGATACCTGAAAAGGGTCGAGAAGCTGCACTAGAGAGTTTTGATGAGATTAAAGCTATGCTTGATGGGTCAGATATAGTATTTATCTCTGCTGGACTTGGTGGAGGTACTGGTACAGGTGCAGCTCCAATTATAGCACAAGCAGCTAAAGAGGTAGGTGCATTAACTGTCTCTATTGTAACAAGTCCATTCAAGTTTGAGGGACGCAAAAGAGCCAAGTTAGCACAAGCGGGTCTTGAAGAACTCAAAAGAGAGAGCGACTGTATTATTGTTGTTCCAAATGAGAAGCTTTTGGCTATTGTAGAGAAAAATCTTGGTATCAAAGAGAGCTTCAAGCTTGTCGATGATATTCTCTCTCAGGCAGTAAGTGGTATCTCTAATGTAATTTTATCTCATGGTGAAAATGATATTAACCTTGACTTTGCCGATGTGAAAACAATTATGAACCATAGAGGTCTAGCACTTATGGGTGTAGGCTACAGCCAAGGTACAAATGCAGCGTATGATGCAGCCAAAGCAGCTATTGAGTCTCCTCTCCTTGATAATGTTTCTATTGATGGGGCTATGGGCGTATTGGTTCATTTTGATATTCATCCTGATTATCCTATCTTAGAAATATCATCTGCTATGGATATAGTAGAAGAGAATGCTGATGAAGATGCAAATGTAATTTTTGGTACTACAACAAACTTTGATTTAAATATTGATGAAGTTAAAATTACAATTATTGCAACAGGATTTGAAAAAATGGGAACTGTAGAAGCACCAGCTCCTCAGCCTAGCAGTAGCTCTACTATGAATCAACATAGACAAGCACCACCTGCTATGCAAAAAAAGTCACCTATGACAAGAAAAATAGTAGGAAGTGACTTTGATAGTCATGAAGATATGTTAGATGTTCCAACTTTCCTTAGAAGACAGATGGATTAGAGAATTTTCTCTAACCCTCTTCTTCCCCCTAAAATCCCCATAATTTTATTTTTATTATTATAAATTTATATTTTTTTCTGCTATTATTATAGATATAATTTTAAGAAGGAAATATCGCATGAAATATCTCAAAAAACTCTCTGACTATGCTACAGTAGGTGGCTTAGGTGCACTACTTGTTACAGGATTAGCAGGATGTCAAGAGAGTGCCCCAAAAGAAGAACCCAAAGCACAAGAGAAGGCTAAAGAGGCAGCATTTGTTATCATCGAAGAGACAGCCGTTGGTAAATATAAAATCAAAGATGAGTTTCCAGCAGAAGAGACTCGTATTATTCTCAAAAAATTAGATGGCACAGAAAAAGTACTTACCCAAGAGGAGATGGATGCTCTTATCAAAGAGGAGGCGGCCAAGATAGATGATGGTACCTCTAATCTTACCAAAGATAATTCTCAAAATCCAGAAGTTGCAAATCAAGGAATGGGTCTAGGTGAGACTATTTTAGCAAGTGCTGCAGGTGCTATGCTTGGTGCATGGATAGGAAACAAACTTTTTGGAAATCAAAACTTCCAGAATAATAGACAAGCAGGATACAAATCACCCTCTACCTACTCCAAGAGTAATAAAAGTTTTGGTAGTAAATCAGGTACAGGAAGTAGTGGCTCAAAAGCTAAGAGTGGTTTTTTTGGTTCTAAGTCAAGTACAACATCTAGCAGTAGTACAACAAACGGAGGTTAAGAGATGATACAATTACGACAAACCCAACCCCTAGATGTAGACTACTTAGAAGAGTTAGGTTTTGTATGGCATACAGATAGTGATGAGACACCCTATATCTCTGATGCACTTGTAGTTATTAGTGAAGCTGAGGCAGAAGCCTACTATGAAGCAGGAAATGAACTCTATGAGATGTGTGTAGCTGCTGGTGACCATATAGTAGAGAATAATCTTTTTCATGAGATAGGTATTCCCTTTAATCTTGTAGACCTTATCAAAGAGTCATGGGAAAATGATATTCATTGGCATCTCTATAGTCGATTTGACTTAGCTGGTGGTATTGATGGAGAGCCTATTAAGCTTCTTGAGTTTAATGCAGATACTCCTACAGCTCTTTTTGAGACGGCAATTGTACAGTGGGCTATGCTCAAACAAAATGACCTAGAGGAGAGCCATCAATTTAACTCTTTGTATGAATCTCTTGTAGAAAACTTCCAAAGACTTATTACACTTGATGAGAGTGTAGAGGAGTTTGAAGAGCGGTATGAGGGGTGGAAGTTTTTGTTTACTTCTGTTCGAGATAATGCAGAAGAGGAGCAAACAGTAAGACTCCTACAACATATTGCAGATGAAGCAGGATATGAGACAGAGTTTGCATATATTGATGATATAGGATTTAGTGACGAAGAGGGTATTATCTATGAAGATGAAATTTATGAGCTTTGGTTTAAACTTATTCCTTGGGAAGATATAGCCCTAGAGGAGTCAGATTTGGCTATGATTCTAAGAAATATAGTCCAAAATCAAAAAGCAATACTCTTTAATCCAGCCTATACGCTTATGTTCCAAAGCAAAGCTATACTCAAAGTATTATGGGATTTATACCCGCATCATCCTCTCTTATTAGAGACCTCTTATGAACCTCTAGTAGGCAAAAAACAGGTACAAAAACCTATCTTTGGACGCGAAGGAGGGAGTATCTCTATTTTGGATAGTGATGGAACGACCTTAGCCCAAGAAGAGGGAGAGTATGGCAATCACAAAATGATATACCAAGCCTATACACAACTCCCAACAGATAGCTCAGGAGCATCCTACCAAGCAGGACTCTTTTATGTCTATGAGTCATGTAGCCTAGGCTTTAGAAAAGGTGGACTTATCTTGGATAATATGTCCAAATTTGTAGGACATATTGTAGATTAAGGTATATCTATCGAAGCATCTCTAGGAGTGTCACCTTGACATTCTCTCCTAAAGCCTCTACATCATACCCACCCTCTAAAAAGAATATAGAGGGTACAGAGGTTTGGCTTAGAATTGTACGAACCATCTGCCTAATACCATCAGTGGTGACATCTAGTGACGCTAATGGGTCACTCTCATGAAGGTCATATCCAGCAGAGACCAGAAGAATATCAGGCTGAAAAAACTCATAAGCTTTGGGTAGCTCTTGGGTGTAAATCTCCAAAAGTTCCTTATCACTACTATTTGGCATCAAGAGATGGTTAGAGGTAAAGCCTCTGCCCTCTTTTTCACCTATATGAGCCTCTGCTCCTGTCCCTGGGTAGCTAAATGATTGGTGAGAGCTAAAGTAGAAGACGCTATCATCTTCCCAAAATGTATCCTGTGTGCCATTTCCATGGTGTACATCAAAATCAATAATCATCACCTTTTTGTAGCCCTTGGATTGGGCATATCGTGCAGTAATAGCGATAGTATTAAAGAGGCAAAACCCCATAGGTTGGCTAGGTGTGGCGTGGTGACCAGGGGGACGAACAGCACAAAAGGCTCTCTCAAACTCTTTGGCTTTGATTCCATCTATAGCTACAACTCCTGCTCCTACTGCCATGGTGGCTACTTGGTAGGAGTCTTTAGAGCAGAGTGTATCACTATCTATAGCCTCCTCTTTTGCACTCGCCTCATAGACACGCTCAATATGCTCTTGTGTATGTACAAGTTGGAGCATCTCTTGTGAGATGGCTCTAGGAGAGGGAAGAATAAGTTGTTTTTTCAGAGGTTCTATAGCCTCCTCTATGGCTCTTAGCCGTTGAGAAGACTCAGGATGAGAGACCCCTGTATGGTGGTTTTGATACAAAATATCACTAATATAGGCTACTTTTTTCATACTATTATCCGTTGGAGAGTCTACCAACCTCCTCAATAGCTACTTGGAGAGAAGCCATATCAGAGACAACAAAGTGTGGTTTTTTGGTGGCTCTACGGTTGAGACCTTTAAGCACCCCTCCATGACCAAACTCTATATAGCAATCAACCTCTTCGTCAAAGTTTGCTATAGATTGTTTGTACTTTACAGGCGAGATAAGTTGCTCTGGAAGTAGCTCTAGTGCTTGG
>Ga0193964_1001394_pt1 | contig 10541 bp, 9 predicted proteins | sample FB_7_MG_FD_140323 | JGI IMG/M metagenome (GOLD analysis project Ga0193964, IMG submission 140323) | Microbial mat bacterial communities from the Broadkill River, Lewes, Delaware, United States - FB_7_MG | ecosystem: Environmental > Aquatic > Freshwater > River > Microbial mats | place: USA...
CAAAACATTTTATCAATACATCACAAAAGATTCAGGATACGGACCGACAATGGCTTATTTCCTTTTTTTCTGCCCTGGAGGGAAAAAATCGAGATGCCATACTGGAAAAACTGCGGCAGTTGAAATGAACATGAATGTTCAAATATTTCCATTTTAAATTGATCACCCAGTAACATTAGATAATTCTATAAGATTGTGATCCGGGTCTCTAAAGTAGATCGATACGAGAGACCCGTTTGCACCTGTTTTTTCTACGGGTCCTTCAATGATATCAATGTGGTGGAGATGAATAAAAGCTATTGCTTTTTCAATACCCATTGGGGTCAACAAGCACAAATCTGCGGGACCAGGTGTGGGGTGATCGGCATTGGGCTCAAATTCCTTTCCTTGCTCATGTAAATTTATTTTTTGGTTTCCAAATTTCAAAGCGACCCGATCTTTTCCAAAATGCACCACTTTCATTCCCAGCACAGATGTATAAAATTGAATCGTTTTTTTCGATATTTTTGACTGTCAGTACGAGATGATCGATGCTTGATATTTTCATTTTTTTCTTTCAAACAAGGGGCTCGGAAAAAATCAATCTCACAGATTTTGCGCCCGCTGGATTTAAGTGATGGAGAGTTCTATCCCAATTCGGCTAAATATTCAGGGCATCCATGTGATGATGCCTTCATCCGGGTTTTGTTCTTTCCATTGCCGGAAGGCATCGATATCCTGAATGCCATATTCAATAACGGCTCTATATACTTGGATACCCATTACCTTTTCTTCAATTGGAATACTATTTTTGATCCGAAGAATATTGGCCCTAATTTCCGGTGTTAAAACCGCAGAGATCCGTGCGGCAACCTTTTCAAAATTACCGGCATAAGCAGATTCATTTAAAATATGAATCATATCAATTTGCCAGGAATGTCCATCTTTGTCCTCGTAGAACGCATGCCACTCAATACATTTGTCTTCGGCATCAAGTAAATTGATATAGCTTATTGTTTTAATACGTTTGTTTTCTGCAAGTTTGGCCATGGCGGAAAAGCTGTCCGAAAGCTTGAATGGTGTCGTATAAATATGAAAATCAATGTCCCGATTATTTATCAACAGCCCCATTTTTAGTGACCCGACTAAATTAATCGTTGCACCGATTGAAGACCATATGTCAATGATATTGGTATCATTAATAATCTGCCAGGCATCTTTCTGCATTGATTCTGCAATTTCAAAAATCTGTTTCATGGTATTTTTTCTCGCGCCTCTTATACCAACATAGCCCTACCATCAATCACGACTGAGATCCCAGTTGTATAAGGACTTGCCATTAAATAAATAGATGCGTCAGCGACCTCTTCAGGTGACGAAATTCTGCCCAAAGGGAATTGTTGAACATAGTTTTTCACCTCTGGAAATTTAGGTGCAACAAAACCGGGGCTTACAACATTATTTTTCCTGGGACGGCCTGTTCCCGTTGTCCCTCAGATAACGGGTTTTAAGATTCATTGTCACGATGAAATCACCGCCCGCCCGTCTGGGAAGTACCTCCAGCATGGCAGCAGTCAATTTTCCTAAATCTTTTTCCACGGCGCTAAGTTCTTTTGCTTTCTTATCGAAAAACGGCAGATATGCCTTCATGTCTTCGATGTCCTTATTCGAGGATAAGGGCCCGTGCCCCGGAATGATATGACTGACATTCATGGCATGTATGAAATCAAGATTTTTTTTCCATCCGGACAGATCGCCGTCACCCAGATAAGGATGAAAGTCGGTAAAAAGAATATCCCCGGCAAAAAGGACATCCTGTGAAGGAACATGCACAATGATGGACCCTGGGGAATGTGAGGCAAAGCCGGTGTAAATCAGTTTTACGGTAATACCGCCCAGGTCAAGAATCATTCCGCGCTCAAAAGCCGTATCCGGCGCAACTGCGCGGGTGCCTTCCCAGAAACCAGCCGGCAAACCGAACGCAGCCGGATTCTCAAGTATCTTATCCCCACTGGAAATGACGGCATCACGGCATTTCACATGGCCGATAATACGTACCTCCATGTCGGCAAAAAAACTATTACCGAAAACATGATCAAGATGGTAGTGCGTATTTACAACATACCTTACAGGTTTGTTCGTAACTTTTTGGATATCTGCCGCAAAACCTTCAGCTTCCTTTGCGGACGTCAGCGTATCCACCACAAGCACGGCATCATTCCCGATCACTATCCCGGAATTAACGGAAAATATGTTACCGGGTGTACCGGCAAGGACCCCCGTATACGAATAAACCGATTCTGTAATTTTTTTTAACTCTACTTTCGGAGTCTGTGCCATAACAGATTGAACAAGGAGCACAGCAAAAGCGTTAATAATCAGTGCTGTCTTTTTCATTTTCATCTTTTGTTTCCTGTCCTGGTCAGATTTTCATTTTTAGACCCCCGTGGGCAAAAACATGAACTCAATATATATCTTGGGATTTTTGATCATGCAATGATAATTCACAGTAAAATCTTAAAAGCCTTTTTAAACATGAATAGTCATCGAATACAGAACTCAAATTAATGAAAAATAAATTTAAAGGATTTCATATTGACATGGCCTTGGGCCGCTGTTAGTGTCGCATCATTGTTTAATGATTTAAAGGCTGACCGAGAAAATGAAAATGATCGAAACTGACAATTTCTTTTTTAATTTTGGACGCTTCTACTATTTTAGGAGCGTTCATCCGGTTTAGCTCTATGTGAAGTCTACATATACAGGCCCCGGGTGGACGATAAGACCACCCGGGGCTTTTTGTTTTCAGGCCCAAGACCCCGGGAAGATCTTTTCCGGGGTTTTTGTTTTTTTACCAAACATCAGGGCCTAAGAAGCCTGGGAAAAGGAGAATTTCAGCGGATGAAACTGATACTTGAATCGACAATAACAAAGGCACAGCAGGCTGCCATTGACGCATCCCTGGCCGCCGACGGGTGTATTGTAAACCGGATCACAGATGCCGGTAGACAGGTCATCGGCATCACAGCGGCACGGGTGAATCGAAATGCGGAGGCTTATGCAGATCTTGATGGTGTGGAAACGGCCGTACCCATTTCCACGGCCCACAAACTTGTCAGCCGGGAATTTAAAACCGAAGACACCCTGGTCAAAGCCGGAGAGGTGACCGTAGGCGGGGACCGCATTGCCATCATTGCAGGCCCTTGTGCCGTTGAAAGCCGGGACCAAGCCATGACCATTGCACGGGAAGTAAAAAAATACGGAGCGGTCCTGTTCCGGGGCGGTGCGTATAAACCCCGGTCATCGCCTTACTCTTTCCAGGGACTTGAAGAAGAAGGCTTGAAAATTCTGGCCCAGGTCCGGGAAGAGACCGGCCTTGGCGTGGTGACGGAAATGACCTCTCCGGCCCAGGCAGCGTTGATGGAAAAATATGTGGATGTGGTACAGATCGGGGCCCGGAACATGCAGAACTTTGAGCTGCTCAAATGTGCCGGTAAAATGAGCAAGCCTGTGGTGCTTAAACGCGGCCTTGCAGCCACCATTCAGGAGTGGCTCATGTCTGCCGAATATATTGCAGCCGGAGGCAACACCAATATTATCCTGTGTGAACGGGGGATCAGAACCTTTGAGCCTTATACCCGGAACACCCTGGACCTGTCAGCCATTCCGATTTTAAAGAAGCTTACCCACCTGCCCATTGTCATTGACCCAAGCCATGCCACAGGCATCCGTGAAAAAGTGGCACCCATGGCCCGGGCCGCGGTGGCAGCAGGCGCCGACGCCCTGATGATTGAGGTTCACAACAATCCGGACAAGGCCCTTTCCGATGGTCCACAAAGCCTTTATCCCGAACAGTTCGGTAACCTAACCAGGGATATCTATGTGATTGCACCTGTGGTGGGCAAACAATTGGATTTTGATTACCTGAAAAAAAAGGAATTTATCCCTGACACCCATACCCAAAATACTGCGGCCTGCGCCATTATCGGGGAGCCCGGGACCTATTCTCACAAGGCCTGCCTCTCCTATTTCGGAAATGATGTCACCCCCATGACCATGATGTCATTCAAAGATATCTTCACTGCCGTTAAAAATAACAGCGCATCATATGGGGTGGTACCTGTGGAAAATTCCCTGTCCGGATCCGTCCACGAGAACTATGATCTGCTCCAGACACACAATCTGAAAATTATCGGTGAAATGACCATCCGCATCAAACATGCGCTGATCACCCATCCCGGCGTAGACGTTTCGGCTGTTAAGACGATCCTTGCCCCGGCCCATGTCATTGCCCAGTGCCAGAACTACCTGGTTCAGATGACAGCGACTGAAATTTTACCTGTGCGTACAGGTGTCTCCGCGGTAAAACAGACCAAAGAACTTGATCCGTCAGTGGCGGCCATTGGGCCTGCCATGGCCGCTGAAATCTTTGACATGGATATAGCCCACGAATCCATTGAAGACAATCCCATGAATTATACACGCTTTGCCGTGATTGCCAGGGAATTTAAGGGACATAAAAAAGCGGACAAAACCTCCATCATCTTTTCAACCGGCAACCGCCCGGGTGCCTTGCTTGAAGTGATGCAGGTTTTTAGCGACCACCATATCAATTTGGTCAAACTGGAATCAAGGCCCGTGGCGGGCAAGCCCTGGGAATATCTGTTTTATGCCGATCTGGAAGCGGACCTGGATGACACGGTTTCCAATCCAGTCCTGGACGCCCTTTCAAAAAGAGTAGAAACCCTAAGAGTACTGGGACGTTACTGATCACCATAGTTATGGTCGCATATTGCGATGTGCCCTGAAGTTATAGCCTGTTTAAAAATTAGGGGATCGTAGCGAAATCTCATGTGATTGCAGCCGATTCATCTATTTTTAACCAGGCTCTTAAAATAATTCCCCGGGTTCAAATAGTTTTATCCATGGAAAACAGGTGTCCGGGAACCTTAAGGCCTTTGGGGACCGGGATGCCGGACGCCTTGATCTAAAGCATTACATTTATACCATGACCCATTTGATTACAGAATCAATAAGTGTGATGCACATGGCAGCTATAAATGTTGTGAGAAAATCTTTAATTTCAAAGTCATCGAGTATTTTATCGGTGAGCCAGAGCAGCACGGCATTGATCACCAGTTTGAACAACCCGAATGTAATGATTATAAAAGGAAGGGATAAAACAATGAGCAGCCAGCCAACGAAAAAATTTATCAGGCTGTATACGATGGCCACCAGAATGGCCGTCCCAAAATGTTTAATCCGAATACCGGGTAAAAAATTGGCCACCAGAAATACCGCAACGCTTAAAATCAGAATGTTGATCAACATTTACATCTTTTCCTTTTTTATAAATTTAATTTGTTTGGATATTGTCAGCCCACAACCTCAACATGCCAGGGCTCATACCTGACACCTAAATGATTTCCAGGGCCATACCTGAACCGAATATACCCCAGGCTGGACAGCCGGTTGTACACCCGGGTCCGGGTAAACTTTTCCGTAAAGTTATCCGGGCCAAATCCCTTTTCACCCATATCAAAATCTCCGGTGGAGTGAAAGGAATAGCCTGGTGGCGCAAGGGATCTGGAGGCCATGGACAGGTTTCCCCGACTTTGCACCACCTTATTCAAGAAGAGCAGAAACTGTTTGGAAACGCCCCGGATGCCTGAGGTCAGAACCGCCTCGGTTCCAATTCTTTTTCGAATATCCTGGTACAGGACGTGGGGCCTGCCCCTGTACAGATAATTGCCCGAACTCCGAATTTTTACTGTTTTTCCCGACGGCACCTGCCAGGTCAGTTGGGGAATAGTCTTTTTTCCCATAAAGCCGTAATCATGGGCCGGACGATGAAATAATTTCTCAAGAAAATCAAGTTCCGGGCGGGAAAATGCGCCGATGCCGGCATAGATCCGGGCACAGGCCAGGGCATCATCAAAACCGGCCAGACAAAAGTTACCGTGGCCGATCTGTTTTTGGATACGTTTGAAACGCATAAGACTTGATAAAAGAAGGGGCATTTCATTGTCAGGCAAAAAAGCATCATCTTTAAAGTCACGATTAAAAAAACGGACCTTTAAACGCTTTGGGTCCCCGGGTAATCTTTCAGCTTCCACAAGGGCATCTTTGACACCATGGTCCGGTGAATGTGATTGGCAACGGGGAACATCCATCGCCCATGCTGTTTCCAAGCCGCCGGCCAGCGGCAGGCGTATCCCTGCAAAGGCGGCAGAGCCTGCAACTTTTAAAAATGTTCTCCGATCCACTGATGCGTATCCGTTAATATATAGACGGTATGAAACCTGCCCGTTTTTTTAAGCGCTCAAAAGCCGAATCATTGTAGCCCATACATTAAGGTGATGAAAAGAATTTTTATCAATTTGCACGGCTGCCGGATCAAGAATAACAGCACGGGGTTGACCTGATTTATCCGCACCCAGGCGAAAAAACACTATTTGCGTCACCAATTTTTGATCATTCAATTGAATTCACTATTATTATTTGCTATAGTTTTCCACGCATAGAGAAGATTTTCTCTTTAATGGGAATTATATTCAATATAATCAATTAGTTATAGAGACAACCTTCCTGAGAGAATAAGGCGGAAACCATGAGGGAGCTGTCTGACATTATTAAGGAAAAAACAGAAATCCAGGTGATCATGGGAATCCACAACTAATATTGACATGCTGATTGTTCACCTTTAACTGTATTTAAGAAAGGAAACGACATGGCAGAAACTGTCATCAAACTGGGCCGAAATAAAAAGGCCTCAACTTTTATCGATAAGGTTAAAGAGATTCTGCCCGAGGGCGGAAATCTCAATGCCTGCCTGACATGTGGCGCCTGCGCATCGGGCTGCCCGGCCACCGGGCTGGCAGACATGGACCCCCGAAAATTTCTGCGCATGGCTGCCTTGGGCATGGATGAAGAAATTGCCGCATCAGACTGGCCCTGGATGTGCACCATGTGTATGCGCTGCATTTATGTCTGTCCCATGGAAATTAATATTCCCCAGCTTGTTTACAACGCCCGGGCATTACGGCCCAGAGAAGAACGCCCTAAAGGCATTTTGGGCTCTTGTGACATGGCATTGAAACATGAAACCACCTCTGCCATGGGTACCAACGAAGAAGATTTTGAATTCGTTGTGGATGATGTCCTGGAAGAGTACCAGGAAGCCCAACCTGAATTTGCTGACATGGAAGCCCCCATTGACAAGGAAGGCGCGGAATTCTTCCTGAATCAGAACTCCAGGGAACCCAACACGGAACCCGACGAGTTAGTGCCCTTGTGGAAAATTCTCCATACGGTAGGCGCCAGCTGGACTTATGGTTCCAAAGGCTGGGCTGCAGAAAATTACTGCATGTTCCTGGCTGATGACGAGTCCTGGAAACACATTACCAAAACCTCAACAGGCCAGGCCAACAAACTGGGGGTTAAGACGTTCTTAAACACCGAGTGAGGGCACGTAACATTCTCAGTCCGGGCCGGACTGAAAAAATTTAACCTGGAACAAAACTTTGAAGTAAAAAATATTTACGAATACTATGCCAAATGGATACGTGAAGGCAAACTCAAGGTTAACTCTGACTGGAACAAAGACCTGAAAATCAAATTTACGGTTCAGGATCCCTGTCAGATTGTAAGAAAAAGCTATGGCGACCCCATTGCCGACGACCTGAGGTTTGTAGTGAAATCCATTGTCGGCGAAGAAAACTTCATCGACATGCAGCCCAACCGCTCCAATAACTTTTGCTGTGGCGGCGGTGGCGGATTTCTTCAATCCGGATTCAAGGAAGAACGCCTGGCTTACGGGAAGATCAAAGACGATCAGATCAAGGCCACCGGCGCAGTTTACTGCATCGCCGGATGTCACAACTGCCACGCCCAGATCCATGAACTCAGCCATCATTATGGCGGCAACTACGGCGTAGTTCACCTGTGGACCCTGATTTGCCTATCTTTGGGCATTCTGGGACCCAACGAAAGGGAATACTTGTTAGACGACCTGAAAGAAGTAAACGTCTTCCATCCTGAAAGCGCCATGTAGTACGATTCTGTTTGAGCAGATACAGGGCCGGCAGTCAAGCTTTAGACTGCCGGCCTTTTTTTAAGGCCAATCATCAACAAATCCATCCTCGGGTTGACAAATTTTCTAATCAGCTATAATAATTGCCATTTTCTATGCTTATAAAAGGAAGCTGATATCGTGGAAACCCTTTGTCGGGAGCAGAGCGCCCCGGAAGATGAAAAACGGATACTTGAAGACATTGACCGTTGCATTAAGGTGTTGAAAACCTTGGCTGACCGGTCTGAGCTTTTGGCAAAAATATCCGAAGCAGACCGCATTGCCTTGATTAAAGCAGCCGGCAAAATATCCCGGCCGGACAGGGCTGAAATAAAAAAACGCAACAAGGATAAAAAACGGCAAATGCGTCTTGCCATGGTGGCAAAACAGCGGCAGATGAGAGCACAAACAGGGATCAGAAAGGCCCGGGAGGCATCCGTGTTCACGGCGCCGCCACAGCTTGAAGGTCCTGCAGTTGAAAGCCCGAATGCTGCAGAGCACCTTGATTCGCCTCGCAACTGTTATGTATGTAAAGCTAAATTTACTTTGCTTCACCATTTTTATGACAGCATGTGTCCTGAATGTGCAACATTCAACTACCAAAAGCGGTTCCAGACCGCATCCCTTGAAGGACAGATTGCCGTCATCACGGGATCCAGGCTTAAAATCGGATACCAGGCCACGGTGATGATGCTCAAAGCCGGGGCCCGGGTCATTGCCACCACACGCTTTCCCAAGGATTCGGCTTTAAGATTTTCCAAAGAACCCGATTTTGACCAATGGGGGCACAGGCTCCATGTCTACGGGCTGGATCTGCGGCATATTCCCAGCGTGGAGCTGTTTTGTGATCATCTCAAGCAAACATATCAGCGCCTTGATATTTTGATCAATAATGCGGCCCAGACCGTTCGACGCCCACCCGGATTTTATGCCCATCTGATGGACACCGAACAAAAAGAGATTTCATCTTTATCCCCAGAGGCGGTAATGCTTTTAGACCATTACCGGGACTGCGTGGCCCAGGTGACAACAGATCGCCTCCGTGATGTGGGTGGCGAAGACGTATTGCCGGTCTCCTGGAACGGCACAGCCCCCGGCATCGGGTTGCGGCAATCTGCCCAACTCTCCCAGATTCCCTATTCCTATGACCAAAGTATTGATGCGCCCCAGGTATTTCCGGAAAAGGTTCTGGATGCCGATCTACAGCAGGTGGATCTTCGGAAAACCAACTCCTGGCGACTGAAACTGGGAGAAATCGAAACGGCAGAAATGCTGGAAATTCAGCTGGTCAACAATGTGGCTCCCTTTGTTTTGTGCAACCGGCTGGCCCAGATGATGAAAATAGATTTCACCGGTCAAAAACACATTGTCAATGTCTCGGCCATGGAAGGCAAATTCCTGCGCTTTAAAAAGGGCAGCCGCCATCCCCATACCAACATGGCCAAGGCAGCGTTAAACATGTTGACGCATACGGCGGCCGAGGATCTTGCCAAATACGGCATTTACATGAATGCCGTGGATACCGGATGGGTCACGGATGAGGATCCGGCACGCCTTGCCCAATTAAAACAAGAACGCCACGATTTCCAGCCTCCGTTGGATATTGTGGACGGAGCAGCGCGAATCTGCGACCCTTTTTTCCACGGCATCTTAACTGAAAAACATTGGTGTGGAAAATTTTTAAAGGATTATTTTCCTATAGACTGGTAGCGTTCCTGTTCAACCAGGGCAAAAAAGTCGGCAATAGATCTGAATACCCGTGTTGATTCTTTGCCTGAAAGAATATTGTGGCAGTCCACGTTAAAGAAAAAAAAGTCTTTCCGGTTAGAGTTGACAAGCTTAAACAGTTTTTCAGCATTTACTGTGTTGTTATGAAGCTGTTTGCCAGACTGCAGGAATAAAAGGGGGGCTGTAACAGACGACAGTCTTCCTTCCAGATATTTGATCAGTTTTTCAAGCGATTTCATGCCTTTGGCAGGATTTTGGCGGTAGCATGTCGAGCAGCTACCTTTCATTTCCTTGTTGTTATCAAATTGTTTATCAACAAAACGGGCCTTTGGCAGCATACGATGCCAGAATTCAGCAGCAGTAGAAGATCGCCACCCCACATCTTTGACGTTTAACGGTGGAGAAACGGCAAAAATACCGTCAATTTCCGGTATCCGGGAGGCAAGCTCAAGGGCAAGTCCGGCACCTGTAAAAAAGCCGCCGACAAAAACAGACGGTGTTCTATGCTTTAAAATAACATAGCCTTCTTCCACACTGTTAATCCAGTCCTTATAACTTGTCTGTAAAAGATCTTCAGGTGCTGTGCCATGCCCTTTAAGACGCGGCACAAAAACAGTGTAGCCAAGGGAAATGAGAAAATCGGCCAGGGGTTTCAGCTCTTTGGGGCAGGCAAGATAATTGTGAATTAAAAGAATACCGGGCTTGCCTTTGCCCGGATCAGAAAAAATGGGCCTGCCCGCCTCTTTTGCAAAGGGTTCACTTG
>Ga0193964_1001395_pt1 | contig 10540 bp, 9 predicted proteins | sample FB_7_MG_FD_140323 | JGI IMG/M metagenome (GOLD analysis project Ga0193964, IMG submission 140323) | Microbial mat bacterial communities from the Broadkill River, Lewes, Delaware, United States - FB_7_MG | ecosystem: Environmental > Aquatic > Freshwater > River > Microbial mats | place: USA...
ATATAAATTTTTATAACGAAAACGAGATAAAAAAAACTATAAATGAACTTTTAAAAAACAATATAAAAAACAGTGTCTCCAAAAGCTCAAAGAGTATAGAGATACCTGTAGATTACTCAAAGGGTTTGGATTTACAAAGAGTTGCAGAATTTAATAACCTGAGTGTAGAGGACGTTATAAAAATTCATACAGATAAAACTTATCGTGTATATGCCATAGGTTTTATGGTAGGTTTTGCATATTTGGCAAAAGTGGATGATTCTATAGTTACACCCAGGCTTGACACCCCAAGATCAAAAGTATTAAAGGGTAGTGTAGCTATAGCAGATAATCAAAGTGCCATATATCCAAGTGATTCTGCCGGTGGGTGGAATATACTTGGAATGACTGATTTTGATCAATTTGACAAATTTGAAGTGGGTGACTCTGTGAGGTTTGTAGCACTATGAGTTTTGAAGTTCAAAGCGGCGGTATCTTTACAACTGTACAAGATCTCGGCAGATACGGTTATGCACATCTTGGTATCACAAGCTCAGGTGCTATGGATGAATATGCTTACAAATGGGCTTTAAAACTTCTAGGAGATGAAGATACAAACGCTTTAGAGATACTCTTAGGAGGTTTAATACTAAAAGCAACACAAAATACCACCATAGCAATAACAGGAGCTGATCTTGACTTTAAAATAAATGGAGTCTCTTATCCCATATGGCAAAGTGTAAATATAAAAAAAGGCGATCTTATTAGCTTTGGAGCTCAAAAAAACGGTATGCGAGCATATTTGAGTGTAAAGGGTGGTTTTAAAGTTCCAAAGGTAAGAGGAAGTTACTCTACAACTATAAGAGAAGGTATAGGAGATAAACTAAAAAACGGTGATATTTTAGAATATGATATTTTTAAAATACAACCTATAAGAAGAGTGAAAAAAGAGTATATACCAAAGTATAAAAACTTCCTTACATTAAGTTTGGTACTTGGTTCTCAAGATAATTACTTTAGTGATGAACAAAAAGAGAAATTTTTTAATAGTGAATATAAACTTACTCAAGATATAAGCCGAATGGGGTACAAGTTAAATGGACCTTCTCTAAAGCCAAAGTCTACTTCACTTATATCCGAAGGTATCTCATACGGTGCCGTACAGATTCCAAAAGACGGGAAGCCTATTATACTTTTAAAAGAGAGACAGACTATAGGTGGCTATCCAAAGATAGGTGCAGTGATCCCTGAGGACTGCTTTAAACTATCTCAGATGGCTATAGGCTCAACTATAAGGTTTAAAGAATATAGCTATTCTTGATCTTCTTCATTGTCTTTAATTTCATCGTTAAGAGGTTTCATAGCAGGGAAAAGAAGTACGTCACGGATAGAATGCTCATTTGTAAGAAGCATAACAAGTCTGTCTATACCTATACCTTGACCTGCAGTTGGTGCCATACCATAGCTTAGAGCATCTACGAAGTCTTTATCCATCTCATGTGCTTCATCGTCACCACCTTCTTTTGCTTCGCCTTGTGCAACAAAACGCTCATATTGATCAACTGGATCATTAAGCTCACTAAATGCATTTGCGATCTCGCGTCCTGCAATAAAGAGTTCAAATCTCTCAGTGATCTCAGGATTTTCATCATTTCTTCTTGCAAGAGGCGATAGATCTACAGGGTATTCTGTGATAAAAGTAGGGTTGATTAGTTTTTCTTCAACAAACTCATCAAACAGTTCACCTTGAAGATAACCAAGAGTCATATTTGCATCTGCTTCAAGATTTTTACTTCTTAAGTAATCTAAGATTTTCTCTTTATCGTTAACAACATCAGCAGGAACTCCACCAATCTCTGTAAGTGATTGAATTAAAGGGATTTCAGTAAACTTGTCAAAATCAACTTCCATATCACCATAAGGCAAGATAGTAGGAAGATCTAGGTGTTCAAAAAGGTATTTAAAGTATTCTTTTGTTATTTCTATAAGGTCTTTGTATGTTTTGTACGCCCAGTAAAACTCGATCGATGTAAACTCAGGATTGTGAGTAGCATCCATACCTTCATTTCTAAAGTTACGGTTAATCTCAAATACAGCTTCAAATCCACCTACTATAAGACGTTTTAAGTAAAGCTCAGGTGCAATTCTTAAGTATCTGTCAATTCCAAGTGCATTATGGTGTGTAACAAATGGTTTTGCATTGGCACCACCAGCGATTGGATGCATCATAGGAGTTTCAACTTCTAAGAAACCTTTCTCTTCAAAAAAGTGACGAGTTAAAGAGATCACGCGTGAACGGATTTGAAATGTTTTTCTAACATCAGCATTCATTATAAGATCAAGATATCTTTTTCTATATCTGATCTCTTTATCAGTTACACCATGGAACTTTTCAGGTAAAGGTGCGATAGCTTTTGTAAGAAGTTTTAAAGAGTTTGCATGTAAAGAAAGTTCACCTTTTCCTGTAACGAAAGGATAACCCATAACCTCTACAATATCTCCCACTTCAATATTTTTCTTAAAAATAGTATTGTAAAATCCCTCTGGAAGATTATCACGTGCTACATATACCTGAAGCATACCGCTTTCGTCTTCTATCTTTATAAAACTAGCCTTACCCATAATACGTTGAAGCTTAATACGTCCACTAACAATATAGTGACGTTTTTCATCACGCTTATCTTCTTTATGCTCTATATCTTGATTTACATTTAAATATTTAGAAATAGTTGTATTTCTTTGTGAGTCGTTTGAATACGGGTTGTATCCAGCTTCTTTTAGCATCTGTGCTTTTTCTATTCTTTGTTGTATAAATTTATTTTCAAAAGCCAATATTATTCCTTAGTTCTTTATTATTTGATTAGTCTTTTTCTTGACATTTTTTACAAATGCCATATATTTGCATAGAGTGGTCTTGCATCTTAAAACCAAGCTCTTCAGCTATTTTATGTTGTTTCTCTTCGATCTGCTCATCAACAAACTCTGTGATATCTCCACATCTAGTACAGATTAGATGATCGTGATGCTCTTTAGCACCAAGTTCATACTTTTTACCCTGAGCACCAAAGGACAGTGATGTAACCATTTTTGAATCTTCCAAAAGTGATAGAGTTCTGTAAACAGTAGCTATACCAATTTTTAATTCAGAATATTTTTTTTGTAAAATCTGATGTAATGACTCAGGAGTTAAGTGCTCATTAGAGTTGTATAAACACTCTAAAATAACTTCTCTTTGTATAGTGAATTTTAGATTATTTTGTTTTAGAAGGTTTTTAAAGTCTTCTAAAAGTTGGTTGTATTCAATTGTAGGTTCTGAAAAGTTTGTTGAAATATCACTCACTTTTTTCTCCTGTGTTATTTGTTTTTTCTATCTCTTTTGATATTCTCTGCGAAATATCTTTTTGGTTGGCTTCCATCTGTTTTTTGATCTGTTGATTTACTTGTTCAGTAACCTCTTTAGCTTTCTCATCTACTAAGGTTTGTGTTTTTTCTTCAATAAGTTTGGTAGTTTCACCTATACTTTTATTAATATCATCACTTATGGATACAGGATCAATTTTCATTATAAATGAACCTGTTTTTGTAAGGATAGGGAAAAGAAAAGAGTTTTCCATGACTGAGTCTACTGTAGATCTTAGTGATTGTACATTATATATGGCATGGGCTATAACAGCAGCTATAAGGAAAAATTTACTCGCTCCAAATAAGAAGCCTAAAATTCTGTCAAATACACCAAGTCCACTCATTGAACTTAATTTTTTAAATATAGCTCCAACCATGATCATTAACAGCCAAAATACAGCAAGCGTAGCTAAAAAACCAGTAAAGCCTATAGCACCTTTGTTGTCAAAGTTAAATACAAGGTTGTTGAGGTATTCACCAACATCTGGACCAAATCTTGATGCTACAAATATACCACCAATAATTCCTAGAAGTCCAAAAACTTCTTTAAAAAAACCGTTTAATATACCTTTGAGTCCTAAGAGTAAAATTATTGACGATGCAATAATGTCAAAATAGTTTAAATCCATATGTTAAATCGGCTCCGTAGATAGTTTGTTTTTTCCAGATTGTTTTGACTTGTAAAGTGCTTTATCAGCTCTAGTTACAAATGCGTCAGGAGTATCTCCAACCTTTAGTTTTGTAGCACCTACACTTATTGTAACACCAATGTTGTTCCCTTTGTAGATTAGCTTATTGTCATGTACAAGCTTTATCAGTCTGTTAGCAACATCTCTACACTGTTTTTCTTTTATTCTATTTAGTACAATAATAAACTCTTCACCGCCAAATCTAAATACTTTGTCACCATCTCTTAGTGTTTTTTTAAGTATTCTTGCAATGTATATAAGAATTTTGTCCCCAGCAATATGACCAAACTCATCGTTAATAGCTTTAAAGTCGTCTATATCGATAGCTAAAAGATGAGTCTCATAATTTTCATTTACATTTTCACATAACTCTTCTAAATAAGTGTTTAGAGCACCTCTATTGTAAATTTTTGTTAATGGGTCTAAATTAGATTTTTCTTCTAAGTCTTTTATTTGAGTTGAGAGTTGAGAAATGATTGAGTTTGCTTTAGAAACTTCTTCAATCATATGATCTTGAATCTCATTAAATTTTGATGTAATTTCTGGTAAGTTAATATGTTGTTCTTCCTCACATACAGCTAAAGTTTCTTTATGTTCATCAGTTAGTTTAGAGATTTTTGAGCTTGTGTTTTCATAATGTTCAAGACACTCTTTTGCTATATTTTTGTATTCTTCTGCAAGCAAGTGTTTATCTTGATCATAAGAACTTAGTTTATTGGCAGGTACTGTTAATAGTAACTCTGCAGAGTTCTTTAAAAAGTCCGCAAGATGCTCTTTGGTAAGATCGTTATTTTCATGAAGAAAGTCTTTGATACTTGAACATAGCTCGTCTAATACTGGTTCTAAATCATTTGTTGCCATATTACATATTACTTTTTAAATTAATTTTACTGCAAAATTATACAGTTTAAAGCTTTATACATACTAAAGAAGCTTTTCTCAAAGTTTAAAATTACTTACTCTAAAGTACAACTTAGGTAGTTTTAGATAAAATTACAAAAATTATAATTTAAGGTATAAATGATGGGTATCTGGACGCCAGACAGCTGGAAAAGTAAACCAATATTACAACAACCGACATATCAAGATCAAGAACATTTAAATAAAGTTCTTTCAGAGTTAAAAACTTATCCTCCATTAGTATTTGCAGGGGAAGCGAAAAGATTAAAAGAGCAGTTAGCTGATGTTGCTCGTGGAGAAGCTTTTTTACTTCAAGGCGGGGATTGTGCAGAGAGCTTCAGTGAGTTTCATGCAAATAACATTCGCGATACTTTTAAAGTGCTTATGCAGATGGCTGTTGTTATGACTTATGCTGGTGGTGTTCCAGTTGTAAAAGTTGGTCGTTTAGGTGGTCAGTTTGCAAAACCACGCTCGTCTGATACTGAAACTATTGATGGTGTTACACTTGATTCTTACCGTGGAGATATTATAAATGGTGTTGAGTTTACAAAAGAAGCTCGTGTACCTGACCCTGAACGTATGATCAAAGCTTACAACCAAGCTTCAGCTACTCAAAACTTACTTCGTGCATTTGCAACGGGTGGTTTGGCTGATCTTCATAAAGTTCACCAATGGAATTTAGACTTTGCTCATAAAGGTGAAGCTACTGAACATTACGAAAAATTAGCAGAAGAGATCCAGACGTCTTTAAAATTTATGGAAGCATGTGGGATCACTTCAAAAACATATAGAAATTTACGTGAGACAGACTTTTACACTTCACATGAAGCTCTTTTACTTCCATATGAAGAAGCATTTACTCGTAGAGACTCATTAAGCGGTGAGTGGTATAATACGGCAGCTCATATGGTTTGGATTGGTGATAGAACTCGTCAACTTGACGGTGCTCATGTAGAGTATATGAAAGGTATTAACAACCCTATAGGTATTAAAGCAGGTCCTTCTATGGATCCTGAAGAGTTAGTAAAACTTGCAACTGCAGTTAATCCTACTAATGAAGAGGGAAGACTTAATATTATTGTTCGTATGGGTGCTGATAAAGTTGGTGATCATATGCCTGGGCTTATCCGTGCTATTGAGCGTGAGGGTTTAAATGTAGTTTGGTCATGTGATCCAATGCATGGGAATACTATAAAATCATCTAACAACTTTAAAACTCGTCCTGTTGATGCTGTTTTAACTGAAATGAAACAGTTCTTCCAAGTTCATAAAGCTGAAGGAACTTACGGTGGCGGTGTTCACTTAGAGATGACTGGTAAACATGTAACTGAGTGTATAGGCGGATCATTTGCGATCACTGAAGAGGATCTAAGCTCACGTTACCACACGCACTGTGACCCTCGCTTAAATGCTGATCAGTCTTTAGAATTAGCTTTTTTAATTGCAGATACTTTAAAAGAAGTTAGAAAATAACAGCATGAAAACCTTAAAACTAGTTCTATTTTTAGGGCTGGTTTTACCTACATATGTCTTTCCAAATGAAATTAAACTTAAGAAACAAAACTTTTATAAACTTGTAGTACCAGCTATAAACAAAGTTTATGCAGAGTTAGACTACAGATATAAAACACTTAAAACAAATATAGAACATAACAATACAAAAAGTTCATTAGTTATAAAATATATGGATATGTATAAAGCTAAAAGTTATGAAGAACTTTTAAGAAAAGTTAAGCCTCACCCAAAGAGTATTGCTATTGCTCAAGCTGCACTTGAGAGTGGATGGGCAAGTTCCCGTTTTACAAAAATAGCAAATAATCTTTTTGGAATATGGTCCTTTAATAAAAATGAAAAAAGAGTCCCGGCACTTCAAAAAAGAGGTAGTAAGATAGTGTATGTTAAAAAGTACGATAAAATAGAAGACTCTATAAGAGATTATTACTTTGTTCTAGCAACCAGTAAGTCTTTTAGTGATTTTCGTAAATTAAAAATGCAGACAAATAACCCTCATGAACTTGTTAAAGAGCTTGATATGTACTCTGAAAAAAGATCCGCATATGGAAGAGACTTATCTAAAGTTATAAGCTATAACAAGCTTCACAACTATTAGCCTTGATTTTCTATATCTTCTTGTTTCTCTTCTATAGTAAGTAATTCTTCAATTTTTTGCTCATAGATAGTTTCTAACTCTTCAAGCTCACGTGCTAGTTTAGTAAGCCCGATCTCTTGATAACACTCAGGATCAGCTATACAGTTTTTTTTCTTTTCGATCTTCTCTTCTAGTTCTTCGATCTCTAGTGGTAACTTTTCAAGTGCTATTTTTTCTTTGTATGTAAGTTTAAGTGTTTTAGGTTTTTGTTCTTTTATTTCAACTTTTGGCTTTTGCATAGAAGCATCTTTTTCCATACTATCTAGCTCTTTTAGCTCACGCTCAAGTTCGAGGTATTCAGAGTAGTTCTGGTAAGACTCCTCTATAGTTCTGTCTTTTTTAAATATAAATAGTTTTTTTGCTATTTTGTCTACAAAATATCTATCGTGACTTACTATGATCACAGCACCTGGAAAATTTGTTAGTTGCTCTTCGAGAATGTTAATAGTAGGAATATCAAGATCATTTGTAGGTTCATCTAGAATTAAGATATCAACATTTTTTGTAAAGAGTAGGGCAAGTGCTATACGGTTTTTTTCTCCACCACTTAGTACTCCAATCTTTTTATCTAAATATTCTCGTGGGAAAAGAAAGTTTTTTAGGTAACCAAAAACGTGCATATTTTTTCCACGAACCTCTACTCGGTCTCCTCCAAATGGACAAAATGTCTCAATAAGGTTTTTATCATCATCTAGCATCTCACGGTGTTGATCAAAGTAACCTATTTTAAACTCACCCTGTTTGATTTTTCCATGTGTCGGTTTAATACGTCCAAGCAAAGCTTTTAGTAAAGTTGATTTTCCACTTCCATTTGGTCCCACTATTGCTATAACATCTTTTTGAAGTATACGTGTGTTAAAGTCGTGAAGTAGCTCTTTATCTCCAAGAGTTAAACCTAGATCCTCTACCTCAAAAAGCATCTTTTGTTTATTTACGCTTTTGTCTCGGTTGAAGTGTTTAGCCTCTCTTTGTAGTTCTACACTCATTTTACGAATCTGTGCTGGGTTTGTTTTTGCAGCTTCTCTAAGCTCCATTAAACGCTCTTTACGACCTTCGTTTCTTTTAAGACGTGCACGTACACCGCGGCTATACCATTCATTTTCTCTTTTTAAAATTCCAAGTAGGTTATCATGCTGTTTTTGCAGTGTTCTAAGGTATTCAGCTTTTTGTGTTAAATAATCAGAATAGCCACCGCTATATTGGCGCAGTTTTTCATCTTCGACCTCTATACTTTTCGTTGCTACTTTATCTATAAAATATCTGTCGTGAGATATAAACACAAGTGTGAATTTCTCTTTTAAAAGTAGTTGTTCCAAAAACTCAACCATATAAACATCAAGGTGATTTGTTGGTTCATCAAGAAGTAAAATATCTGGTTTTTGAAGTAAAAGGGAGGCTAGGGCAACACGACGTTGTTCACCACCACTTAAGAGATTTATATTTTTATCTTCATAACGTTTTAGATCAAAATGTTGGATTATACGCTCTATTTTGTCATCTAAATTCCAAGCTGAGTGGTGCTCAATATATTTTGAAAGTTTTTCATGTTCATCTATAAGTTTTTTATTTTCAAAATCTTCAGCTATTAGGTGTGATAGTTCTTCATATCTTTCTTTTGCTTTGTTAATCTCAGAAAGCCCAGCCTCTACAGCATCTCTAACATTGTGATCAGGTTTAAAAACAGGACGTTGATCTAACATTTTAACTTCTAAGCCTTGACGGATAATACGCTCACCATCATCTTGTTCAAGTGTACCGTTAACTATTTTCATAAGTGTAGACTTACCACTACCGTTTTTACCTATGATAACGATACGCTCACCCTCATCAACATGAAAATTTATATCTGTTAAAATCTTTTGAGCTTCATAATGTTTAGAAATGTTTAAAAGGTCGATCAGAGCCATAAATAGCCTTAAATATATTTTATTTTTGGAATGATACCAAGTTTATCCAAAGAGCAAAATAAGCTTTAATACACAAAACTATATTACCACCACCATTCTACTTGTGCACCTGTCGAATAACCTTTTGTACTGTTCATGTAAGCTGTCCCACCCACATCACCTTTAAAATCATTATCCCATTTTGCTACTGTTTGAAATAAACGTAAAACAGGACGTTTATAGTAACCTTTTTCTAATGTTAACTCTAATGCAACAGTACCTTTAAAAAGAGAACCTTTTTGTTGTGAACTTTTATTGTCAATATAGTCATATCCGACTTCAGTTGCAAGGTTCATATATTGGCTTAAGTAATAGATTGGGCGTACACCAGTACTATACCAGTTAATATCATATGTACCTTTAGTAGTTTGGGTTTGCTCTGTTATTCGATACACACTAGCCCACTGCATAGACAAATTTTTCATACCTTCGTATAGAAAGTTGTTATTAATTTCAAGGTAATTTACATCTTGTATAGATGGATCATTGATGAGTGGGTTGTGATTGAAATCATGGGATGGTACGGCTGCTCCATACCTATACAGCACAGCGGTGGTATTTGTAATAGTATTTCCAATTTTAAGATCATACCATCCACCAAAGCCGTAACCGTTTTTATTTTCCAGAGCTAAAAGAAGTGGATCTGATGTGTCTTCAGGTGCGTACCTTTTAGCATATATACCCCATAATGTAAGTTTTCCACTTTCATTTAAAGGTATATCTGACACTCTGAGATCATAAAATAGGGTCATAGTATTATCTGCTTGATTATCTATACCTTGAATAACTGCAAATTTTAGTTTTACACCACTAAGTACTACACCTTCAATACCAGCTGCAGCACCTTTGTCTGCATTTTGAGCAGTATTAAGCCAGAAATGGTCATTCATATGAATATCTTTACGATCATAATATCTTCTACCGATCCAAACATTTATACCATCGGCGATAATATTATTAAAACTTGCATAAATTTGTGGAATTCGTTCTAGTTTGAAATCATTTTCATAAGTTGCATACCCATCCATCATAAAGTATAATTGGACATGTTTATTATTATTTATGCCATTTACATAGTAACGATAATCTACTGCTAGTTCTACATCAGTGTCATTTTCATTACCTAAACGGTATTTTGCAGCTGCAAATGGTAAACCAAAAGACGTTTGTTTATCGCCTTGATCACTTACACCAAAACCATCTCTAAAATAACCATGAAAATTGACACTACTATTTTTGTTCTTATTTAGCTCAATAGCTATTGACTTTGTTAAAAACAAAAAAGTTATTAAAAATAAAATCAATATTTGTTTTGTCATACTTTGCTCCCCTTACTAATGAAAGTACACTTATAAAACCATTCTATCAAATGTAGTTATTTTAAAACTTAAAGGGGTTTTATAGATATTTATGTAAAATTGTATTCTAAATATAATATTTAATACTTTACAATATATAGGCTTTATATGAAAATA
>Ga0193964_1001398_pt1 | contig 10537 bp, 9 predicted proteins | sample FB_7_MG_FD_140323 | JGI IMG/M metagenome (GOLD analysis project Ga0193964, IMG submission 140323) | Microbial mat bacterial communities from the Broadkill River, Lewes, Delaware, United States - FB_7_MG | ecosystem: Environmental > Aquatic > Freshwater > River > Microbial mats | place: USA...
GATGCGAAAACCTTTTCTATATAAAAAAAAATACGATGCTTGCCGTTTTCATCATATTTCAACTGATGAAGTATATGGTACCTTAAATGAGCGAGATCTATTTACGGAGACTACCCCTTATGCTCCAAATTCACCTTATAGTGCAACTAAAGCATCTAGTGATATGATAGTAAGGAGTTATCAAATGACTTATGGTTTAAATACAGTTATAACAAATTGTTCAAATAATTATGGACCAAAACAACATCATGAGAAGTTCATCCCTAGTATTATAAAAAAAGCGTTAGAGGAAGAAGTTATTCCTATTTATGGTAATGGAAAAAATATACGAGATTGGCTTTATGTTCTTGACCATTGTAAGGGAATAGATTTAGTTTATCATACTGGGTTAGAAGCAAATGTGTATAATATAGGTGGAAGAAATGAAAAGACAAATTTACAAATAGCAGATATTATTTGTACTATTCTTGATACTAAAATTCCTAGAAAAAATGGAAAAAGTTATAAAGAGCTTATAGCTTTTGTGGAAGATAGACCAGGACATGATAAAAGATATGCTATCGATGCAACAAAAATAGAAAATATTCTTGGCTGGAAAGCAGATGAGAATTTTGATACGGGAATAGTTAAAACTATAGATTGGTATTTAGGAAAGTATAGATGATTATTGGTAATGGGTTATTAGCGAAAAACTTTAGTCATTATAAACAAAATAGTGATGTGTTATTTTTTGTTTCAGGTGTTTCTAATTCTACTGAAGTTAATGATAAAGAGTTTTCTAAAGAGGAAAAATTACTGAGGGATTCTATCTATAAAATAGATAAAGTACTATTTATTTATTTTAGTAGTTGTTATGTAGATAATGTTAATATGTTAGAAACTAAATATTATAATCACAAAAAAGCTATGGAAAACATCATAAAAGATAATGTTTCTAACTATATTATCTTTCGTTTACCACAAGTTGTTGGCGATGGTGGCAATAATAATAATTTGATTAATTTTCTTTTTAAAAGCATTGAAAATGGGAATGAATTCACATTATTTAAACATGCAACACGAAATTTGATAGATGTAATTGATGTAGTAAAGAGTGTTGATTTTATCATAGTTAATAATATATTTATTAATAAAGTTATAAATATTGCTTCTCCTAAAAATGTATCAATAGTTCATATAGTTAAAAAAATTGAAACTATAGTAAAAAGAAAAGCACAATATATTGAAGAAAATAAAGGTGAAAATATCGAAATAGACATATCTAATATTAATTATATTTTCAATAATTTAAAAATTAAATTTAATGATAGCTATGTAAGTAATTTATTAAATAAATATTATAAAATATAAAGGTCTAAATTTGAAACTTTCTATAGTAATTCCAGTATATAATAGTTATGGTATTTTAGATGAACTAGTGACACAAATTGAACAATCAGTAAATATTGATTTTGAATTAGTTTTAGTTAATGATTGCTCTTCAGATGATAGTTGGATTAAAATATTACAATTAGTAGAAAGATATAGTTTTATTAGAGGTATTAATTTAAGAAAAAATAGTTCTCAGCATAATGCAATAATGGCTGGACTTAATTATACTACAGGTAAGGTAATAGTTATAATGGATGATGATTTACAGCATGATCCACGCTATATAAAAAAATTATATAATAAGATTAATAATGATTGTGATGTGTGTTATACTAAGTTTCCAAATAAAAAACACAAAATTTGGAAAAAGTTAGGAAGTCAATTTAATGATTTTGTAGCAAATATTTTATTAAAAAAACCTAAAGATTTATATTTGTCTTCATTTAAGGCAATCTCGGAAGAAATTAAGAAAGAAATTATTAAATACGATGGCCCATATCCATATATTGATGGTTTGATTCTTTCTACAACTAACTCTATTAATGTTATAGAAGTAAAACATAAAGATAGGTTTAGTGGAGAAGGTAATTATACTTTAAGAAGCTCAGTATCGTTGTGGTTGAAAATGGCTACCAGTTTTTCAGTGTTGCCATTAAGACTAGCAACATTCATAGGTTTTATAATATCAACTTTTTCATTTATATTGGGTATTTATTATATTATTGTAAAATTATTCTTTGATACAGCACCGGATGGTTGGACTAGTTTAATAGTTATTGTTTTATTTCTTGGAGGTATACAACTTTTTAGTATAGGTATTATTGGGGAGTATATTGGTAGAAACTATTTAAAAATTAATCAAAAACCACAATTTATAATAAAGGAAGTTAAGTGAGTGAATTTGATAAGTTTGCCAAAGTATATAATTTTAATTTAGATAATATATTAGTTTCTAATATAGGAGTTTCTAGCGATTATTTTACAGAATATAAAGTTAAGGAATTATATGAATTTTTCAAAGATAAAAATGAACCATTAAATATTTTGGATTTTGGATGCGGAATAGGAAAAGCTAGTCAATTTTTAGCTAACTATTTTCCTAATAGTAATGTGTATGGAATTGACATATCCGAAAAAAGTATAAAAATTGCACAAAATAAAGTAATTAAAAATTGTAAATTTGAAGTTTTTAATGAAGAATATTTTTTATTAAACAAAGATTTTTTTGATTTGATTTTTATATCAAATGTATTTCATCATATTGAATATAAAGAACATTTAAATTTATTAATTAATTTAAGATCTATATTAAAAAGTAACAGTTATATATACTTTTTTGAACATAATACACTGAATCCATTAACACAAAAAATTGTAAAAGAATGTGAGTTTGATATAGATGCAAAATTACTAAATATATGGTATGCAAAAAATATTTTTAAGAAAGCAGGTTTTAATAATATAAGTTTTTCATTTATATTATTTATACCTCCTTTTCTTAAAAAGCTTCTTTTTTTGGAAAAATATTTAAAGTGGTTGCCATTTGGTGGGCAATATTATATAAAAGGATCTAAATGAAATGCCCAGTATGTAATTGTAATAAAACAATAAAACTGCTAACTTTTGATGATATTAGAGTGAGAAAGTGTATGAATTGCTCACATGAATTTTCTGAACATCAAGATAATATCAATTTTGAAATTTATAATGAACAGTATTATACTGATGAACATGAAAATTGGTTTAAATATCCAAACTTAACTTTATTTCAAAAGATAAAGGATTATATACAAGAATTTAAGTCAACAGAAAGTAGTGTAGTTGACATAGGATGTGGTAAAGGTGATTTTCTTTTTTATTTAAAAAATAACAAGTTTTCTAACTTAATCGGTATTGATTTATCAAAAAACAAGGATGATGATATTATTAAATTTAAACAAGCAAATATATTTGACTTTGAAATAAAATCAAAATACGATGTTGTTATAAACTTTGCTGTTATAGAACATTTAAATAATCTAAATAAGTTTGTGGAGGTTATGGAAACATTTGTACAAAATAATGGTTTATTAATAGTAATGACTCTTGATTCAGATTCTTTTTTATATAAAGCTTCAAAGTTACTATATAGAATAGGAATACATTTCCCTATTAAAAGATTTTATTCAGAACATCATGTTAATCATTTTAATAAAAAATCTTTAAGATATTTATTAAATAAAAAAGGATTTGAAGTTTTGGAGCATTTTAATACAAATTTTCCCGTCAAAGCAATTGACATAAGTGAAGGACCATTTAAACAAGTTATTCTATTTTTTGTGAAAGTTATTTTCTTTTTTACTCAAAAGAGGTATGGGATGTTACAAACAATAATTTTAAAAAAGCTAAAGTAAATGCATTACTTTAGCTATGAATATTGTATAGGAGAAAATAAATGACAGTATTAGGCAATAAAATTTATTTTGTAATGTTATTAGTGGCAATACTTTTTGTTTCTATAACACAAGTTATTTTTAAGATTATAGCTGAGAAACATAGTGATTATTTATTTAATGTTATTTATGATTATAGATTTTATATATCATTAATAATTTATATTATTGCATTTGGATTGTGGCTTGTTGCATTATCAAAAATTGAATTTTCAATAGCAGTTCCATTTAATATAATTACAATAATTTTAGGTGGAATTTTTGGATACTACTTTTTCAATGAAAGTATAAGTATTATAAAACTATTTTCATATATTTTAATTACTATTGGATTATTACTACTATCATATGATTCATTTAAAATATAAAGGATAAACTAATGAAAGTATTAAATGAAAACATAGTTGTATTTTTAGTAATATGTTACTTGATGCTATTTACTGGTATTGCATCAGATGATTATATATTTATAGATTTATATTCTCATGATAAGTTTAATTCTTTTTATTATCCATTAACAAATGTTGTTGCCACACCAATTTTGCATTATACTCATGTATTATTTTATAAATTATTTAATTTAAATTATTTGTTATATGATACTTTAAAAATATTGTGGATTTTTATTTCATTTTTAATGATTAAAAAGTTTTTTTCACTTTTTATTAGTCCTCAGAAAAGTCTATTAGTATCTTTTTTATTTATTTATTTTCCCACACATGATTCAAGCACCTATTGGTTTTTAGCACAATATTTAATGTTAACTATATCATTTTATATGTTTGCATATTACTTAGCAGAAAACAATAAATTAGCTCTATCTTTTATTTTTGCTTTTCTCGCCTCTTTTGTATCTTATGGTTCAACTCCAGTTGCAGTGTCATTATTCTTATTATTTTTGTTACAAAAAGAGTATAAAAAATCTATTCTGATATTAATTCCAAATTTATTATATATAGTTTACTATATATATTTAACAAAATTTTTAATGATAGGTACAGCAAGATTACATGATACAAACTTTATTGTTATTATTAAACAATATATTTTGCAAATGGGCACTTTCCTTGATAGTTCAATAGGTCCATCCTTTTGGTTTAAAATTTATTTTGCATTTCATTCATTAACTGTTGTATCAATAGTAGTTGGAATATTTTGTGTTATTTTATTTTATCAATATTATAAGCCTAAAAAAGAAAAGTTAAATAAAGTATTACTAGTTTCTTTGCTAACAATGACATGTTTAGCGTTTGGTATATTTGCATTAACAGGCTTTTATCCTCAACTAGTTTTTAACCTTGGTAATAGAGTTAGTATCTATGGAGCACTATTACTGGTATTTTTAATAGTTATGTTATTAATGAATGATAAAAAATATGCAACTATTATTTTTTCTATTTCCATTTTTACTATATTGGGAATTTCTGATCATTGGAAAGAGTGGAATAAAGTCCAATTACAAATTTTAAAAAATATTACATTAAACAAAGATATAAAAAAATTTGATAGAACAAAACAACTTTTTGTAACTTACAATCAGTTTAGTAAATTTGGTATAATATCACATATAGAATTTTTTACGGAAGGTATACCTAATCAAATCTTTAAACTTGCAACTAAAAAAACTTATAAGGTGTCAACACTTAATGGAAGGTTTTATTATAAAAACAACCAAATTATAGATAGAAAATATAATTTCAAAATAGAAGTGAAAGATGATATCAATGTTTATGATTCTAAAAGAGATGTATTACTTGTAATAAAAAAAGAGAATATTCAAGAATATATTAATAATTTACCAAAAGATAATCGGCATTGGCTTCAACTATTAGATAAAGATAATTTTATCATGAAAATTGTCCTTAAGCTTATGCCAAGATTGGAATACGTACTATGATTTTTTCAGTTATTATACCTTCATATAATTCTTGTAAATCAATAATAAGAGCATTAGAATCAGTAGTGAACCAGAAACTTAAAGACTTTGAGATAATTATAGTGGATGATGGTAGTATTGATGATACAAAAAATGTGATTGATAATTATTTTAAAAATAAAAAAAATATTAGATATAAATATATTTATCAAGACAACAAGGGACCTTCCTCTGCTAGGAATAATGCAGTGAAAAATGCATCAGGTAAATATTTAGCATTTTTGGATGCAGATGATGCATGGCATATTGATAAATTACAAATACAATATGATATGATTCAAAAATTAGATATTAAATTTATAAGCTCAAGTTATACAATTGATGATTTTAAAGATATAACTGAGATTACTATACGAAAATTTAAATTTAAAGACTTTTTGATTTCAAATAAAACTTCTACACCATGTACAGTGATAGCAAGAAGTTTATTTGAAGAAGTTGGTGGATTTGATGAAGGTTTATCTTATTCTGAGGACTATAATTTATGGCTTAAAGTATCTTTAAAAGAAGCATTGATTTTTATACAACAGCCATTAGTTAAATTATATAAAAAACCTTATGGAGAAAGTGGTTTGTCTTCTCACATGTGGGAGATGGAAAAAGGTGAATTATATAACTATAATTACTTCTATATTAATAACCAAATAAAAAAGCCATTCTATCTTTTATTAGTAAGTATATCATTGTTAAAGTATTTGAGAAGATTAATATATATTAAAACTAGTATTTGCTTTATGAATATAATAAGGAAAAAAAATGATTCGTATTAAAGATAAAGAATTATTATCAAGTTTGTTTATCTTATTTGTTTTTTTAACAATTTGTACAAAATTAAGATTTTATGGTTCAATTGACTTAGGTTCAATTGGTTTAATTATGTTGTGTTTTTTTTCTTTTTTTTATGTAGTAAAAGACAATGTATACACTTCTTTAAAATCTAACATTTTACTTATTTATTGGTTAATAAATTTATTAATATTAACATTTGGATATATATATGCATCGTATATTAAACTAGAAGCTCCTTTTGATAGTGTTTTTCATGATATTCTTGCTTATTTCCTTATTCTTATTGTTGTATTCATTTATTCTGTTTTTAATATATTAAAGATTAGTTTAATATATGTTATAGAAAAATACTTATTTCATGTAATTATTTTACTTACAATTTTTACACTTTATTTTTATGTAAATAGAGATTCGTCTGATTTTTTTTACTATTCAAGTAGGTATTCTTTTTTGTCAAATAATCCAAATCAATTTGCATTGTTTTTAACTGTGTTACCTTTTTTATGTTTTTATTTTTATAAATATTCTAGTTATAGAACATTATATTCGAAAGAAAATACTATTGCAAGTATCTTTTTTATTTTTATTATAGCAATACAAACTCAAAGTGAAGCATTGATATTGTCATATATTATTGGGTTTGCATCTATTTTTACTTTAGTAATGATTAAAAAACGTCATAAAATTATTCTTTCAATAGGAATAGTAGTTTTACTGTTGATAATTTTTAACTTTAATCAAATAATAATATATGAATATGGTATCGGTCAAATTTATGAAAGATTTTTATTAATTGAAAATGGTTTTAATGTATTTTTACATTCACCTATTGTTGGTTTAGGACCTGGACCACATTCTTTTGATAGTGTAGTATATCATAGAGAAGCACATAATATAATAATTGATATTTTAACACAAAGTGGTATTATAGGATTACTATTATTTTTCTATATATTATTTATAATTTTAAAAAGGTTATTTCAAAAAGAAGAATTTATACTAATTGGAGCATTAATAGCACTTTTAGTATTTTCGATGTTTCATTATCCTCTAAGACATCCAGTTTTTTGGTTGTATATATTTATTTTTTTTGAAAAAAGTATTAAGATTGATCTTTTATTAAAAAGTAAGAATAGTATATAATGTGTGGGATAGCAGGAACCATAAACTTTAATGGTAATACTACTGAATCTATAAAACAAGCCTTATATCATAGGGGACCAAATGAACAAGATATTTATAAGTATAAAAGTATCAACTTAATTCATACAAGACTTTCAATACAAGATATATCTAATGGACATCAACCTTTTGAATATGGAGAATTTGTAATTATTTTTAATGGTGAAATATATAACCATTTAGATTTACGAAAAGAACATTTAAAAGATTTTACATTTAAAACAAATTCTGATACAGAAACATTACTTTATCTATATATAAAATACAAATATGAAATGTTTGATGTGCTTGATGGCATGTTTGCATTTGCTATACTTGATAAACACTCAAATCACTTAGTACTATCAAGAGATAGAACAGGTAAAAAACCACTTTATCTTTATAATAATAATAATAATCTGATGTTTGCTAGTGAATTAAATGCTATAAAATCTGGTATCAATAAACTTGAGATTAATGAAGATGAAATATATTCATATATTCGAGATGGTTTTTTCTTTAAAAGTAATACACCTTATAAAAATGTAATAGAATTAGAAGCAGGTTGCATTTATACTATAGATGTTAATAGTTTGAATATGAAGAAAGAAAAATATTTTGATTTATTGAATTTTTATAAAAAAGATAAAATTACAGATTTTGAATATGCAAAAAAAGAACTTGATAATATTTTACATAAAAGTGTAAAAAATAGACTGGTGTCATCTGAGTTAGAAGTGGGTGCCTTTTTAAGTGGGGGTATTGATAGCAGCTTGATAGTTGCTATTGCAAGTGAATATATAAATAATCTAAAAACATTTACAGTTAAATTTGATGGTGTATTTGATGAGTCACATTTAGCCAAGCTAACTGCAAATAAATATGATACTCAACATCACGAGTTGAGTATAAATATGAATTTAAAAGATGATATTGAAAAGATACTTTTAAATTATGGTGAACCATTTATGGATAGTAGTGCAATACCTAGTTATTATGTAAGTAAAGAAGCTAAAAAACACGTGACAGTAATACTCAATGGTGATGGTGCGGATGAGATATTTGCTGGATATAGAAGGTATGTACCTGTTGCAAATAATTGGATAAAGTTAGCTTCTTATTTTTCATTTGTATCTGACATTTTACCAAAGCCACATAATAAAAAGTCAATTTATAATTATGTGTTTAGATTGTTGAGAATGTCTAATAAAAAAGGATTAGATTTTTACTTAAGTGCCACTAATGATATTTTTGAAGATGTATATCGATTTGATACAAATAATATATTTGAAGATATGGATAATTTCTTTAAATCTGTAGAAAACGAAAATATATCAGAGTTGTCAAAAATACTTTATATGGATTTTAACATAATCTTACAAAGTGATTTATTGAAAAAAATGGATATAGCTACTATGGCTCATTCGTTGGAGGGGAGAAGCCCATTTTTGAGTAAATATATGTTAGAATTTGCTCCAACTCTTGATGATAAATTTAAAATTAATGGAACTACAACAAAATTTATTTTGCGAGAATTAGCTAAACAGTATTTACCGAATGAACTTATAATTCAACCTAAAAGAGGTTTTGAGGTTCCACTTAAAAATTGGGTTGAAAATGATTTAAAAGAAAATATTTTTGATACTTTAAATACAGGTTGTTATAGTGAAAGATTTATTGATAAAAAATTTATAAGTCAATTATTGGATCAAAAAATTACTGTATCTGATGAGAAAAGAGCGAAAATGCTTTGGACATTATATAGTTTAGAAGTTTGGAAGAGAAACTTATGAATAAAAAAAAAATATTAATAAGTGCAAATGTAGTTTTTACAATTGCAAATTTTAGACAAGAACTTATAAAATTTCTTTTAGAACATGATTATGAAATTATTTGTGTAGCAAATAATGATGATTTATCAGTTTCTTCAACAAAAATATTAAATTCTTTAAATGTTAAATATATACAAGTTAATATAAGTAGAAAAGGACTTAACCCTTTAGAAGATTTTAAATATATGATAGAGTTAATTAAAATTTATAAAAAAGAGAAACCAGATATAGTTTTACATTTTACAATTAAGCCAAATATTTATGGAACAATAGCTGCAAAGTTTGCAGGGGTAAAATCTATTAATACTATAAATGGTTTAGGTTCTGCAATTATTAAAGATAATTTTTTATCAAATATATTAAAATATTTATATAAATTTTCATTGAAATTCTCTTCAAGAGTATTATTTCAAAACAATGACGATAAAGATTTTTTTATATCTAACAATTTAGTAAATAAAGAGAAAGTATCAATAGTCCCTGGTTCTGGGGTTGATACAAAATTATTTACAAATTGTTTTTCAAGTACAAATAAATTCACATTTCTTCTAGTGTCTAGACTTTTAAAAGATAAAGGTATATATGAGTATATAGATGCTATTAAAGAGTTGAAACTTAAATACAAAGAGGTAATCTTTTTACTAGGGGGGCAGTTTGATAGTGGGAATCCAAGTGCTATTAAAAAAGATGAAATCAAAAATTGGGAAAATAGTGGACTCATAAAATTTATTGGGAAAACAGATAAAATAGAAGATTTTTTTAAGATTTGTGATGTTGTGGTTTTACCAAGTTATAGAGAAGGTTTATCTAGACTTCTGATTGAGGCATCAAGTGCTTCAAAGCCAATTATAACTACAAATGTTGCTGGCTGTAAAGATGTAGTAGAAAATGGTGTAAATGGATTTTTATGTGAAGTAAAGAATTCAGAGAGTTTGAAAAATACTATTGAAAAAATGATTTTATTAGATAAGGATAGTTTCATAAAGATGCAACAAAATTCTAAAAAAATTGCAAGA
>Ga0193964_1001399_pt1 | contig 10532 bp, 12 predicted proteins | sample FB_7_MG_FD_140323 | JGI IMG/M metagenome (GOLD analysis project Ga0193964, IMG submission 140323) | Microbial mat bacterial communities from the Broadkill River, Lewes, Delaware, United States - FB_7_MG | ecosystem: Environmental > Aquatic > Freshwater > River > Microbial mats | place: USA...
CGGCAGAAATTACAAAGAGGCCGGTAAGGTGCGGGCTGTGGCAATCCCCGAGAAAAGGGAGCCGCAGGGCGCAATGAACGGGGTGGCCCTGGATCTTGGAGATGATATCTCCGAAGGGGATGCGATGGATGGCGAGTTTGAGAAGTATTAGAAAATGATATGCAGGAGAAAAGAGATCTTTTTTAACCCTTTTTTCCTGCATATGTCAGAGGGAGTATATTGGATATGGCTATTGAAGGGATAACTGAAACAGGCCAGTATCTTGCGTTTATGCTTGAGAAGGAGATTTATGCTCTGGACATCATGCAGGTCCGTGAGGTGCTTGATTATACGGAGATAACCAAAGTGCCCAGGATGCCGGACTTCATGCGCGGTGTGATAAACCTGAGGGGGGGAGTGGTACCTGTTGTGGATCTCCGGTTTAAATTCGGGATGACGGAAACTGAAATGACCGTTAACACCTGCATCATCATCATGGAGAACACAATAGACGGTGAAATCACCCTCATCGGTGCGCTTGCAGATTCGGTGAGGGAGGTCTTCGACCTGGAGCCGGATCAGATAGAGCCTGCACCGAAATTGGGCACACGTCTTAAAAACGAGTTTATCAAAGGCATGGGGCAAAAAAACAATGAGTTTATCATTATCCTCGACATTGACAGGGCCTTTTCTGCGGATGAACTCTCAGGCGTACATGAAGTCGAAAGCCTTCCTGAATCGGAAATAGAGGAGCTTGTGGAGACCGGCAGTACTGTAGGCGCCTGAGTAAGGTCTACAGGGATACGTTTTTGGAAACAGCGCCGGCATCGGCCCTGTGTATGATGGGTCGGTGCCGGCTATCCCGGATATTTCATGAGAAAACGAGCAGCTCAAAACAATAAGAAGTTATTACCTATGGGTGCACTCGACTCGTGAAATATCCGGGCTATAGTCGTTGAGGATAATAAATGCATACCAGGTCTGCTTACGTCCGAGTCCCTGATGAAATTTCCCGGGTCTGTTGCCCGGGATGAGGAAGATTACATGGTCGATCCCAGGTGTACAACACCTACCCGCCCCCATCTCTCAACACGTGATTTCAAGAAGCTGGCGGGGTTTATTCACGCAAGGCTCGGTATCAAGATGCCGATGGCTAAACAGGGTATGGTCGAATCCCGCCTTCGCAAGCGACTGAACCAGCTGAATTTAAGAAACTATTCACACTATTGTGACTATCTCTTCAGTCAGGAGGGGGGGGAGACGGAGCTCCTTTATTTTATTGATGAGGTGACAACCAATAAGACCGATTTTTTCAGGGAACCGAATCATTTTACCTGTCTTGTTGATCAGGCCGTTCCTGAGTTGATTGCAACCCGGGGGGCCGGCGCGAGCAAAAAGCTGAGGGTCTGGAGCTGTGCCTGCTCCCAGGGAGACGAGCCCTATACCCTGGCCATGGTTTTAAGTGAATATTCCAGGGTCTCTCCGGGGGTTGACTACTCAATCCTGGCAACCGACATCTCAACCAGGGTACTTGAAACCGCAAGAACAGGTATTTACGAAGCTGCCGAAATTGAACCTGTTCCCATGGCGTTGAGAAAAAAGTACCTCTTGAAAAGCAGGGACAGGACCAGGGATCTTGTCAGGATCGTACCTGAACTGAGAAAAAAGGTCTGTTTTCGGCGACTCAATCTCATGGATAGTGAGTTTGGCATAGGGCAGCAGATGGATATTATTTTCTGCCGGAATGTCACCATCTATTTTGACAAGGAGACCACGGAGCAACTGCTGCTGAAGCTCTGCCGCCGTCTTGCCCCGGGGGGGCACCTTTTTATGGGGCATTCCGAGTTTCTGGACTGCAAAGTGCTGCCGCTGGTACCCGTAGCGCCCACCGTTTACAAAAAAGTGAGAGAGCATGAAAAAGAAGGTTCGGGTTCTTGTCGTTGACGACTCCGCCCTGGTGCGTCAGACCCTGTCCGGGATTCTCGAAACCGATGCGGATATCGAGGTGATGGCCACGGCGTCCGATCCCTATGACGCCGCCCGGAAGATGAGGGACGAGGTGCCCGACGTCATCACCCTGGATGTCGAAATGCCGAAGATGGACGGCATCACCTTTCTGGAAAAATTGATGGCCCAGCATCCGATCCCCGTGGTGCTGTGCTCCAGCCTTGCCGCAGAAGAGTCGGCCACGGCCTTGAAGGCCCTGGAACTCGGTGCGGTGGAGATCATCCGCAAGCCCACCCTGGGCACCAAGGCCTTTCTTGCGGAGTCGCGCATCCAGATTTGCGATGCGGTGAAGTCCGCGGCCCTTGCCCACGTAAAAAAAGCCCCGACCTTGCGATCGGTGGCGCCGAAGCTGAGCGCGGACGCCGTCCTGGTCAAGCCCACCCGGGCCATGCTGGAAACCACGGAAAAGGTGGTGGCCATCGGGGCCTCCACCGGAGGCACCGAGGCCCTGCGTATTTTTTTGCAGCAGCTGCCCGCCGATGCCCCGGGCATGGTGATCGTGCAGCACATGCCCGAGCATTTCACCAAGGCGTTTTCCAAGCGCCTCGACACGTTGTGCCGGGTCTCCGTCAAGGAGGCCGAGAACAAGGATCCCGTGGCCAGGGGGCAGGTCCTCATCGCCCCGGGGAACAAACACCTGCTTCTGAAGCGAAGCGGCGCACGCTACCATGTGGAGGTGAAGGCAGGCCCTCTGGTGTCCCGTCATCGGCCTTCGGTGGACGTGCTCTTTCGCTCTGCGGCCCGGTATGCAGGGAAGAACGCCGTGGGTGTTTTGATGACCGGCATGGGGGATGACGGGGCCAGGGGCCTTCTGGAGATGAAGCAGGCAGGCGCCGTCACCATTGCCCAGGACAAGGCCTCCTGCGTTGTCTTCGGTATGCCCAATGAGGCGATCAAGCTGGGAGGTGTTGACAGCATCCTGCCGCTGGATATGATTTCCGATATGGTTTTACGCCATTGCGCAGAGAGATAGGTGGGTGACGCGGTGGGGAAAGCGTGTGGGGAGTCGTCTGATAAAAAGGTTACCATTTCGATAGGTGAGTATTATGCCAGCAGGGAGCCTGTGGTTATAAAAACCCTCCTCGGGTCTTGTGTTGCTGTCTGCCTCTTTGATGCGAAAGCCCATATAGGCGGCATGAATCATATTCTTCTGCCCGGCAGGGCAGACCTTGCCATGTACAATATGTCGGCGCGATACGGCATTAATGCCATGGAGCTCCTCATCAATTCGGTGATGGCGCATGGCGCGGAGCGCCGCCGGATTAAAGCCAAGGTTTTCGGAGGGGCAAGCGTTATCCCCGGAATGATTGAAAAGCAGGCGGTGGGCAGGAAGCTCTCGGGTTTTGTCATCTCCTTTCTGGAAAAAGAGGGGATACAAATCATCAGCAGGGACTTGGGGGGTGTTTGGGTTCGGAATGTTTATTTTCATACCCAGGCCGGGGATGTCTATGTAAAAAAAGCAGATCCATGAATTCGTTGCGCCTTGTGCGGGAGGAACGGAAAAAGGTCAGCCAGATCAGGGCCAAGGCCCGGGAACCCATGAAGGTGACGTTTTTTTAGGCACATGGATGCCTCCGGGGGCAAGGTGAGCCCCCTTGAAAGCGGATTTTTCGAATGCGCATCGGATTTTATTGCTTTTAGCTGAAATAGGGTTGCGCTTTGTTTCAAAGCCGGTGATGGAATCTGCATGGTGCGATGCATGTGCTGATGATGTCGGAGAATTCATGTTTTAGATGTTGCCTGTGTCGGATATATCAAATATATTTAATGGGTTTGTTGATAGGGTATCAATCAGGCGTTGATTGCATCTCATCTGGTATGCGAGCTGAGTTTCCGCTATTTTAACCTGCGCATGGCAAAGAGGAGGTGGGTTTGTGAAAGGGATGGTTTTTACGGAGTTCCTGGAACTCGTCGATGAAAAATTTTCCTTTGAGATAACCGAACGATTGATCGAGATGTCTCAACTGCCGTCGGATGGGATTTACACTGCTGTGGGGACATATGATTATCAGGAGATAGTTACCCTGGTCTCCAATCTTTCCACACTCACCGATGCCACTGTTTCAGATCTGCTTAAGGCATTCGGTCGGCACCTGTTTCAGCGATTTGTACTCTCTTTTCCCCTCTTTTTCGAGGGCATGTGTTCAAGCATGGAATTTCTTCCCCGGGTGCAGGATTATGTTCATTCGGAAGTAAGGAAACTATACCCTGACGCGGAATTGCCCAATTTTTCCTGTTCCAAGCCGGAGGGGGGCACGATGATTATGACATATCGTTCATCGCGCAATCTGGCGGACCTGGCCGAGGGGTTGATTCTCGCGTGCATTGATCATTTCGGGGATTCTTTGTCGGTGGAGCGGGAAAAGAGTCCGGATGATGCATCGGAGACCCGTTTTATCATCAGGCAGAAATAAGGATTCATCATGGACAACCTGGTTGAACTTCTTAAACGACGGCTTGCGAGGGAACGTGTTGCCCGGAAACACGCCGAGCAGATCATCGAAGAGAAGAGCCGGGAGCTCTACGCCAGGAGCCTGGAACTTGAACAGACGGTTGCGGCTGAACGCCGGGCACGCAGTGAGGTTGAGACATTGCTCCAGGCTTTTGAGGCGTTCACCGAGAAGCTGGACTTCAATGAAATTGTTACCCACCTTAAGGCGTTTATAAAACGCCTCATCCCCCATGACAGCGGGGAGATCTATTTTTTTGATGGAGAGACTCTTTCCCGCCATATAGGCTGGGCCCCGGGCGAAGACGGAACGGTCGCCGAAACGAAGATCATCCCTGCGGTTTTGGTAAACGAAATCCTGGCGGCGAGTCACCCCATCGTGAGCTCGGAGACGAACAACCAGGCCATGGCCCGTGGGTGGGGCATTCCTTCGGAAACAAAGACATGGATGGCTGTGCCCATGGCTGCTCAGGGGAACCCTGTCGGTTGCCTCACCCTGGGGTGCAGGCAACCGGACGCATTTTGCGTAGCCAATGTGCGGCTCGTTCAAGCCATCGCCAACGAGGCGGCGGTTGCCTTTGAAAACGCCCGACTCTTTCGTGAGGTACAAAAACTATCGACGATCGATGCCCTCACCGGGCTTTACAATAGGCGCTATTTCAACGCCACTGCCCAGGTGGAATTTCAGCGGGCCGAGCGGTACGATCTGCCGCTCTCGGCCATCATGATGGACATCGATCATTTTAAGCGGGTGAACGACACCTATGGGCATGCCTCAGGGGACAGGGTGCTTGGGGAGGTGGCGAAGGCGTGCGGGGACGGGTTGCGCGCCATGGACCTGCTTGCCCGGTATGGCGGTGAGGAGTTTTGCCTGCTGGTTCCGGAAACACCCCTGAAAGGCGCCATGATCCTTGCCGAACGGCTGAGGGGTCAAGTCGCCGCCCTTGTTTTTGATTCAGACAAAGGGTCTTTTACCGTCACCGCCAGCTTTGGGGTTTCAGAGCGCCTGGGCGTGCAGGATTCGATGGGCAATCTCCTGAAACGAAGCGACCGGGCGCTGTATGAGGCGAAGGACGGGGGGCGAAATTGCGTCGTGGCGTGCGCGCAACGTGTCCACAACCTGTCGATCGTCGATCGCCCTTCCTGATGCGCCCCCTACCAATGCGGCTGATTGCCCACCCGGGGGTTCATGACGTCCAGGGTTTCGGTGACCACCACAAAGGCCTTGGGGTCCACCTCCCGGATGATGTCCTTGACCCGGCCCAGGTCCCGCAGGGTAATCACCGCATAGAGAATTTTTTCGTCCCGGTGCGAATAGGCCCCCTCTCCGTGGATAATGGTAAGGCCCCGCCTGAACTCCTTGAGCATCCGTGCCGAGAGTCCCTCCCATTTTTCCGAGATAATCAGCACGATCTTCCGGTGGCTCATCCCCATGAAGACAACGTTGAGGACCTTGGCGTTCACGTAGAGGAAGACGATGGTGTAGACGATGATGTCCAGGGTGGAGAGGACATAGGAGAGGATCACCACCAGGATGTTCAGGGCAAGGGTGGTGTTGCCGAGGCGGATGGAGAACCGTTTCAGGAGGAGCACCGACAGGATGTCCGTGCCCCCCGAGGATCCGTAGGATTTCAGGATAATGCCGAGGCCCGTACCGGAGAGAATTCCCGCCATGAGGGCGTCGAGCATCTTGTCGTGCAGGGGGATGGGGACGTGGATGAAGTGAACGCACAGGGAGAAGATGCCCAGCCCCAGGAGGCTGTAAAGGAAAAACCGCCGCCCTACGTATTTCCACGCCACGGCAAACAGGGGCACGTTGAACATCAGGTAGAAGAGGATAAAAGGGGTCTCGGGGAACTGGTAGTGCAAAAGCAGGCCCAGGCCCGTGATGCCGCCCGAAGGGAAATGGTTCGGGATGAGGATCCCATTGATGGAGAGGGCCGACAGGCAGCTTCCCAGGGTGAGAAGGCACATATTTCTGGCAACGTCTTTTCCGGTGGTGATCCAGGCTCGGTCAGTCATGGCTCGGTGGTTCCATTTCATACTCAGGGGGCAAAGATGGCGGTCGCTTAACAGGTTCGTTGCCCGGCCTTTTTCAAGGGGTGCAACGGCGAATGGGCTGGTATATACAGATGGTTTCGGGCAATGGAAAGGATAAAGAGACTCGTTGCCGTACAGGGGGGCGGGGCTATGTTGTAACCATTGGGAATCAAAACTGTTCAGCGAGGGGCGAAAGGCCCTTTTTTTCTTTGAAGGGGGAATGCCTTGCCTTGAAAAAGGGGAATGCGTTTCCTTTTTTTGTGTGTGTGCCTATAATCAGTCCTCGCAGGTTTTTTCCCAGAATCATACCCCTTGATGCAGGAGAGACGTCTTATGTTTGAGATCACCCCGGATGCACAGGAATACATCGCCAAAAAGGGCCCTGAAGTCACGGTCTGGATGGAAACCCACCACGCTTCAGGGGGCTGATGCGCCCTGCGGCAGGTAACCACCCGCACCCCGGCGGTCCGCCGGGGAATCCCCCTGTATACAGAGTCGTACACAACCACCCTTGTCTCCGGGATCACGGTCTGGCATCCCGTGGAGATGGCGCCCGAAGGCCGGGTTATCTCCATCTCCCTTGAAAAGAAGTGGATTTTCAAGGAGCTTGTTGTCAGCGGGGTGGGGTCGATTGTTTATAGTGAATAGTGAATAGTGAATAGTGAGTGGTGGACCATTTTTTTTGGGTCGTAATAAAAAGCCCGGCAATGCTTCTGCATTGCCGGGTTTTTTGTGCTCTGGGCATGGCCTATGGGTCGTTTGGCCTCAGAATGCTTGCCTGGCATCGGGCCGGGGGGCGCAGGGCGCCCCGGGCCGGAAAACGAAACGGAGTGATTACAATGACTGGCTTATCAAATCCGAGAACAGAGACTGGCTTACCAAGTCCGAGACCAGAAGGCCGTCCTGGCCTAAGGAGCGCTTGATTTTGGTTTTAAATCCCCGAAAGGTCTCGATGGTGCCTTCCATGAGGGAGACTTTCCAGATCCTGGAAAAGTCCGCGTGAAAGGCGATGTAGATATTGTTGGTCGTCGGGACAAAGACCATGGAGCAGCCGCTGGAGAGCATCGGGTCCTGGTCCTGAGCCTTTTTAAGGAGGGTCAGGCCGCTGTCGAAATGAAAATCCTTTCGGGCCTTTTCGAGGTGGCGGCAGATAATTTTATAGCGCAAGTCTCCGAAACCCTGGGCTTCTGTGTAGCTTTTTCCCGTGAGGGTATGGTTGGGGAAGTTGGCCATGGCGATATAGTTACCGGTCATGTGGGTGAAGATGTTTTGCTTTTTCCCTGTCTCAACCACCATGGCCCTGCCGGTTTTATCCGCAAAGAGGGTATGGATGGTGACCCCCTTGAACTGGATCAGGTGGGTGTTGGCGCACGCTTTTTCGATCTCTTTGACGGTGCCGGCGTGTTCCGGCGTCTTGTTGAGAAGATACAGGGGCATGTTGCCCTCTTGCGGTTCGGGCGGGTTGAGCTCGAAAGGGTGCTGCTCCTGGCAGGCGTAGAAGAGTCCGTTGCTGTTCATGCCGCCGGTATCTCCGAAGAAGCGCTGTTCGCCGAGCTTCTTCTCAAAGGAGAGGTGGAAGGTATGCAGGCCGTCTTTTGCTGTTACGATGCGGATTTTCATGGGAAACAGGGCATAGTCGAAGTTCATGCCGTAGATAGGCTCGGAGCCGTAGACGGCAAAGCTGGTGCAGGCCAGGGCAGCCCCCTGGACCAGGAGAAGGGCGAGGGCGGCGACGAGAGTGGCAATGGTGAATCGTTTCATGTGAATCTCCCTGTGGGGTTGGTTTTATGTCGGGTGCCGAAACACCGGATTTCTGTTTGCTGCGGGTGGTGATCTGTGTCGCACCCGGTTTGCATTTTTTTTCATCTTGTCGCACCTGCGACTGTTCTGGTCGTAGTCAAGGTGCGGATTTGGTTCGTTTGGGCGTGGCCCGGGTCTTGTTGGGTAGCAAGGTTTTTGAATGGGGCAGGCCCTGCGTAAGGCTTGTTTTATGATTAGGGCGATTGTTGTGGGTTTGTCAAGGTAGTATTCGCACTTAGTTCAAAAAATAATGAATAGTGATCGCACCGGGAATGGGTTTTGTGTTGATTGGAGTGTGAAGGATAGGGTTGCGCAACGAAAGAAGTGCCTCCTGGCGCGTTGTTTCGGATATTTTACAGGGGTGGTTTTTTGTGTCGAAGGGGGGGCGGATGATGTGAGGCGGGGCACAGGCAGCCAGCCAATGTTTACGGGCGCAACCCGTAAGTGAATGGGATCACCCCGGGGAATTCGCCTGTGCCCGTGTCTGCGTCTTACCACTCAACCCATGTCGGTGGGCTGCGGCGCGACAAGCGGGGGGTGGAAGCATTCGCGAACCTATCCGGGCTATGTGTCATCCCTGGTGGTGGTTTGAAACAGTTTGCCCAATCGGCTCTCCGGGGGGAGGAAGGCTTCGATCTCTTTGTAGTACGGCGGCTTTGTCTCGGGCTGGTCGATGTGGGAGAGGTGAGGGAAGGCTTCCTTGGAGACGCCCTGGTGGTTCTTCGACGCCACGGCTTCGGTTTCCATGGCGTAGAGTTCCGTTACCATCGCCTCGATGTGGTCCACAAAGGGGGTGAGGTGGGGGGCCTGGGCGGAAACGGCTTTTAAGCTGCTTTTGATCTGACGGGTAAGGGTCGAAAGGGGATCAAGGGCGTCTTTTCGTCTCTCCATGGTCTGTTCCAGGACGGCCCCGAAGAGAAAAGGGGCAAGGTCAACAAGGGAGCCCTGGGTGGCGCCGGTCTCGTCGGAGAGGGTTTTGATGAGGGCCTGGGCCAGGGGAGAGATGCTGTAGGATATTTTTCTTTTTTTTGTGTCATCGGCGGCCTGTAGCATCTCAGCCAGCTTGTCCGACAAATGCGGGAGGCCCTGCTTGTTGGAGAGGAGCTCATCGGCAAGGTTTGAGGGGGCCGTGCGTTTTTTTTTGCCGTGCTTGTGCGTGTCTTCCATGGATTCTGCTCTCCCTTTGCGCCGTATATGTCACATTTTCGGGTGTCTCGCTATCCCGGATATTTCATGAGAAAACGACCAAGATAGATAAACAATGTATTATTGCAAGATGTTGTCTGGGAAAGTTTAGGTATTTGAAAAGTGCAAAATGTCATTCATCGTTTTCTGGTCGTTTTTTTCACCCTTCGGGCTGTGCTAAGCAATAAACCACGGCCCATTCTTTTGCAAATGGATTTTCGCCGGATGGCTTATTCCAGCCTGCACGCCCAGTCGTATAAAATGATGCCGTTGATCACGTCTTCGATGAGGGCCTCCCCGTATAAACCGGGGGAGGTTCGGATGGCGTCCCTCCACGCTTCCTGCGTTGAAAATTGGTTGTCGTAGCGCTTACCCCTCATAGCTCGAGGTAAATCACTTTGGCCTTTATGGGTAAGGCTGCAAGAGAAAAATAAAAGCACAAAAAACAGCCTCCGGCGGCAAGGTGTGCCACCTTGAAAGCAAATTATCGCCGGGCTTTGCCCCTCGTTCCTCGGGTCAAATCCCAGCGGTATTCTGGCGAACCATTGTGTGATTATTTGTTTCCGACAGCCTAACTTGAAATTTCATTGACAGTTTATTTGGAATCAGTGATAGAGTTACTTTCTCTTTGAGCCGCAGTGCCTGAAAGGGTTTTTCCATATTGGGAGGACCCTTTTTTCGTTGGGGTCTTCAAAGGGCACGGCGTGTGCGGGGATTTGGTTTGTAACGTCATTTCCATGGGGGGAGTAACGCCCCGTTGCTGTTGTGAAAATATGTCATAGAGAAATCTCAAAGGAGGATGTGGATGTTTGGTAGGGGGCAAAAGGTAGTTGTTTTTGGTGTGTGCTTATTTACGGTGTTGCTCTCGGGTGGGGCCGCATTGGCGGCTTCGGCCGATGACGAAAATTATTACGAATTGGGCGAGGTCGTGGTTTCGGCTGAGGAGCCCGCGTCCGAGGCTGCCCTTTCCGTGGATAGCATTGATGCGGCAACCATCGAGAGCCGCGGTGCCCAGAGCCTGAACGAAGCGCTGCAGCTGGTTCCGGGCCTTGCCATCCGCACCGGCGCCGAC
>Ga0193964_1001400_pt1 | contig 10522 bp, 8 predicted proteins | sample FB_7_MG_FD_140323 | JGI IMG/M metagenome (GOLD analysis project Ga0193964, IMG submission 140323) | Microbial mat bacterial communities from the Broadkill River, Lewes, Delaware, United States - FB_7_MG | ecosystem: Environmental > Aquatic > Freshwater > River > Microbial mats | place: USA...
CGATATTTCTAACACATATAAAAAGAAAGTGTTGGTAGATCCAAAAGGGTTAGATTATTCTAAATACAGTGGAGCATATCTTTTAACACCAAACAAAAAAGAAGCGCAAGAAGCATCTGGGATTAAAATAGAAGATGACAACTCTTTAGTAGAAGCACTTACAAAATTAAAAGATGTAGCAGATCTGGATATATCTCTAATCACTTTAAGTGAAGATGGAATAGCTATATATGATGACAAACTTATTATGCGTCCAACCGTAGCACGTGAAGTTTACGATGTTACAGGTGCCGGCGATACGGTTTTAGCATCACTTGGATACTCTCTTGCTTGTGGAAAAGATATAGTTTCAGCTTTAGAATTTGCAAACTTAGCAGCTGGTGTTGTTGTTGGAAAGCTTGGTAGTGCGACTGCAACAATAGATGAGATCGAGCATTATAGATCTAGTATAAACAAAACATCTATTGATGCACATATAAAAAGTTTTGATGAGTTAAAGATTCAAATAGAGAGACTTAAAAAACTTGGTAAAAAAATAGTTTTTACTAACGGTTGTTTTGACATACTACACCGTGGACATGTTAGTTATTTAGATATTGCAAAATCATACGGTGATGTTTTAATACTTGGTCTTAACTCTGATGAAAGTGTTAGAAAACTAAAAGGTGATTCTCGCCCAATTAATTCTGAAGAAGATCGTGCATTTGTACTTTCAGCACTTGAGAGTGTAGATTTTGTAACTGTATTTGGTGATGAAACACCGTATGAACTGATCAAAATGGTTGAACCTGATGTACTTGTTAAAGGTGGAGACTATGAGGGTAAGGAAGTCGTTGGTAGTGATATCGCACGTGAAGTAAAACTTGTTCAGTTTGTAGATGGAAAAAGTACTACAAAAACTATAGAAAAAATACAAACTTGTGATTGTTAAGAGAGTGATATGAGAATATTTATAGAGATACCTACTTGGCTTGGTGATGCTGTTATGACAACACCTGCTATAGAGAACATTGTAAAAACATATCCTGATGCAAAACTTACTATTTATGGTTCATATGTTTCTACTAAACTTTTTGTACACCATCCTAGTGTTGAGAAAATTTTTGTGGACGAGTCTAAAAAAGAGGGTTTTAGATATTTAAACCTATATAAAGATGCAAAAAAAGTTGGTAAGTTTGATATTGCACTTAGTTTTAGAAAAAACTTTACCACACAGTATTTATTATTTTTTTTGGGTGTTAAAAAAAGATATATTTATAAAAGATATACAAAAAAAGAGATTCATCAAGCTATTCGCTATAACGACTTTATAAATAGAAGTTTTGAGATAAAAACTAGCCCTGATAAGTTGAAAATATATGGTTATGAATGTGAAAAAAAATCAGATAGAAAAATTTTAGGTCTAAATCCAGGTGCAACTTACGGAAGTGCTAAAAGGTGGTATCCGCAAGAATTTGCCAAAGTTGCTATAGAGATGTCAAAAGATTATGATATCGTGATCTTTGGTGGGCCAAATGAGGATGAAATTGCTGAAGACATTGAAAAGTTACTTGTAGAATCTGGTGTTGATAATTATCAAAATTTAGCAGCTAAGACATCTGTTGAGGAGTTAATTAGCGGAATTTCTAAGTTAGATCTATTCATAACAAACGATTCAGGACCTATGCACCTTGCAGCAGCATTTCAAATACCTACAGTAGCGATCTTTGGACCTACAAAATATACTGAAACAAATCAGTGGATGAATGAAAAAGGTGTAATTGTTACAAAAGAACTTGATTGTGCACCATGTATGAAAAGAGTTTGTCCATTAGGACATCATGACTGTATGAAGCTTATTAAATCTGAAGATGTGATCGAAAAAATCGGAGAAATTACATGAAAATAGCCATAGCAGGAACAGGTTACGTAGGACTTTCAAACGGAGTATTATTAGCACAAAACAACGAAGTAATAGCACTAGATATTATTCCAGATAAAGTAGAACTTTTAAATAAAAAAATATCACCAATAGAAGATAAAGAGATAAGTGAATACCTAAATTCAAAAGAGTTAAATTTTCGTGCAACCTTAGATAAAGAAGAAGCTTACAAAGGTGCAGACTTTGTAATTATATCTACTCCAACAGATTATGATCCAGAAACTAATTATTTTAACACTAAAAGTATAGAGTACGTCATAAAAGATGTACTAGCGATCAACCCAAATACAACTATGGTTATAAAATCAACTGTACCAGTAGGCTATACAAAAAAGATAAATGAAGAATTTAAAACTTCTAATATTATTTTTTCACCAGAGTTTTTGCGTGAAGGAAAAGCACTGTATGATAACTTATATGCAAGCCGTATAATAGTTGGTGAAAAGAGTAAACGAGCAGAGACTTTTGCCAATCTTTTAGCTCAGGGAGCTATAAAAGAAAATATAGATATTCTTTATACAGACTCAACTGAAGCTGAAGCAGTAAAACTATTTTCTAACACTTACCTTGCTATGCGTGTAGCTTACTTTAATGAACTAGATTCTTATGCAGAGTCACATGGATTAAATACTCAACAGATTATTGAGGGTGTAGGGCTTGATCCAAGAATAGGAACTCACTATAATAACCCTAGCTTTGGATATGGAGGTTACTGCCTTCCAAAAGATACAAAACAATTGCTTGCAAACTATAAAGATGTACCAAGCAATATGATCGAAGCTATAGTAAATGCAAATTCAACAAGAAAAGATTTTATAGCTAACTCAATTATAAAAATGCTAGACAAATCACCAATTGATCCGAATATGACTACTAAAACAGTAGGTATCTATAGACTTACAATGAAATCAGGATCAGATAACTTTAGAAGTAGTGCTATTCAAGGTATAATGAAACGTATTAAAGCAAAAGGTATAGATGTGGTTATATATGAACCAGTACTCAAAGAAGATAGTTTTTTTAATTCAAAAGTAATAAAAAGCTTAGAAGAGTTTAAGTCAATAAGTGATGTAATAGTTGCAAATAGAATAGAAAAAAACTTAGAAGATGTCCTAAGTAAAGTCTATACTAGAGATATTTTTAATAATGATAATTAGAAAAACTTTATATAAGTTATTTTGACCACATATTATTTTTTAGCAAGTGAGTTTGGGCTTTATCTATACTAAGTAATACCTCTTTTTCTTTTTTGAGATCAATATCATTGTTCATAAAATTTTTATAGTTGTAAAATACGGCTCCATTTTTTGTCCCTAGTCCTATAATATTACCATTCTTAACATGTGCAAATCTATTTTGGACACTTGTGTCAAATATAGAATTTGCAATAGCACTAAATTCAGTTTTAAATCCAAGTAAGTCTATTATAGATACTAATAAGTCATTTTGTGAGGATACTATATCTGATATTTTTGGTTTTAATATTTTTGGAGCGTATAGTATTAATGGAATATGGTATCCACTTAGTATGTTATCTGATTTTATCTCAGAGGAATTTTCGAACTTAGAACTCCATACTTCATGATCTCCTGTAAAAATAAATATAGTATTATCAAACCATTTTTCTTTTTTTGATTTATTCATAAAGTTGTTTATTTGCTCATCAACGTAATAAAGTGTATTTAAATAACCATTTTCTGTCTTTTTTGAATGTGGGTATTTAGCATATTTTTCTTCTGGTAAGAAAAAGGGTGCATGAGTTGATGCCGTAAACAAAAAGCTCAAAAATGGCTCTTTTAGATTATTTAGTTTATTGTGTAAAAAGTTAAATGAGTTGCCATCCCATGTACCAAATTGAGGAGAACCTTTTTCCTTTCCAATTTTTGGTATGTCTTCAGCTCCATAATAGTTTTTAAAACCAGCTATTTCACTTACGACGTCAATTCTAAATGAAGAGCGTTTAGAACTTTGCATAGCTAAAGTTGAATACCCCTCTTTATTTGCAATATGACCTAAATATGACAACCCATATAGTTCTAGTCCTGATCCAATACTAGCAAATCCAACAGGTTGTGTAATACCAGTATATAAAGTTGTTATAGCATCTTGACTTCTTTGTCCACTAGCATAAAAATTTGTGTATAGTTGACCATCTATAGCCAGTTTATCTAGTGTTGGAGTAACCTTGAAATTATTCTTAGATAATGCATCTAAGTATTTTGCACTAAAACTTTCAATGAAAACTATAACGACATTGTAGTTTTTCTTTTGAGAATTTTTTAGTTTTCTCATAAGAGGGTACTTATCTGAATTAATAAATTCAAATTTATCAGATTTCAAAAGATTTTTTATATTTAAAATAGCTTTATTTTCATCTATTTTATCACGTTTTATATCTTTATTCTTTTTAGTTCTGTATAAAACATAAGTACCACTTAGTGCTAAGTTTCCAGAAGAGAGTTTATTTATTGCAAATGCATCAGATGTTGTAAATGGTTTACCAGAAATTTTCCCTCTTATCCCTAGAAATATAATGATAATTAAAATAATAAAAAATACCCATTCTTTTTTGTGAAGTGAGTTATCAAGAGTTTTGGAAGAAAATATTTTAAAATAAGCATATATAATAGAAAAAGAGATAAATAATGTAGTTATAACCTCTAGTATATAAAGGTTTATAGCCATATTTATAACATTTAAAATATCATCTTGAATTTGATAAATTTCATTAGTAATATGTCTATTTACATATCCAAAATATATAACATCAACAATATTATAAAAAATCACTACGGCTAGTGTTGCTCCCCACATAGTTCCTAAAATTTTTTTATATAAATCATGAGTTGTTATTTTAATTGGTAGTAACAACAAAAGCCAGTATATTGATGTAAATACACTTAAAACAGCATAATCAATCCTTAATCCCATAAAAAATGAAGATAATGTTTCTATAGTTGAAAGGTTAGAAAAATATTCAGGATATTTGAAAAATAAAAATATTCTAGTAATGCTTAAAAGCATAAAACTAATAAGTATTGAAAAAGCAACCTGTGTATATCTGTTTTTAAATTTTATGTTATACATTATATCAGTTCTCTTGCCATATTTACAATATCTTTTGATTCTATCTCCTTAATAGAAAAATCTTTTTTATTTAGCTTATAAGGGTCTACTTTAGAAGAAGATTTTATAACTTTATTTATATCTGTAACATATACACGACTTACTGGTGTTGGACCAAAAATTGTTATTGATGGAACATTCATAGCCCAAGCCATATGGGTAGGTCCTGTGTCATTTCCTATTAGTAGATCACACTGTCCAACTAAGGCTTTTAATGTATTTAGATCTGTTCGTGGAACAAGCGTTGCAAACTCTGAGTTTTGTTCTATATATTCACCGTCTATTTTTTCTTGTTCACTTCCCCAAATAACTAAGATATTTTCTTTTAATTCATTTGCTACTTCTACAAATTTTTCTTTTGGATAATTTCTTGAAGTCCAAGTTGAGCCGATCACAAATATAATATTTTTTTTATCTTTTTTAAGATAATTATAGATTATTTGATTTTCATCTTTATAAAATAAAAAAGGTTTTTTTTCGTATATATTTGTACTTGTTACACCTAAGTTTAGTGATTTACTTACAACTTGAACATTTCTATCTATTGTATTTGCATCATAAGGCATATTGATCTTATGTTTATAGAAAAATGAAGCAATACTCTCTCGTATACTATCCTTGTCAAATCCATATACTTCACCTTTCATAAACTTGGTGATTAGGGCTGATTTTAAAAGACCTTGCATATCTATTATATAGTCATACTTGGGAAGTGATTTTATAATTTTTATTTGTTCAAATAGATCAGATAATTTTTTAGTTTTTTTAAACTTTTTAAGTTCAACTTCTATAGTTTCATCAATATCATTATTATCTTTCAAAATAGCAGACATTGATTTCTCAACTATCCAGTCTATTTTAGCCTCAGGGTAAATGTTTTTTATAAATTGTAATACGATCGCACTATGGATAATATCTCCCATGGCGCTAAGCCTGACTATAGCTATTTTCAAAAATACACTCCATAAAGTTTTAGTAATTATATCAAGTTAACTTTTAAACAGAATATATATAGTAAAATGCGACTTATGAAAAAAGTTTTTAAGCGTTATTGGCCTTATATAAAAGAGTATAAACTCCAATATTTTTTAGTCATTATTGGAATCATTTTAACAGTCAGTGCTACTGCTGCTACAGCTCATATTATGAAGCCATTAATGGATGAGATGTTTATAGAAAAAAAAGAAGAGATGCTTTACCTTATCCCTCTTGGTCTTATTGGGATCTATTTTGTAAAAGCAGTTGGACGCTATATACAGTCTGTTTTTATGCAGTACATTGGTCAACATATTGTTACACGCTTTAGAGAACTTCTTTTATCTAAGATTATATCACTTGACATGACCTATTTGTATTTAAATAGAAGCGGTGAGCTGATCTCTAGAGTTACAAACGATATAAACCGTATACAATATTTTGTTGCAAACATGTTACCTGATTTGTTTCGTGAATCTTTAACTGTTGTAGCTTTAGTAAGTTATGTAATATATCTTAACCCTATGTTGGCACTATATTCCCTGATCGTTGTTCCTTTGGTTGTTTACCCATTGATCGCAATAGCAAAAAAACTTAAAAAGTATTCACACCGATCACAAAATAAAAATGCAGATGTAGTCACTAGACTAACTGAGCTATTTAATAATAGTGAGATCATAAAAGCAAATGCCACTGAAAAGTATGAACTAGACCGTTTTAATATTGAAAATTGGCACTTTTTTAAGATCAATATGAAAGCAGTTTATGTTGGTGATCTGGTATCTCCTGTTATGGAGATTATAGGTGCTACAGGTTTGGCTGCTGTCATTTTTGTTGGTGGGAAAGAAGTATATGATGGAAGAATGAGTGTTGATGATTTTACAGCTTTTTTAACAGCAGTTGGTCTAATGTTTGATCCAGTTAAAAAGGTTGGTAGTATCTATGCCAAGATACAAGATGCTATAGCCGCTAGTGAGAGAATATTTGAAGTTATAGATACAAAAAGCCGTATAAAATATGGAAAGATTGAGCTAAATGAAGATATACATGAGATAGAGTATAAAAATGTAACACTAATGTATGAAGATAGTTATGCCTTAGATAATATAAATATTAAAATAAGTGCTGGTGAGAATATTGCATTAGTAGGAGACAGTGGTGGTGGAAAGTCGACTTTCATAAATATGCTTCTTCGTTTTTATGATCCAGATAGTGGTAGTGTACATATAAATGGCTTAAATATAAAAGATTATGAAAACAACTCATTAAAACATCATATATCTTTAGTAACTCAGCGTATATATATTTTTCAAGACACACTTGCAGCAAATGTCGCATACGGCTCAACTCATATAGATGAGCAAAAGGTAAAAGAAGCATTAGAGTTAGCAGATGCAACAAAATTTGTTTCTGAACTAGATGATGGAATAAATACTAAAATGGAAGAGTTTGGTGCAAACCTTTCTGGTGGTCAAAGACAACGAATAGCAATAGCAAGAGCTATATATAAACATTCAACATTATTACTTTTTGATGAAGCAACTTCAGCTCTAGATAATGAGAGTGAAAAAAGAATACAAAATGCGCTAGATTCTTATACAAAAGACAAAATAACAATAACAATAGCTCATAGATTAAGTACTATTAAGCATGCCGATAAGATTCTTGTACTGCAAAAAGGTAAAATAGTTTCTTCTGGTACACATGAAGAACTATTAAAAATAAGTAGTGTTTATAGAAAACTAGCCGGACAACTAGAAGACTAAAGTTATGTTTGTAAAAAGGAAAAAAATAATAAATGAAAAATAGTACGGCAATAGCAATTGGTGGATTTGATGGAATGCATATGGGACATCAGCACCTTTTTAGAGAACTTGGCTCTAAGGGTACAATAGTTGTTATAGAAACAGGTTATGCAAACTTAACACCAAAGAAAGAGCGTGAAAACTTTACTAAATACCCTATAATGTACTTAGAACTTGATGATATTCGACATTTAGATGGAGTTGGTTTTGTCAAGCTTTTAAAAGATAGTTTTCCAAAGTTAGAAAAAATTGTTGTTGGATATGATTTTCATTTTGGTAAAAATAGAAAATATAATTTTAATGATTTAAAAGAGATATTTAATGGAGAAGTAAAGATAGTGGATGAAGTTTCTTTAAATGGTGACTCGATTCATTCTCATAAGATCCGTGCAAAACTAGGAATAGGAGATATAAAAGGGGCAAATGCTTTTTTAGGACATAACTATACTATAAAAGGGATGAAAGAGGTAGGTCAAGGGATTGGTTCAAAAGAGCTTGTAGCTACTATAAACATATCTTCACATAAGGGATTTTTAGTTCCTAAAGAGGGTGTATATGCTACTTTAACACAAATAGATGATGAAGAACACTATCATCCATCTGTTAGTTTTGTAGGTCATCGTGTAACTACAGATGGAAGTTTTGCTATCGAGAGTCATATACTTGATGGTGAAATTGGTTATGTTAATAAAGCAAGTATTAGTTTTGTGTCGTTTATAAGAGATAACAAAAAGTTTGATTCACTAAGTGATCTAAAAAAAGCTATAGATAATGATATATCTATAGCATTAAAAGAACTAAAGTTTTTAGCACTTTAGATTAGAAAGAAGATAAATTGAGAAATAGAGAATATTTAGATAGCGTATGTGATATTGATTTTAAGTTTTACCAGACAAAAGATGACTTTATAGTTGATGAGATCCCATCTATAGAGTTTAAAGGAAAGGGAAATTCTCTTATAGTACATGTTAAAAAAATTGAAATGACTACATGGGATATGATCGCTGTATTTTCAGAGTATCTTGGAATTCCTGCTCAAAAGATTGGTTATGCGGGTTTAAAAGATAAACATGCGACTACTACACAGTACATATCTGTAGATGTGTCTTATGAGAGAATGATAAAGCAGTTTAGACATAATCAAATAGATGTTATAGATATAACACGTCACTCTACAGGAATCAGAATGGGTGATTTAGCAGGAAATAGATTTACAATAAATCTTTTTGAAGTTGATAACATAGATGCAGGTCGCATAGAGAAGTGTGCTAGAAAGATCTCTAAGAACGGTCTTCCTAATTACTTTGGTTTTCAACGTTTCGGACGTGATAACGATAGTTTTAAACAAGCAAAGGATATGTTAAGCGGGGAAATATTCATTGAGGACTCAAAAGTAAAAAACTTTTTGATCTCTATATATCAAAGTGAGTTTTTTAACCAGTGGCTTCGTGAACGAGTAGAGATCAGCCAAGATGAAAACGACGGAAAATTTATGCTTTTTAAAGGTGATGTGTACATAGACAAAAAAGGAAAATATTCAACTCCTAAAATTATACCTGCTAAGGATTATGAAGCAAAAAAACTAGTCCCTACAGGTTTGTTATGTGGTCGTGATGTATTTCGTGCACGTGATGAAGCACGTGAGATTGAAGAAAAATATGACGATGAATTTCTACAGGAAAAGGGCTATAGACGTGAAGCACTTATATATCCTACAGATATAGAATGCACATATGTAAAAAAACTAACGATGCTATCTATGTCATTTACCTTGCCCAAGGGTTCTTATGCTACTATTTTCTTAGAATCGATTGCAGATAAAAACTATTCTGCAAAAGATGTAAAGAAAAAGTAATGGATTAAAAAAAATATAAGCTCTCTCTGGCTATAATTTCGCTCTAACAACGAAAGTGGGTTCGTAGCTCAGTTGGTTAGAGCCCTCCGCTCATAACGGAGTGGTCGAGTGTTCGAGTCACTCCGAACCCACCACTTTCAAACTACTTAAATAATGATATTTCAAAGACTTTTTTAAAAATTAAATAAGATAAAATAGTTTAACCCACTTTTATGACCATTCCTTTATAAGAATATATCCTCTGCCAAAGCTTGTATTATAATTAAATCCAATATTCTGTACTTTATTCAATTATTATTATTTTATACGTAAAAATAAGCTATTGTTCCTATAATTATTATATAATATTTTGTAAAAATATGTTTATACAAAATATAGTCAAGGATTAAAGATGGGTGATTATACATATATATTATCATTGGTTATAGTTGTAGCTTTGATAGTTACATTTTATAGGAATAATAGTCATATATTAATGCTAGTAGTTGTAGCTGTTGGAGTTTATTTAGTTTATTCTCATGAAACAGGTTATACAAGTAAAGATTTTAAAAATCAGATAGTAAAAAGTATAGATAATACAGTTAAAGATTATGACAAATCACATAAAAACAGTCCATTAAAGGATGAAAACTCTAAGTAATTAAGGTACAGCAAAAACAACAAAAAAAGAAAAAAGCAAACTTCTTACAATCTCTAAGCTTATATTAAGCAACTTCCTCCTATAATTCTGCTCCACAAACGGAAGAGACATCTTTTAAGAAGAGTTTCTAGGACGCTTCGTGTTGAAGCAGTTTAAAGACGTTTGAGATCATTGAAAACTAAGTAAGTAGACAGACTAAC
>Ga0193964_1001402_pt1 | contig 10519 bp, 14 predicted proteins | sample FB_7_MG_FD_140323 | JGI IMG/M metagenome (GOLD analysis project Ga0193964, IMG submission 140323) | Microbial mat bacterial communities from the Broadkill River, Lewes, Delaware, United States - FB_7_MG | ecosystem: Environmental > Aquatic > Freshwater > River > Microbial mats | place: USA...
CTGCACAACTAATTCATATAGGTGGTGATAGCAATGTTGGTAAAACTATCCTTACAAAGCAGATACTAAAAAATGTAGCAGATAAACATAAGACACTCTTCTTTAGTTATGAGATGCCAAAGTGGAAGATAGTAAGACAGCTTACAAACACTACGTTTAATCGCAAAAACTACTTCATAACAGATACGAAGATGATGAAGGGTACTGACATCATTGATACGGCTCGTATGATAAAGAGAATGCACAGACTTCACAATATACGCTTTGTAGTTATAGATTCTAAGATGAAGATCACAAACAACCATTATAAGGGTTATTCATCTGCTGAGAAGATAGCAGAGGTAGATGCAATACTTGCTTCTTTGTGTCAAGAGTTAGACCTGGTGATATGTATGATAACTCAACTTAGTAAAGACGATCAGCGTAATGGAACTATGAGTGGTTATGGTTCTGGTATGAGTGACTATGAAGCTGATATGAAGTTGTTGATAAGTTTTATGGATGGTGAATCAGATCTAAGACGTAAGCTTGAGGTTAAAAAGAATCGTCAAGATGTTAAGCATGAGCCTGTAACACTCCACTTAGATACTAAGATATTAGAGTTTCAAAGCTATGCTGTGGAAGAAACGGTATACGATTCTAATCCATTACCTTTTGGTGGGGATAAAGTTAATCCAACGACACGACCACCGATACCTAAAGCAATTTCACTTAGTGAAGATAGTGACAATATAGAGGTGGAAATCTTATGAGAATGAATTACAAAACATATCCAACTGATTATGTCCAAGAACTCAAAGCAAGCAGTAGAAAGAAGGCTAGAGCCTTTTTAGAGTACTGGGATGATATGGAGCATGGTGAACATAATTCATTACGCTTTTATGCTCAGAGCTGGGAAGTAGGGAAGTCTACGGTTCAAAGATGGCAAGAAGAGTTTAACCATGAAATAGATTTATTTCTATCTCACTGGGTACTTAAAAACAACCAGCACAATAAGCACGTAAAAAAATCAATGGGACACTATGAGGACAAAAGGGACAGCAGTAATCCCCATAATATAGGGAACGCTGAAATAAGTGAGGGACAGCCACGGGACAAAGCTCTTAATAACATTAATAATAATAATACATCATCTGGATTTTTATTTGATAAAGAGTATGGAGATTTATTTTTTGTTTATAGCAGAAATACAAGATATCCTGGTAAGAAGCCAGACGCATATCTGGCTTTTACTGCATGTGGTGTAAATGTAGACTTATTGAAGTTAGCAGCTATGAAGTACTTACATGATCCAGTTGTAAATAAACCAGTTGGAATTAAAAAGTTTTTAGAAGGTGAATTGTATCAACCATATTTACCAACTTACTTGAGAGTACAAAGTGGTGATGAATGGTATGAAGGTGAATATAATTCAACTACCTATGAGCTAAAAGATGTGGAAGGTAAATCACTTGGAACTATTAAACCAAGTCTACTTGTAGAACTTTATGAGAAGCAAGAACTCAAATATATAAATCAACTATCAAAGGTTTCATAATGGCAGAACAAAACAATATGGTTAAAACAGAAGACGTAATAGAACGCATTAAAGATGTGATTTGTCATGAGTATAAAGATAAAAAAGTATTTGATAAGAATGTAGCCTATGAACTTGGTGTAGAAGCTAAAGCTTTATCAGTCCAGAAAACTAGAAATTATATTCCATATGATGAACTAACTATGTTTGCAATCAGACGTAAAGTGAATGTGAACTGGCTATTTTTTGGAATAGGGCAGATGGAGATGAGTTATGCCTAAGAAGATATGTAATCAAGTTGGATGTAATGAACTTATACCAATGAGTGAGAGATATTGTTCAGCTCATAAGCGTGACATTAAGAAGCAAAAGAACAAATCATATAATCAGCATGGCAGAAACCAAGAGCATGATAAGTTCTACCACTCCAAAGAATGGAAAAATATAAGAAGCATTGTTATGTCCGAACACGCTGGACTTTGCTGTCAATGTGCAAGACTTGAAATGACAGTACCAGCTGATGTAGTAGATCACATCACACCAATAGAAGTTGAATGGGAAGCAAGATTAAAACGTGAAAATCTTCAACCACTTTGCCATCCATGTCACAACCGAAAAACTGCTGAAGATAAAAAAACATATGGGGGGCGGGTATGATTCCTACAACCTTAACCGACCATACATCGCCTCTTCTATCTTCTTTTTACAAAATGTGTTTTTCATGGGGTGGCTATTTTTGTATAAAAACACTTGATTTTTTAAGTTTCGCCAGCGAAAGCCTGAACCTTAAGCGAAAGGATTAATTATGGCAAAAGGCATAGATTGGGAATTTATAAGATCAGAATATGAAGAGACTCCAAAGTCTGAACGCTTGATTGCTGAAGAAAATGGAACGACTCATGGAACTATCCAAGCCAGGAGAAGAAAAGATAAGAAAAATGGTGATGAGTGGATTAAAAAAAACCATGTAGCTGTAGTTAAAGATAAGGCTCTTATAAATTCTCGTAAACCAATTCTCAATAAAACAGGTCTTAGGAAAATAGAAGAGATCAAGCTAGAGCTTGGTGACAACTACTCAGTCCTAGACGAACCTCTAGTTATAGCATTTGCATTGAATTATCAAAAGTGGGTAGATGTTCAATATGAACTACTTGATAATGATTCTATAGCTACTAGCTCAAAAGGCACTGAATATATATCACCTCGTGAAAATCTTGCAAAGATGTATGAGTCAGCATTTATTAAAATCGCCGGGCAGCTTGGGCTGTCACTTGCATCTAGAAAAAGAATGAAATTAAATCCAAAGTCCGACACGGAAGAGGCAAGTTTATTTGATATTGTAGATGAATTGGGGGAGTGTGATGTCGATGTCTGAAACGAAAAAAGCAAACAACCGTATACTGCCTTACTATGAAAAAACATTTGAACGCCACAAAAATGACTTAGCAGCTGTCAAGGCTGGTCTGCGTGATGATATCCGCTTTAACAAAAAGCTAGGTCATGCGTATGTTGTTATCATAGAAAAACTAAAACACTTTGAAGGTGAGTGGGCTGGTCAACTAATAAAACTCGAAGAGTGGCAAAAAAAAGCCCTTATTATCTGTTTTGGATGGCAAAAGAAGAGACTTGATAAAGATGGTAAGCCACTTAGAAAAAATGACAAAGAACAATGGATAAGACGTTTTAATTCAGCGTTCTGGTTTATACCTCGTAAAAATGGTAAATCAATCCTTGCTTCTGGTGTTGGTGTAGCTGAAAGTGTACTTACTTTTGAAAAGGGAAACCAGATAGTATCTTATGCCACAAAAAAAGAACAGGCTAAGATTGTTTGGAACGGCTGTAAAAAGATGGTTGAGTCAAACAAAGAACTATCTAAAAAATCAAACATATCGTATACTACAATCAACATCAATCCAACCGGTACAACAATAAAACCTTTAGGACGTGACAGCAAAACTGAAGATGGTTTAAATGTTGGTCTTGGAATAGGTGATGAAACACATGCACATGCAAGCCGTGAGATGAGAGAAGTTATAGAGTCTTCTCAAGGTGCTAGGCTTCAACCTATGATGTTTGATATAACTACTTCAGGATTTGACACAGCTAGTACTGGTTATCAAGAATATGAGTATGCAAAAAAGGTTATGGATGGAATTATTGAAGATGATAGTTACTTCGCATTTATATGTGAACTTGATGAAGGTGATGATCCTTTTGATGAAAATGTTTGGTACAAAGCAAATCCTAATCTTGGTGTGTCAAAGTCATGGGATTATATGCGTAAACAAGCAAAACAAGCAAAAGAGAGAACAGAATCTCGTAATAACTTTTTAGTAAAAGACTTAAACAAATGGGTTAATGCTGCAGAGCACTTTGTAAAATATGAAGACTGGGAAGCTGCTAAAGTTGATGAAGTGGACCTAAGCAAAGCGATTGCAGTTTTTTTAGGTGTGGATTTGTCTCGTAATGATGACTTTACGGCTTTAGCTAAACTCTATATGCTGCCAAACAAAAAGTTTTATACTACTCAACACTATTACATTCCAAAAGACAATGTGCGTGAGCGTGAAGCTGAACTAAGAGCACCGCTTACTAAGTGGATATTAGAAGGTCATATTACAGCAACACCAGGTGGCTCAATTAATTATGATTACATTCAAAAAGACATACTAAAAGAGATAGCAAGTGGTGCTATAAATGAGATTTGTTATGATCCATACAAAGCAGCTACGCTTATTAAGAACATAGAAGATGAAAGTGCTTTTGAAGAGTGTATTCAAATTCGCCAAGGTTATTTAACTATAAGTGAACCAACCTTTAACTTTAGAGACTACATCAAAAACGGATCACTTGCTCATGATGGTAATCCAGTTACAAAGTGGATGGTGTCAAATCTTAGTGTGCTCGGAGATGCAGCTGGCAATGTAAAACCAGATAAGACAAACCAAAATCGAAAGATAGATGGTTGTGCCGCCATCATAAACACTCTAGCTCGTACTGTATCGTATGAACCTAAAGAAGAAAGTGTTTATGAGAGTAGAGGTGTTAGGAGTGTTTAATTATTACACACTATACACATTTTTTTATTAAAAATTAAGTAATTAGTGTGTATAATGTGTATTAGAAAAGGAGGTTAAGCCTATGGACGCAAAAGAAGTCCTTAAGATTTTAAAGGCTAACGGGTTTGAAAAGAAGTCTCAAAGAGGTTCACATATTAAACTTGTTAATGATGATAAGGTGGTCATAGTTCCTGACCACGGGAAACGAGATATCCCGATAGGAACTCTAAAAAATATAGAGAAGTCAAGCGGAGTAGACCTCCGCTAATCTCTATGATGTTACATATAAGGATATAAAGATGGAATATATAGCTTTTATACACAAAGAAAATAATGATTTTGTCGCAGTAGTGCCAGATTTAAACTTTGTATCAAGCTATGGGGAGACTTTTGTAGAAGTTGTTCACAATATTGTTGAAGCTGGTGAGCTTTACTGTGAAGACTTAAAAGTATTACCAAAACCTTCAACGCTTGAAGATTTAAAAAATAAACACAAAAATGATTTAGCACCAAATGCAATGCCTCAGCTTTTAAATATAAAAGTTGAAAAATTAAAAAGAATCAATGTAATGATGAGAAGTGATATTATCGAAATTCTACCAGAAAGACTTGTAGAATTTAATGGTAATCGAAGTGCTTATCTACAAAACCTAGTGATTCAAGATTTACAAACACACAATATAAACCTTTAAAATCTAGCTTAACCTCTATCCCTCTACTGAGGGGTAATCTTATACAAATCAAACAACAACACTTCCCTCTGTAGTCTTTTCGCTCTTAGCTACTAATTAGTTGTAGAGTTTTTTCTATGGAACAGATAAAAATCATAAAAATACTTTGCATCTTTTTACTGTTAATAGTTTTAGGATTCGCAACTGCTATAACTTTAGCATTCCCAGATCTTGCAAAATATGCCTATTCAGCTGCACTAGGAGTGCACTCATTTTTTATGCTTATATTATTTATCATGTACATCAAAGATGATACAAAAGTAGAACCAAATGAACCTGCTAAGTAGACTTTCAAAGAGAGAAACATCTACGCTCTCAAATCCAAAAGAGTGGTTAAGCTCAATCTTTGGTGGTACTTCAAAGTCTGGTGTAAATGTAACCGTTAAAAATGCACTCGAACATTCCACAGTTTATGATTGTGTAAACATACTATCACAAGACTTAGCTTCACTTCCACTGTCTGTATATAAACAACAAACAAAGAACGACAAATCATTTAAATCTAAAGATACTTCCCACCCTCTTCATTTTTTATTATCAGATGAACCGAATGATGATATGACATCATTCACTTGGAAACAAGTTCTAATGATCCATTTGTTATTAAGAGGAAATCACTACTCTCAAATAGTTCGCAACAATGCAAATGAAGTTATAGGCATCTATCCATTAGATAATGACAAAATGACAGTTGTACGTCTTGAAAGTGGAAAAATAGGCTACATATACAGACACGACACCTATGGAGAGGTAGCACTTGATTCCAAAGAAGTGCTTCATTTTATAGGGATGACACTTGATGGAATTATCGGAGTAAGCCCAATAACATACAAGCGTCATACCATTGGTGCAAGTATAGCCATGGAAGAGTTTGGTTCTACACTTTTTAAAAATGGTGCTACTCCAAGTGGGGTTGTGTCCGGTGATAAAATAGGCTCAATGTCTGATACTGCTTTTGAGCGTTTTAGAGAAAGTTTTAAAGAAAACTACCAGGGCTTAATGAATGCAGGAAAACCACTTATTTTAGAAGATGGGTTTAAATTTACTCCAATTACTATCAGCAACAAAGATGGACAGTTCTTAGAGAGTCGCAAATTTTCTAAAGCAGAAATAGCCTCAATGTATCGTGTTCCACTTCATAAAATAAACGAATTAGACAAAGCTACGTTTGCAAACATTGAACACCAATCTATGGAATTTGTTACAGATGCAATTCGCCCCTGGGCTGTTCGTATTGAAAAAGAGACCAAGCGTAAATTATTTTCGCCGGCGGAAAAAAAGACACACTGCGTCAAGTTTAATCTTGGTGCATTACTTCGTGGTGATACAAAATCACGCTATAAGGCATACGAATCAGCAATTACCAAAGGCTGCTGGATGACTCGTAATGAGGCACGTGAACTTGAAGATTTAAATCCAATAGATGGACTTGATGAAATGATAGTTCCATTAAATTTCGGTAAGGAGGGTGATAATGCAAAAAAAGAAGAGAAGTAAGCAAGAGATTATTTCTCGAATGAATGAGGTTGGTGTAATGAACCGTTCTTGTGGTAAAGGTCTTTGCCCAAGAGCTAAGGGAGATATCACAGAGATTGATGTCGAAAACCGCACTATACCTTTTATTTTGGTGAGTAAGGACAATGCTGGTGAACGTTATGACTGGTGGAATGATGAAGTCTATATTGAGGAACTTGACCCACATGGTGCAAGACTTGATGAGCTAACAACATTCTTTATAGATCATGTACAAAGTGTTGACACTGCAAGAGGTCGAATTGAAAATGCTCGAGTAGATACAGATGACCAAGTTAAGTCAGATGTAGTTTTTGGAACAGACCCTGACTCTGATTTAGTATTTAGCAAATACAACGACCGCATACTTACAGATGTAAGTGTTGGTTACTACGTGCATGACATCATTGTCACTTCTAAAGAAGATGAACCTGACCATGTATTGGTAACTGACTACACGATAGTTGAGTTATCAGCCGTGTGGAAAGGTTTCGATAAAGGTGCAACTATAGGACGCTCGGCAGCGAGACAAACAGCAGCTCCAAAGCTAAGATGTACAGATGTACTTCGTAAAAAATTAAACTTAAAACAAAAGGATATATAGATGAATTTAGAACAACTACGTGCTTTTTTAGCAGAATTAGATGGAAAAATGAGAGCTATGCTTGATGAAAACCCAGAGGGTTTAAATGAAGAACAATCAAAAGAGTATGATCAATTTGAAAAAGATTTTGATGATACAAGATCTAAAATTGAAAAAGCTGAGAAACGTGAAGAAAATCAAGAAAAACGTACAGCATTTTTAGGTAAAGAGCAAAGAGCACCTTTAGTTGGTAATGTTGCTGGTTCAGATACTCCTGATGATTCACAAAAACAGCGTACAGCATTTTTATCATATGTTAGACATGGTAAAACACATGAAGGTACAAGAGCATTATCTACAAGTACAGATACTAAAGGTGGTTACTTAGTACCAGAGACTTATGCTAATGAAATTCTTGCAGCACTACCAAACAACTCTCCTATGAGAAAATATGCAACGGTAATTAAAACAGATGGTACATTTAATATACCTATTGCTGGAGCTAAACCTACTTTTGGTTTTATTGATGAACTCGGTACATACCCTAAAACAGATGGTGAGTATGACAACAAAGTACTTGAAGCTTGGAAAGTTGGTGGTATTATCCAAGTCGCTGAAGAGTTATTGGCAGACGAATCTTTTAATTTAGTAGCCCATTTAAATGGTCTTATGATTGAAGGTATTGGTGAAACTGAAGGTACTTCATTTTTAACTGGTGATGGTGTTAAAAAACCACTTGGTTTATCTCAAAGTGTTCCAGCTGGAAATACTAAAACTTTAGCTGTGCTTGATACACTATCTGAAGCTGATGTTGAAGACTTATATTTATCTGTAAAAGCAAAATATAGAAAAAATGCTACATGGTTTATATCAGATGCATTCTTTAAAAAAGTATTTAAGATGAAGAACGCAAACGGTGAACCTATTTGGTCAAGAGGTATGACTGAAGATGAGCCTGGTAGAATCTATGGCAGACCTTATGAGATTGATGATAGTTTAACTGGTGCAGCTGGTGAGCCGTTGGCATTCTTTGGGGATATGAAATATTACCAAATTGGTGATCGTGGTCAGATGATGATTCAACGTTTAGATGAACGTTATGCAGATGAAGGTATGGTTGGTTTCAAAGTTTACAAACGTACAGATGGTAAGCTTACTATAGATGAGACAGTAGCTATGCTTCAAAACGCTGCTTCATAAGGCTAAATTATGAACACTAAAGTCATAGTTTTATCACCCGTTGTGGGTGATAACTTCTCTCATCCAGCTAGTAAAAAACAAGTACCTATGGAAATATCTATAGCTTTTAAACTGGCTCTTAACGAAACGGTTAAGTTTGTAGATCAACAGCTTTACAACAAAATGCTAAAAGAACATAATGATAAGCTTCAAAAGACAGCAGATGAAGAAGCTGAAAAAGAAGCTATAAAGAAGCATGACCATTTCCGTGCTGAACTAAACACACTGTGCCTTCAAGTAGTTATGAAAGCTGCCGAGGTAAATGGTAAAAACTTGAGTGAACAAGAGATTGTTGATGGAACTGAAGAGTTGTTATCAATATTCTTAGAGGAGCGTCAAGATGAATCCAAAGAGGAACAGGGCTTTTTTAGCTCGTTATTATTCGGTAAAAAGTAGGAAGATATGCAACTGACATTAGTAACACCACCACCAGCTGAAAAACCATTGACACTTGATGAAGCTAAAGCTTTTTTAGGTGAGTTAGATGATCTACACAATGATTTAATTCAGAGTATGATTGACTCTGCAGTTACTCATACTGAAAACATTTTAAATCGCCAGCTGGGAGTTGCTACTTATGAAGGTTATGCAGATCACTATGTGACTAAGCTTCCAAAAAATCCTATTAAGTCTATTGACAAAATAGAGATAATGGTTGATGGTAACTATGTAGAAGTAGACAGCTCTAAGTACTACCTGTATGAAGAGTATGAAGTAGGCTGTATTGAGTATATTGATATGCCGACTTTTGAGTATCATAGAAAAGCGGTAAAAATCACTTTTACTTGTGGCTACGATGTTACTCCAGAACCTATCAAAACTTATATCAAAACCAAGATATCTACACTGTTTGAAAATCGTGAAGAGTATGTTATCGGTGCTAGTATCAGTAAGTTTGATGATGACTTAGCTAGAAATCTTCTTGTACCTTACAGGATTATGCCGTGAGAAGTGGAAATCTAAGAAAAAAGATAATCATTCAACAAAGTAGCCAAACTCAAAGTGCTACAGGAAGTCCAAAAGAAGTATGGGCTGATTTTTTAACTACATATGTAGCCATCATTCCACAAAGTGCCAAAGAGTTTTTTAAAGCAGGCACACATGCTGAAATTACACATAAAATAGAGATGAGATACAGACCAGGTATAAAGCCAGATATGCGTATAAAATACGGTGAACGTATCTTTGAAATCGAAGCTCCACCAATCAATGTTAGAGAAGAAAATAAAGTGCTTCATATCTTGTGTAGCGAGTGTATTTAATGATATAACTTGATATTTAATGATATAACTTGATATTTAATGATATAACTTGATATTGCTTTAAGATATAAATAGTTATACTTTTACTAATCAGATTAGTCAATGTGATTAAAGTTGATTCTTATCAGTTTTGATGACAGAGGTCTTCTGTTGTGGAGTGTGAGTTGAGGATGAGCCTTCGGGTAGAGTCAGAGTGATGACTTGCTTCATCCGTCCACTCCCGTCTAACTACTAAAAAAATTAAAAATCAGTTTTCCGTCTTCTTTAACTTTTAAAACTACAGTGTATTTTAATCCATTCTTATTTTGTATAAAATTTATGCGTCCTTTTTTACCTGGAACTTCTACATCATTATTTATAACATTCCCAATATTCAGTATATCGCGTGCAGTTATTTCTCCATCACATCCGCTACAAAAATGTCTAAGTAAAATATGCCTAAAACCGATACCGTCATTTCCTTTAAATAAAACAATAGTGTATCCGTTAATCTCAAATTCTACAGCTACTGATGGATTCATTATAAAGTTAAAAACTGCTTCTTGGTGTGGTTTTAATGCTCTGCCAGATGGTAAGGTGTCTTTATACTCAATGAGTTCATTTTGAAGTTTTCTTAA
>Ga0193964_1001405_pt1 | contig 10501 bp, 9 predicted proteins | sample FB_7_MG_FD_140323 | JGI IMG/M metagenome (GOLD analysis project Ga0193964, IMG submission 140323) | Microbial mat bacterial communities from the Broadkill River, Lewes, Delaware, United States - FB_7_MG | ecosystem: Environmental > Aquatic > Freshwater > River > Microbial mats | place: USA...
ATTTTTGGACGCAGATATAGAGTATGAAAAATATGGCAAAGGTTTAATGCAAAAGTATAAAGAGCAAGGTTTAGAAGAAGCCCTTGATGAGATAGAAGAGGCACAAGGGAGCCAAAAAGAAGCCGAACAAATCCAAGCAGAGCTTGATAGTTTTGATATAAAATTTGCAACAGATGAGTTTGCGGGATATGCGGGGACGAGTGCATTACGAGCAAAAGTAGCCAGTGGTGACATGACAGCGTTTAAAGCAGAGATTACAGCAAGAAAAGAGATAAATGCGAAAAAACTAGCAGAGCAAAATGCACTAGATAAAGATACATTAGATGCGTTATTATATGACGAAGATTTCTCTTCTGCACAAGAGACACGAGTCTATGAAGCGTTTGAAAAGAGTGGGTTAGTGGGAGCTAAATTGGTGATTGCTAATATTATAGAAGATAATGCCTATGTAGCACCTGTAAGTAGCGGTGGTGGGTCGACTTATACACCGCCAGTTGATACTGGGAGTGATACGGGTGGAGATACTGGAGTTGGGGGTGGGGGAGGATTTTAATTTGGGTTCTAATTTTGTTAGACTGTGTAGTTACTAGGTAAAAAAGAGTTCTTTACCTAGAAGATAGATCTATTTTTTGAGCGGTGTGACATACATATTGATATATCTACCCTCTTGGTGAGCACTCTTTTCGAGGTTACCTACATGCTCTAGCATTGGCCATACACGGTTGAGTACATCAATCCCTAGTTCTGGGTTTGCCATCTCTCGTCCTCTCAAAAAGACTCTTAGTTTGACATGTTTGCCCTTTTCTAAGAATTCTATGGCATGTTTGACTTTGTAGTTGATATCATTTTCTGCAATTTTACAAGAGAACTTGACCTCTTTTACATCAATAGTTTTTTGATTTTTTCTAGCTTCTTTTTTCTTTTTTTCGATTTCATACTTATGTTTACCGTAATCCATCACTTTAGCAACAGGGGGCTTTGCATCAGGAGAGACGAGGACTAAGTCAAGACCTTTATCTTCTGCTATCTGTAGTGCATCTGCTCTTGAGATGATTCCAAACTGCTCTCCATCATCGCCGAGTACTCTCAGCTCTGTCGCTCTAATACTCTCATTCATGATAGTATCGTCTTTTTTTGCTCGGCCGCCTCTGTTGTTTTGTTGTCTGCTCAAATTTTTCCTTCTTTTAGTTGTTGTATTAATTTTACCATAAGTTCGTCTTGTGTTAGATTATATTGCTCTTTTGCTCTTCTATCACGGATAGCAATGGCTCTATTTTTCACCTCTTCATCTCCTATTATCGCTACAAACGGCACTCTTTGCTTCTCTGCTAGACGGATTCTTTTATTGAGAGAGTCATTTTTGTCATAGATTTCACTATCAATTCCCTCATCTATCAGTAAATTCTTAAGCTCTTTTGCATACGCGACATGGTTGCTAGAGATAGGAACAAAGATTATTTGTGTTGGTGCGATAAAGAATGGGAACTCTCCTGCATAGTGCTCTGTAAGTATAGCGATAAATCGTTCAAATGACCCTAAGATTGCACGGTGTATCATTACAGGCTGTTTGCGAGTGTTATCTTCTGCCACATACTCTACACCAAATCTCTCTGGAAGGTTAAAGTCTACTTGGATAGTACCACACTGCCATTTTCGTCCAAGTGCATCGGTTATCTTGACATCTATCTTTGGACCATAAAATGCTCCACCACCCTCATCTATACCAAACTCTAGGTTGTTTTCTGTAAGAGCATCTTTGAGTCCTTGTGTGGCTAGTTCCCATACGGCATCATCACCTATAGCTTTTTCTGGTTTTGTAGATACTTCCATAGTGTAGTTGAAGTCAAACTTTTTCATCACTGCATCTACAAACTCTACAACCTCCATAACTTCATCTTTGATTTGCTCTGGAGTACAGAAGATATGTGCATCATCTTGGGTAAATTCACGAACTCTAAGGAGACCATGGAGTACACCTGATTTTTCATGTCTATGAACAACCCCATACTCAAAGTATTTTACAGGCAAATCACGGTAGCTTTTACCTGATTGTTTAAATATCTGAATATGACCAATACAGTTCATCGGCTTAATACCATACTCTTGCCCATCTATCTCTGTAAGATACATATTTTCACCATAACATGCATAGTGACCTGATGTATGCCACATTTGGGCTTTGAGTATCTCTGGACCTCGTACTGGTTGGTAGTCTCTTTTTCTATGAGCTTTAAAGAGTATATCTTCTATTTTGGCTCTAAGCCTACTCCCTTTTGGCATCCAAAATGGTAGTCCAGCTCCTGATTCTTCATCAAAAGTAAAAAGTTCTAACTCTGAGCCTAGTTTTCTATGGTCTCTCTTTTTTGCCTCTTCTATCATTTTGAGATGGGCTTTGAGTGACTCTTTGTCGGCAAATGCTATACCGTAGATTCGAGTAAGCATCTCTGCATTCTCATCACCCCCTAGGTAGGCTCCTGCTAGACGCGTGAGTTTGAAGTTGTGTAGAAATCTTAGAGCAGGGACATGCGGACCTCTACAGAGGTCTTCAAATGCACCTTGTTTGTAGATAGAGACAGACTCATCAGGGATACGAGAGAGAACGGCTAGTTTAAGGTCGTCATCTGCAAACTTCTCTAAAGCCTCTGCTTTGCTTATCTCATACTTCTCTATAGTATGTTTCTTTTTGATAAGCTCTTTCATCTTTTTTTCTATCTTTTTAAGGTCATCTTCACTTATCTTCTCATCTACACGAAAATCATAATAAAACCCCTCATCTACTACAGGTCCTACAAAAAACTGTGCGTCTGTATAGAGTTCTTTGATAGCCTGAGCCATAAGGTGTGCTGTAGAGTGTCTGATAATCTCTAGTGAATTATCACTATTGTCAAAATGTATAACTTCGTTTGAGATACCTTTTTGTGCTGCTGTTTGTGTATCTACGATATTGCCATCAACATCAAGGTATGCTAATACTTCTTGTTCCAATTTATATTCCTATTAAAAGTGTTATTGTTGTGATTATACCCTATTTGACTTACTTTTTATTAATACCCTCTTTAAGAACTCTTTTAAGAACTTTTCCTGTAGCATTCTTGGGAAGTTGGTCAATAAAGTAGACTATTTTTGGGAGTTTAAAGTTGGCTAAATGTGCTTTGAGATGGTTTTTTAAATCAGATTCATTAATATGCTCTATACCCTCTTGAAGCTCTATATAGGCTATAGGTATCTCTCCACTCTTCTCATCAGGAATGCCAATAACAGCACTTGCCTTGACTCCCTCAAAAGTATCAATAATTGATTCTATCTCTTGGGGATATATATTAATACCCTTAGAGATAATAAGGTCTTTTTTTCTATCTACAATAAAGAGATACCCCTCTTCATCCATATATCCCATATCTCCTGTAAGAAGCCAACCATTATTGATTGTCTCTTTGGTTGCATCAGGACGATTGAGGTACCCTAGCATTATATTATCACCAAAGGCAATAACCTCTCCAACTTCTCCTCTTTTTAGCTCTTGCATCCTCTCATCTATAATTTTAATCTGATACCCATACATAGCAGGACCTACAGATTTTCCTTTTGGTTTTGTAGGTGGATTAATACAGATTGCAGGGCCTGATTCGCTCAATCCATAGCCCTCTATAAGTGAGGCTCTTTTGAATTTTTGTCCCATAGCAATAAGTGTATGCTCTCTAAGTGCAGAAGCTCCAGAGACAAATACACGAACATTATTAAACCACATAAAGTACCATGGAAGTTTTGCTTTTGCTAAGGCGTTATAGACATCAGGAATACCCAAAAAGAGGGTTACTCTTTTCATAAGAGTCTGTTTGAATATATTACTAAAGGGTTGTAAAGATTTAATAATTACAATACTTCCTCCAACATACATCATAAGTATAATACCTACAGAGAGGGTAAATGAGTGAAACATAGGTAAAAATACAATCCCTCTATCTTTTTTATTCACATGCACTCTCTCTATAGCAGCTTCAGAGTTGGAGAAGATATTTTTGTAACTTAGCATAGCACCTTTAGGTTTTCCTGTAGTGCCAGATGTATAGATAATAACAGCCATACTATCAAGGGATACTTTGATTTCTGGTGCAGAGAGAGTTGTAGTGAGAGTATCTTCAAATTGGACATTAAAAGCATTTTGAATAACAGCTTTTCCTTTCCAAATAATAAGGTCACAGAGTTCTGAAGCTTGTGAGTTGAGAACTATATCTTGATAGATACTCGAAGCTACAAGCATCATAACACCACTATCTTCAAGAATATAACTAAGCTCTTCAGATTTGAGAAAAGTATTAATAGGCACCGCTACCGCACCGAGTTTAGAGAGAGCAAAGAGTGTAATAAGAAATTCAGGAGAGTTGCGTAAAAAGAGGGCTACTCTATTATCCTTTTTAATCCCTTTTGCCGAAAGATACCCAGCAAAAGTATTTACACGGTCTAGCAGTGTAGAGTAGGAAATTTTCTCATCCCCTACAAAGAGAGCTATCTTACTCCCTTGTTGTGTTCCATGAATCCGAATCATCTCATAGAATGAGTTAAATTGATACTCTATACCCTTAGTACTCATAAGATAGACCTATAGTTGTTAGATATGCACCTCCACCACTAAATCCACCACCATTGGCTAATACTTGATTTTCTGCTACACCTTTGGGAACTGTTTGAGACTCTTTGGCATCAAGCAAAAAAGAGACACCCCACGAGAGGTTTGGAGTCTGTTGATAAGAGAAACCCATAGAGAAGATTGTAGCATCACTATCTGGAAGCTCAAAGCCTATAGTTCTTTGAGGTACTGGTGTCTCGTCTATGGCAAATCCCATCATCATTGTAATTTTGTTATCCATAGCAACTGTTGCACCTACTCTAAAGGTATTTGTATCTTCCCAATCTCGTGCGAGTGGAGCATCAAATAGAGGTTGGAGTGGCAGAGGAATAGCAGTATCATAATTAAAGTCCAAAGTCTCATAGCTAGACCAATAAGTTCTCTCATAATTAAATTCAAGGGTAAATTTATCTTCCCAAGTTTTACTCACAGAGATATTGAGTGCAGCAGGAAGTGGAACAGTTACAGAGGTACCATACTGCTGACCTACTTCCCCTACAAAGAGATTTGCTTCTCCCTCCTCTTCTAAGTCAATATTAGAGCGGTATGTAACGGCTAGATTTATATCCTCTGTTGGTTTGTAGGTCATAGCGAGGTTATATCCAAAATTAAATGAATCACCCTCCATCTCTCTTTTGACAGGAGCAATAGTGCCACCATCACTATAGACTACCCCCTCACTATAGACTACTCTTAGACCACCAGCAATACTCAAAGCATCATTAATACGGTAGGATAATACAGGATTAAGTTCAACATTTTTAAGTGTAAACTCTTGGGCATACATCTTTTGGTAAGGGGTTTCCCATCGTTTAGTAAGTCCAGCAGGAGCAGTCACACTTATACCCCATCGGAGATTATTTATAGCTTTAGAGACATAATGAAAATTAGGTATAAAAATATTCTCTACTTCTGACTCTCCTGAATAGGGAGATGCAAGTGTATAGGTAATAGATGGCAGGTGGGCAAGGGTTAGACCAGCAGTAAAGTACTGTTTGTCTTCCATAAAACTCATATTTGCAGGGTTAAAGTAGGCACTATCTGCACCAGAGGTGTGTGCTACATACGCTGCACCTAAGGCATTTGAGTTGAGAGATTGTTCAGGTATTTTGTACCCACCTGCTACTAGCATAGAACTTGCTACTATGCTCAAAACTGTTATTGATCTAATTTCCATTATTTCCTCCTAATATTTTATTGTATTTTGGCGTACTTGTGCAAACATCTGTGCAGTGAGACCATACGCATAGAGACCACAAGCACCATGCCCTAGCTTTTGTGGAATTCCAAGCAGTGACTCTACAGGCATTAAGGCTACATCCGTAGCACCCATCTGCTTCATACTATTTACCGTAAGCTCTGAAATACTATACGGAATAACATCATCTCCTTCACAATGGACGAATCGAACAGGTGCGGTAGGTTTCCAGTTATGAATGCTATTTTCAAGCATAGCTTCTCTAAACCATTGTTGGTCATTGTTAAAGAACTCATTTATAAATGCCATACTAAAGAGACCATAATTACCTGTAGTGACATCTGTAAGTTGTGCATCTACTTCTGTGCTAGAGTAGCTACCACTCATAAGCTCTTCTACTTCAGAGGCGTAAGGCTCATTAAAGATACTATCAAGAGGTTGACTATATGCTGTGGCATAAGAGTAGCCTACATTAGCCATAAATGATGGTACAGAGATGTTTGGTTGGCTTAGTACACCAAATGCCGTTGTGTTCATATCATAGGGTCCAGCCATAGGAGCAGCCATTGTGACTTCTAAAAATTTATGCCCTGCTTCTATAGCTTGTAGAGTTGCTAATGAGGCATACCCCCCCTCACTATACCCTGTAAGAAAGAGTTGACCATTGAGTTTGATATTATTCTCGGCAGCAAATTTTTGAGCTGCATAGATAAAGTCAATAGTTGCATTTGCTAAAGATTTTTTGAGTACAAAAGGGTGGTACTGTTCTCTTGAATCACCAAAACCAACATAATCAGGCTGTAAGGTTACAAATCCAGCAAGTGAGGTCATAATAATAGCTGACCCATCAGGAGAGTTTGTACTTTGAGCCAATACTGTAGGTGCTTCACTATCTTTCATAATAGTCCCATGGTCATCACTTACCAAAGAGAGTCCTATTTGATAGACAATCTCAGGCATTTCTGTAGGGACTACCATCAATCCTGATGCAGAGATTGTCTCTCCCTCTTCATTGGTTGTAAGATAAGGTATTTTATAGGCACGATACCCATATACCGTACTCTCTTCACTCACGCCTGGCATATTAGCATCTATAAGAGACTGTTTTACCGAAGCACCATCCATATCCACTACTATAGTACCCCCTAAGGCATTTTCATTATCAGGTTCATCTAATCCTAAACATCCTGTAAAGAGTAAAGTTATAGTAAGTAGAGAAGTGTGTAGTATATATTTCATCTATATTCCTTATTATATTTATTTTGGTGTATCTATTAAATCATAGAGTGCTTGTATCTCTTCACTCCAAATCTCTTCATTAATCGTTTCAAGAATTAACGGAATATCATCCATTCGTGAATCATTGATAATTAATTCAAAAGCTTCCCATCCAATCTCTCCTAACCCTAAAGATTGATGTCTATCTACATGGCTTCCTAGAGGTGGTTTGGAATCATTGAGGTGCATTCCCATTAGGTACTCAAATCCTACTATAGAATCAAATGCCTCCATAGTAGCATCATACGCCTCTTTTGTACGCAAATCATATCCTGCGGTAAATGTATGGCAAGTATCCAAACAGACTCCAACACGACTCTTGTTGTCTACTTTTGAGATAATATGTGCTAAATGTTCAAATTTATATCCTAAGTTACTCCCTTGTCCTGCCGTATTTTCAATCACAAGTTTGACATCTAACTCTTTGGTTGCTTCTATAGCTAGATTAAGAGAGTGAGCAATAGTATCAAGACAACTCTCTTCTGCCTCTTTGAGGAGAGCCTCTCTGTTGGGTTCTTTTTTGCCTATCTTGACAAGGTGACTCCCTGGATGAAAGTTGAGTCTATCAAGTCCTAGTAAAGCACATCGCTCCAACTCATCAATAAAAGCTACTCTTGATTTTTCGAGTTTTTCTATCTCTGGGTGACCTAAGTTAATCAGATAACTATCATGGGGGAGTACATGTTTTGGTAAAATACCAGAGAGTTGAAGATTCTTTTTGAATTGAGTAATACTCTTCTCATCGAGGGGCTTTGCTACCCACTGCCGTTGGTTTTTTGTAAAGAGAGCAAACGCCTTTGCTCCTATCTTCATCGCATTAAGTGGAGCATTATAGACTCCGCCACTTGCACTTACATGTGCACCTACATATTTCATATTTTTATAACCTTGATGAGTATTTTATTCATTTTATCACGGAAAATAGTATGAGTAGTTGAAACTTCATACTCTATTTCATATTGATTTATTTTTTTGATATTTTGTGTAAAGCCGTTACTATTCTTAAGTAGATTTTCATTATTATAAATAGGTTTTGCTCTAAATATATTTTCAAGTAAGGTATCTGGATAGTATTCACAGAGTTCTTGCTTATTAAATTGTTTGGGGGTAGCACACTCAAATTGACTCATGCAAACCTTTTGACTACTCAAATGCAAACGCATCAAAGGCGTACCTACACCATAGATTTCAATCTTTAAATTTTTGCCATCATCAGATATAAATCCCATATCTGCATAACGCAATGAAGAAGATTTCCAAATAATCTTGGCACTTTGCTCTATTGTGGGGGATGTTTGGAGACACCCATGGAGCATAAAACTCAAACTAAACAGCACTAAAATAATATTTTTTTGCATAACTAACCTTTTTTAGTGATAGTATACACTATTTAAGAATAAATTAAGGTATATTTATATATAATCTCGTCCACAAGTTATCTAGTGGCCCCATCGTCTAGCGGTTAGGATCCATGGTTTTCATCCATGTTACCGGAGTTCGAGTCTCCGTGGGGTCACCACTATTATCTTGTTATTTAGTTTATGAGTGGCCCCATCGTCTAGCGGTTAGGATCCATGGTTTTCATCCATGTTACCGGAGTTCGAGTCTCCGTGGGGTCACCACTTACTTTTACTCTCTCAAAACAATAATCAAAATTATACAAGAAAATTATTATGAAAAATATGACAGACAAACAACTTGACCAACTTCTTACTATTATTAACCTCTATCCCTCTACAAGAATTATGCATTTTAGTGATGATACCCCTGCCCTCAATAGAAAAATAGCCCAACTCTGTAGAGAGAATAGTTATGAATTTGAACTCTACTATAACTCTGATAAACTCTTACAGAGTTCTATAGATACATTTGCCACAAATCCTCTTGTTACAAACAAAAAAATTAACTTAAAACAGCCTAGATATGCGATACAGGCCAAACTCTATGATTATTTTTTTGTAACTATGCCCATAGAAGATACCCTCAAAGAGAATTTTCTCAAAAAATCCCATGCTATTATCAAAAATGCAGGAATTATTATTATTTTTGTACCTAAAATAGAAAATAAAAAAGATGATAAAAATATATATCTTTGGATGCAACTTTTGGAAGAGAATTATTTTGTTGCAAGTAATACTATAGATATATTTGACCATTACGACCTTGTAGTCTCCAAAAAGATGCATGGATGGGGAGGATAACTCTCTAGCTTCTACTCAAATTTATCTGAGTCTAAAAGTCTAAATTTTTTCTTTACCTTACTTTAATCTCACTTCTATATACTTACAAGAAATAACACTTATTTCTCAAGTGACAGGCTTGAGATAACTAAAAAGGATATTACTATGGCATTATACGATAGAGAATATGCACAACAGGGTACAGAGACTTTTGTACAAGAGGGAGCAAGTGTTGCTTTTATGAAGCGGACTTATCAATTACTTGGAGCAAGTATGATTGCTGCAGCAGCAGGGGCGTATGCTACTATGCCTTATGCAGAGATTGTTATGCAGTACAAGTGGGTTATCTTTGGATTAGAACTCTTTATGCTTTTTGTTGGTCTAGGTATGACACGAAATAAACCAGGACTCAACCTAGCAGCACTCTTTACATTTACTTTTCTTACAGGTGTCTCCATAGTACCTCTCCTTGCATCACTCATTGGAGCAGGAAATGGTGCAGCAATAGGAAACGCATTTTTAAGTACAGCAGTACTTTTTGGTTCGTTAAGCCTCTTTGCTATCAATAGTAAAACAGACTTTTCAAGCTGGGGTAAACCACTCTTTATTACTTTGATTATTGTTATCATCGCATCACTAGTGAATGTTTTTATTCTTAAAAGCCCTTTGATGCATGTGATTATTAGTGCAGTTATCTTGATACTTTTTGCAGTTATGACTATCTATGATACACAAAATATTGCCAATGGTGGATATGATTCAGAAGTAGATGCAGCCGTATCGCTCTATCTTGACTTCTTTAATATGTTTACTGTTATCTTGCAATTCTTTGGAATTATGGGAAGTGATGACTAAGCAAGAGAACTCCTACACTGTAGGGGTAGAACGACTCATTGATGCCAACCTCAATAGATTGGGGGAGGGCATCCGCGTTATAGAAGATATAGCCCGTTACATTCACAACGACACAACACTCACCCCAAGACTCAAAACCCTAAGACACCAACTCCAACAAGCCCATAACCCCAAAAGACTCCAATACCGTGATATAGAAAATGATGTCCAAAAAGAGTCTATCCCTAGCGAACTTATCCGTACTTCCCTCAGTGATATTATAATCGCAAACTTCTCACGAACCCAAGAGTCCTCACGCGTATTAGAAGAGAGTTTCAAACTCACAGACAGCACTCTATCAGAACTTTTTAAATCTATCCGTTA
>Ga0193964_1001408_pt1 | contig 10493 bp, 11 predicted proteins | sample FB_7_MG_FD_140323 | JGI IMG/M metagenome (GOLD analysis project Ga0193964, IMG submission 140323) | Microbial mat bacterial communities from the Broadkill River, Lewes, Delaware, United States - FB_7_MG | ecosystem: Environmental > Aquatic > Freshwater > River > Microbial mats | place: USA...
AATGCTTGTATTAGATGTTACAATTGAAGTGGTTAATAGAGCGATAGAACAAAATGTAGATTTGATTATTTCTCATCATCAGATGCTTTTTTCAAATATTAAAAAAATTGATAAAAGAGATAAAAAAGGAAAAATTATTTTTGAATTAATAAAAAATGATATTGCTGTTTATAGTGCACATACGAATTTAGATGCTTGTTTAGAAGGGGTAAGTGTTCAACTGGCAAAGAAATTAGAAATTGATACTTATAAAATTTTAGATATAACACAAAGCGAAAAAATATATAAACTATGTGTATTTGTACCTGTTTCACATAGTGAAGAGGTAAGAGAAGCAATTATTAATAATGGAGCTGGCCATATTGGTAATTATAGTCATTGTTCATTTTGCTCAAAAGGAGAGGGAACATTTAAACCATTAGATGGAACTAATCCATTTATAGGAGAAAAGAATATATTAGAAAAAGTAAATGAAGTTAAAATTGAATCTATTATTTGTGAATCAAAGATAGAGAAGGTTCTTAAAGAAATGTTAAAAGTGCATCCATATGAGGAAGTAGCATATGATTTATTTGAAATAAATGGCTCAAATATAGAATATGGATATGGCAGAGTAGGTGATTTAGAGATTAGTAGATCTTTAAAATCATTAGCAAAAGATGTAAAAGATAAACTAAATTGTGATTATGTAAAATTTTATGGAGATGAAAATAGAAGTATTAAAAAAGTAGCATTATCTGGAGGCGATGGAACCGAATTTATTGAACATGCAATAAGAGAAAATGTTGATGTTTTTATTACCGGAGATATAAGGCATCATGATGTGCAATTAGCAAATGAAAATAATTTATGTTTAATAGATGCAAGTCATTTTAATACTGAGGTGGTCATACTTCCAGTATTAAAAGAAATGTTACTAGGTAAAATTGATAATGATATTGAAATTATAATAGATTCAAACAATTATTTTAAAGCATATTATATTTAATTAGTAAAAGAAGTTATTAGATGACATTAATAACTTCTTTTTTTGTATAAATTACTACAATAAAACCCTAGATGATGGGGGCGTATTTTTTTCGATTTCATCAGCTTTTTTCATTGCTTGGAATGCCTGTTCAAAATCTTTTTTTGTTGAGAAAACTTCACCTAAACATTTATAAGCAAAATTTAAATTGGCTGTATTCCCAAATTTTTCAAGTTTACTAATTCCATAATTTATTTCATCAATTGCTTTATCTGATTTTCCAAGTTTATTTAAAATAAGTCCTTCATAAATCTTACCAGTCCAAATAATAAGATAATCTATTCGGTGTTTATTAGGAGCATTTTCTGGATCAAAAACAGATTTTTTAATTGAATCGTAAGCTTTTAGATATTCTTCTAAATTATAATAAGCTTTTGTAAGTTCAATATAATAAAATGTACAAGGTTTGTAATAATCTTTTGATTTTTCTAAATGTTTTAACGCCTCATATGATTCGTGAATTTTATTATAATATGCGGCATAATTAATTTCTATAAAGTAAAGGGTTCGTTTATTATCTGTAAAGTCAGCAAACTGTTTGGCTTTATTTATGTTTAATAAGAATCCTTCATAATCTTCAGAGAGAAGATAGAAGTTTGCTAATAATCTATAAAGTACATCTGTTTTAAAATATATTTTAGTTTTATTTGATAATTTTAAACTTTTATCTAAAAATTGAAAAGATTCATCTGTATTACCTAAAGCAGAATAAATGGCTGAATATAGGTAATTTAATTCAATTTCAAAAGCAAAATCTCTATTTATAGATTTTTTATAGATTTTTTTAGTTTCATTTAGAATAGTTAAACATTTTTTGTAATCAAATTTAGTCCATGGAACTGAGAAAAATTCTAAATAAGCTTTTGCAGCCCACAAAAAATTATTTTTACTCATATAAATATCAATAGATTTGTTAAGATTGTTTTTTGCAATATCAAATTTCTCAAGAGACATTTGACATTCACCCAATTTATATAATATATCTGCATAAATTTTACTAGATTTATTGAAAGAATAATTGCTTAACAAATTATTTAAAATTTGAACTCCTTCATAAGCTCTATCATCATCTATTAATTCATTAACTTTTTCTAAATCGGTATTTATTTCTTCAATAGGAATAGAAGAAGTATTTATTTCATCTTCTAAAAAGTAAGTTAAAGGTTTATCTAATTGTTTAGATAAGTATCTTAATGTTTTCATAGAAGGTTTGGCAAGTCCATTTTCAATTTGACTTAACATACTTTTAGTTATTTCATCACCAGCTAATTGAGATTGTGTCAATTTAAGTGATTTTCGTAAAGATTTTATTTTAATTCCAATGGAATTACTCATATAAACATCTCCTGTCTTTGATTAGCAGTACTCTTTAACTATATTATAGTATAATAATATTTAACTTTCAATAAGAAATATTTAAAAAAGTTAAATTAAATTTAACTTTTTGCTTGACTTAATTTATTTGGGGTAGTATACTATAGACAAGAAGTTAAACAATATTAAACTTTTAAAAAGGAGTGATTATATGTTAAAAATAATAAATGACAAAATTAATAACATAAATATCTCTTATAGTAGAAATGATTGGAAAATGAATGAATATCGCAGTTTAGAATATAGAAAATAGTATAAAGGAGAGATGACATATGTATTTAAATGATTATATAAATTTAGAAATTAATAACAATAATAGAGATTATGGAATGGAAATGTACAAAAAGGTTGAGAAAATTAAATAAAGTTAAATTGAATTTAATTTTAGATTGGAGTGAATAATATGATGTATTTTAAAGATAACTTTAATATAAGTGTTAAGCTAGGTTCTAATAAAAGAGATTACGGGTTTGAAATATATAGTAAAGATGAACATATAAAATAAAGTTAAGTGAAATTTAATATTTAATGGGAGGAAAAATGATATGATGTATATTAAAGATAATTATAATATTAGTGTAGGTATTAAAAATTATGGAAAAGATTATGATTTAGAATTGTACAAAAAAAATGAACACATCAAGTAGAATGTAGGGGGAAGGTATATGATTCAAAAAATTAGGGAAACGGACAAAATGAAAGCTAATGAGAATGAAAATACTTCGAACAATGAAACATTTGCTGAAAAGAAAACAGGATTTGAAATTTATATAAGATTTTAGGGTGAAAAAAGGCTTATCAATTGATAAGCTTTTTTTTATAATATACTTAATAATAAAAAAAGTAGGTGATCATTATGAGTAAAAAAAGTGAAATTGTAAGCGAAACATTTAGTTTATTTGCACAAAAAGGTTATGAATTTACATTATCAGATGTTGCAAAAGTAGTTGGGATTAAAAAACAATCTATATACAATTATTTTAATAACAAAGAAGATTTGATAGAACAAATGTTGATTAAATATATTGAAGAGTACTTTTCAGTATTTAAAATGATAAGAAAAAAATCAATACAAATGGAAACTAAAGATAAATTATTGATAATTTGTAGTTCTATTTCTAAATATTTTGAAGATAGTCAAAAATTATTAGTTAGAAAAAGAATAGGATTAGATAAAAATAAATTGCCAAGGAGAGTATATGAGATTCTAGATAAATATGAAAAATATGTATCAAATATGATTTATGAAATATTTAAAGAAGGAATTAGAAATAAACAAATAAGGAATCAAGAAATAGAAAATATTCATAGTTATTTTATTATTTTGATTAGAGGGTTAATCGATGGTTTATTTGTATTAGAAGCACAGAACGACAGAGAGAAATTTGTTAATAATATGTTTGAAATGTTTTGGAAACAGATAAAAACTAGGATATAAAAAATTTTGCATTGTTATTTACGAACGTTCGTAAGTTATTAATTAAATTTATTGGATTCTTTTGTCAAAGAAGAAAAAAAATATTAATTATATAATTAAAAGATGTTTTTAGGAGGGGGATATGCAAAAGTTTGATTTATATAATGAACATATTAAAATAAGAGTAAAAAGAGTAGAAAAAGATTATTTTCATTGGCATGATTTTTTACAGATAGTAATTGTACTAAAAGGGGTTGTGAAAATAAGGTCGTGGGCAAGAGATTTTTATTTAAATGAAGGAGATTTAATTGTTGTTAATCCAGGTGAGGTTCATAAGGTGGATGGAATTTTAGAAGATAATATTATATTTATTATTGATATATCAAAAAAGATATGTAAAAAGATAATTAAAGATTTTGATGATAAAGTAATTATGTGTAATTCTAAACACAAAGGACATCTAATTGATAGTAAAATTGAAAAACTTAAAAATTTAATTAATTTATTTGTAATTATTAATTATTCTTCGGTACCATTTCCTAATTTGAAAGAAAATATTTATTCAGAGGATTCATTAGTTAGCTTGCTAGAATTTATTTACAATGAATTTGATTATGTATCAGGAGGAATAAAGTTAAAAAAATTTAGTAATGAAATATACGATAGGTATGTAAGAATAAGAAATATTGTGGATTCAGAGCAAAATACATTAAAAATTTCACTTAAGGAAATTGCTAGTAGAGAAAAGATAAGTTATAACCATTTAAAAAAAGATATTGTTAATAGATACGGCTATTCATATACATGGATTAGAAATATTATTAGAACAGAAAGAGCATTTAAAAAAGTAGTAAGTAGTGAAGCTTCTCTAATGGATATATGTGTTGAATGTGGATATTCAGATCCAAAGTATTTTATAAAATATTTTAATGCTTTCTACGAATCAAAGCCTTCGGATGTAAGAAAAGACTATAAGATAAATAATTATTTAGATAAATTAAATAAAATAGAGTTATAATACCCCTCTTTTTGTCAAAGAAAAAATACTATATAAATAATAAAATATATCTAAAATCATTTGGGGGTAAATTATGAAGTTAAAAGGGAGATTAATATTTTTAAATTTGGGAATTATTACATTTATATCTGCTATAGTTATGGGATTTATGGCGGTTAATACTTATTCTAAGGTTAAAGATTCAAATATGGAAAACACAATGTTGACAACAGATGTTGTAGCTGAAGAAATGGCAGCTATTCTTTTAGAAGCAGAAAAAGATTCTAAAGAAATAGCTGAAAGTATTTTGTTTATTAAAAAAGGAGAAGGAAATAAAAGAGAATTGGTAAATGAATATTTAAAAAATAAATTACAAAATAATGAAAATTATATTTATTCTTGGGCAGCATGGGAACCAAATGTGTTTGATAGTAAAGATAAGACAAATAAAAATAAACCTGGAAGTAACGAAAAAGGCAGATTTGTGCCATCGTGGGGGAAAGATGGTAATGATTTGGTGTTGGATTTTTGCAAAGATGTAGAAAATAAAAATTATTATAAAATTCCTAAAGAGACTAAACGACCCTTTATTACTAAACCAGCTACATATAATTTAAATGGAAAAGATGTAACAACAGTAACATTTTGTTATCCAATTATTGAAGATGAAATGTTTATGGGTGTTGCAGGAATAGATATTTCAATTAATCAGTTGATAGAAATCAATTCAGAAGTAAAATTATTTGATAGTGGTTTTGGAAGACTAGTTAATGAGGAAGGGTTAATATTAGCTCATAAAGATGAAAATATGATAAATCAAATTGGTGGAGAATTTGACTCAAATAATGATTATTTATTAAAAATTCAAGAAGGAAGGCCGTTTTTTAACATAGCTAGGTCTGAGAGTTTAAAGGAAAATGTATATAAGTTTTATAAACCGATAACATTTAAAGAAATAGATATTAATTGGGCATATACAACAATTGTTCCTAAAGAGGAGTTAATGCAAGAAGTAAATCATTTAATATTTATTATGGCGATAATAGCCATAATAGGGATTTTAATTATGGGAATTGTAATGTATGTAAATAGTAACTATATTGTTAAAACTATAAAAGTATTAGCAAAAATAATTGAAAAATTATCAACGTATGACTTAAGTTTTGATGAAAAATCTGAAGCGATTAAATATTTAAATAGAAAAGATGAAACTGGAGATATTACTAGAGCACTTGGAGAAATGCAAAATAATTTAATAGATTTAGTAAAAAGAGTTCAGAATGTTTCAATAGAAATGAAGGATTCTTCTTCTCAATTAAATAACATAGCTAATCAAACATCTATGAGTTCGGAAGAAATTGCTAAAACTATAGAAGAATTGGCAAAAGGAGCAATGGATCAAGCTCAAGATACAGAAAAAGGTTCTAGTGAAATCATTGAATTGGGAAATTTGGTTAAAAAGAATAATGAATTAATGGATACAGTTATGACTGCAACAGAAGATGTATCTATTAAAATTAATGAAGGACTTAAAATTATTGATGTGTTAAATGAAAAAACAGATGCAAGTGGAGAAGCGGCAAAAGAAATATTTGAAGTTATAGAAAAGACAAGTAATAGTTCCGAAAAAATTGGAAATGCAAGTAATGTAATTGCAGATATAGCAGAGCAAACAAATTTACTTGCCCTTAATGCGGCTATAGAAGCTGCAAGAGCTGGAGAAGCAGGGAAAGGTTTTGCTGTAGTTGCTGAAGAGATTAGGAAACTTGCAGAACAATCGACAACATCAACTAAAGAGATAGATATTGTCGTTAATGAACTTATTAATAATGCCAATAGTGCTGTGGATAAAATGAAAAATGTTTCAGTAATTGTAATGCAACAGACAGAAAGTGTTAAAGATACTGAAATTAAGTATAAAGAAATATCACAAGCTGTGTTAGAAGCTGAAAATAGTATAAAAATGATGACGGTTTCAGCAAAAGATATGGACGAGAGAAAATTGGTAATAATGGATATTGTTCAATCATTATCAGCAATAGCAGAAGAAAATGCAGCTGGGACAGAAGAGGCATCAGCTTCGACAGAAGAACAAGCTGCAACCGTAACAGAATTAGCTAAATCTAGTGAAATTTTATCAAATCTTTCTGAAACATTAAAAGAGAATATTGATAAATTTAGAATTTAATATTGTATAGGAGGGTATCGTGATATTTAAAAAACGCAATATTAAAGTTAATCAAAATATTGAAAATAGAATTGATTCAGCACAATTATACTATTTTTTATTAAAATCAATTGAAAAAGAAGTCTCTATTAATGATCCTACAGAATATACAGTAGATAAAAATTTAAAAAAAATAAGAAATTTTTTCAATTTTTCAGTAATAGGCCTAATTTCTTTTTCGGAACCATTAAGAAAGGATAAGATGGAATTTAGATATTATCCTATGACTAAAGAATTTAGTGGAGAAGATTGCCAAAAATTAGTTGGAATTATTAACTTGGAAATGAAAGATAATGATTTAAAAATTATAGATAAAAAACGACTTAATTATTATAATTACAAAAGAATAATAACTGAAGCTCAAAAATTTGATAAATTAATAATTATACCTATTAGCAACTGTAATAAAGAAAAAAGATATATTTGGATTGAAACTAAAAGAGAAAAAATAAGTAAAAATATTTTAGTTTTTCTTAAAGGAGTTTCAATATTATTATCACAATTGAATTATAGAATTGAAGAAGAAAAAGAATTAATAGATATTAAAAGGCAACTAAAATGGATAAAAGGTTCAATTGAAGAAGGCGTTCTTGTAATAGATAAATTAGGTATAGTTAAATCAGTTAATAGTGTAGCGTTAGAAATATTAGATTTTAAAGAAAATGAAGTTATTGGAAATAAAATTGGTCAGATAATTAATTCTTTAAATTTGGAAACATTAAAACCAGATAAAATTGTACTTAATAATTTAAGCAAATTAGAAACAAATAGAATAAGTGATAAAAATTTAATATTGATTTCAAGAGATTTTAAACAAAAATATGTTATACAGAAAATATACCCTTTAAATAATTTATTTGAAGATAATAAAGGATATGTTATGATAATAAAAGATTTAACAAAAGAAATAGACAGTAAAGAGCAAATAAATGAATTAAAAACGAGAGATAATTTAACAGGATTGTATAATAGGGCTTATTTTGAAAAAGAAATTTCGAGAATTGAATTAGAAGAAAACGGTCCTATATCCATAATTATGAGTGACTGTAATGGACTAAAAATGATTAATGATGTCTTTGGTTATGAAGAAGGAGATTTATTACTTAAAAGATTGGCAAAAATACTAAAAAAATTTAAAAAAAGTGGAGATTATGTTGTAAGATGGGGTGGAGATGAATTTATATTATTACTAAAAAATACAGATGAAAAACAAGCTTGGGATATATGTAAATTTATTCAAATGCATTGTATTATTAAAGAATTAGATATTTCTCCAATTAGTGTTTCTTTAAGCTATGCAACAAAAAATGGAAGTGAAAAAAGTATAAGACAAACAATTAAATTGGCTGAAGATTATATGCATAGAAAAAAATTACTAGAAATAAAAAGTGCTAGAAATTCGGTAATTGTATCAATGCAAAAAACACTTTCGGAAAAAAGTCATGAAACAGAAGAACATGCATTGAGATTAAAAGAAAATTGTAGAAAAATAGGACTTTTATTAGGATTAAGTAATAATGAAATAAATGATTTGGAACTTGTGGCACTCTTGCATGATATTGGGAAAATAGCCATAAGTGATTCTATATTAAATAAGGAAGATAAACTGGATGAAAATGAATGGCTTGAGATGAAAAAACATCCAGAAATAGGTAGTAGGATTGTAGCTTCGATTCCAGAACTAATAGAAATATCAAGTTATATTCTTTATCACCATGAGAGATGGGATGGAAGAGGCTATCCAGAAGGTTTAAAAGGCAATCGAATACCATTATATTCAAGAATAGTTTCAGTGGTTGATGCATATGATGCGATGATTAGCGATAGGCCTTATAGAAAAGGCATGGATAAAAAATCAGCAATAGATGAATTAATTAAAAATTCAGGATCTCAGTTTGATTCTAATATAGTTGATATTTTTATTAAACATATATTAATAGAATAATAAGCATATTGTAAATGTATTAAGCAAATGATATTTTATAAAAATAAAGGGCGGTATTAACAAAAATTGTTAAATATTGCTCTTTTATATTGACTTTAAAGGCAAATGACCATATAGTTATTAATGATATGGAGGTAAAACATGGACTTAAAATTTAAGAATATTGATAAAAAGGCTATTTTATTATGGAGAATAAATGGGTTGATTTTAACATTAATATTAGGAATTATATCATTATTGATTTATAAAATATTTAGTGTTTTTTGGGGAAATATTGGATTTGGGGTTATGGGAATTACTGGTATTTTATGTGTAATTATTCATCCATTTTTTGAATATAAACAATGGAAATATGGTATTTTTGAAGATAAAATTGAAATTTTGCATGGTATATATTTTAATAAACATATCATTGTACCAATATCAAAAATTCAATACTTGAATATATCACAGGGACCTATTCAAAAAAAATTAAATCTTTCATCAGTTCAAATATTTACAGCAGGAAATGAAGTTGAAATTGAAGCTATATCTTATGTAGAGTCAAAAAAAATTGTCAATTTAATAAATGACGTTATTAATAATAATGAGGTAGCAGAGAATGAAAGAGAATAAGGTTAAGCGCAATCATTTTTTTACAGTTATTTATAATATAATCAATTCTTATTTTAGAATTTTTATTCCAATGTTAATGCTGTTTATATTTAAAGCTGAAATTAGAGTATCTGAGCATATTATTAAAATATTTATAGTTTCAATAATATTTTTGCTTTTTTCGGCAATTACTAACATTTTAAAGTGGAAGAAAACAATTTATCATATTGATGAAGGTAAAATATATAGTAAAAAGGGGATTTTCTTTATAAAAGAAAAGGAAATTCAAATTAGTAATATTTATTCTGTTGATTTAGAACAAAAATTTATAAATAGAATGTTGAATATTGCAAAAATAAAAATTGATACTGGTAATTCTAGTGAAAATGAAGCTGAAATAGAATTATTTTTAAAACTACATGAAGCTAAAAGCATAAAAAATAAATTGACTGGAAAAGTTTGCAATGAGGAGTTAAATAAAAAAGAAAATCTGAAAGAAAATTATTATAAATTAGATAAAAAATCTTTGATTTTATATGGATTAACTAAGGTGAAATTTGGAATAGGATTTGTTGTTATTTTAACTGTATATAATTTTATCGATGATTATCTAAGTTTTATTCTAAAGGATGAACTATTGAAAATAAATGATATAGTAAATAGTTCTACGATTAGAAATTATTCTTTTGATACTTTGATTAAAGGTATTTTATTATTTTTAATATTATATTTGATTATAATAATTTTATTTTCAGTAATTAAAAGTTTTATTAAACTATATGATTATTCTATTTCTAGAAGTGATAGTAATATAAATATTAAATATGGATTATTTGATGTAAAAAATTATTCATTTGATGTAGAAAAAATTAGCGGTGTTTTTATTACCCAGACATTTATTCAACAAATACT
>Ga0193964_1001411_pt1 | contig 10490 bp, 10 predicted proteins | sample FB_7_MG_FD_140323 | JGI IMG/M metagenome (GOLD analysis project Ga0193964, IMG submission 140323) | Microbial mat bacterial communities from the Broadkill River, Lewes, Delaware, United States - FB_7_MG | ecosystem: Environmental > Aquatic > Freshwater > River > Microbial mats | place: USA...
AAACTAGCAAAACGAGCATCATAATGAAAAAAATTCCTATTTTGATGTATCACAGTATTGCCAAGGTTCCAAAAGATTCAGTAATGCGCTCATTACATGTTCCACCTTCTCGCTTTGCTCTACAGATGAGGATATTAAAAACCCTTGGCTACACTGGACTCAGCTTAAAAGACTTACAACCTTATCTAGAAGGCAAAAAAAATGGCAAAGTTGTCGGGATAACTTTTGATGATGGGTATAGAAACAACCTAACCGAAGCGCTTCCCATCCTCTCAAAAAACGGATTTACAGCTACCTGCTATCTAATCAGTAATAAACTAGGTCATTATAATGATTGGGATGAAGCGAAAGGAATTACTCGCAACGAGCTGATGACCATTTCTGAAGCACATGACTGGCTTAACGCAGGAATGGACATTGGTGCCCACTCTGAACACCATATTGACTTAACTAGTTGTGATGGCCAGACACTAGAACAAGAAGTAGTACAATCAAAAAAATCTCTAGAAACAACGTTTAATTGTAACGTAGACCATTTTTGTTACCCTTATGGATTATATAACAACCAAGTATTAGAGACTGTTAAACGCGCGGGATTTATAACAGCAACAACGATGAAACGAGGTCGTTCAGAACCCATGACAAATACAATGCTAGAATTACCTCGAATCCCTGTCGTACATCATACTCTCCCCCACCTTTTTCTGATGAAATGTTTTACTAAATATGAAGATAAACGTGGTTAAAATATTAACAACTGAGTCAATAGCATTTTGATTTCCGTCATTATTATTACCAAAAATGAAGCGCATAACATCGTAGGTTGCCTTGAGTCAGTTTCTTGGGCTGATGAAATTATAGTTGTAGATTCAGGAAGCAACGATGGAACCATAGAGCACTGTAAAACAATTTCAAACTGTAAAGTTAGTGTGACTGATTGGCCAGGTTTTGGCCCCCAGAAGAACCGTGCTCTAGCACTCGCGACTCATAAATGGGTATTTTCAATCGATGCGGACGAAAGAGTCACACCTGAACTCAAGAATGAAATTTTCGATGCTATAGAAACTAATAGCTTTGACGGGTATTTCATTCCGAGACGCTCTCAGTATTGCGGCAGATTTATTGAACACTCAGGTTGGTCACCTGATTATGTTTTGCGCCTATTCAAGCGCGAAAAAGGTTCTTTTTCCAACGATAAAGTTCATGAGAAAATAATTCTAGATGGGACTTCATCAAAGTTATCTCAGAAACTATTACACTACTCTTTCGAAAACCTCGAGCAAGTATTAAGAAAAGTAGACCAATATTCGTCTCTCGGCGCAGAGCAAATGTTTGCAAAAGGCAAACGCTGCGGGCTTCCTACCGCCATATTAAAAGGTTTTTGGGCTTTCATCCGTACGTATATCCTGCGAGTCGGTTTTTTAGACGGTAAGCAAGGGCTGATGCTTGCTATATCTAACGCTGAGGGAACCTACTATAAGTATGCTAAATTGGCCCTATTGACGGAGAACAGCCAAGAATGAACGTTAAACTTTCTCTTATCATAAGCACTTATAACTGGCCTGAGGCACTTGAACTAGTCTTGCGCTCGGTTATGAGTCAAAAGGAACTTCCATTCGAAGTAATTATTGCCGATGATGGTTCCAGAGAACCTACAAAAAACCTTATTGAATCATATAAACAAAAAATACCTTGTCCCCTTATCCACATTTGGCAAGAAGATAATGGTTTCCAACTTGCTCAAATAAGGAATAAAGCTGCTGCCGCCTCAAAAGGCAACTATCTCGTTTTCATTGATGGCGACTGTTTAATACGCCCTTCATTTGTCAAAAACCACTTAAAACTAGCATCCCCGGGCAGATTTACCGCTGGAAATAGGGCGCTACTAGGTCAAGACTTTTCAAACCAAGTAATTACTGAGGCACTTCCTATAGAAACTTGGAAGCCCTCTGAATTTAACACTGATCAAATCAACCGATCTTGGGCATTACACACTCTTCCCATAGGCCCTCTACGCTCTTTAAAAAGCAAATGTTGGAGGCAGCTAAAAGGTTGTAACTTTGCAATATGGAAGGAAGATCTAGTCGCTATTAATGGGCTCGATGAATCATTTATCGGTTGGGGTTACGAAGATTCCGAGTTAACAATAAGGCTACTTCGTCACGGTTTAAGGAGTACCAGTGGTCGATTGGCGACGACAGTTCTACATCTATGGCACAAAGAACAAGACCGCTCTCAAGAACAAGAAAACTGGGCCAAGTTACAAGAGGTCCTGAATGGCGATAAAAAACTAGCTGAGAAAGGGATTGATCAATATCTGTAATGAATTGAACTATTCCATCTCTCATACAGACTAAGGAAACTCTAGCCTTTAAAAAATCGAGATTTTACTTAATGAAGAAACTCCCCATATTACTTATTCTTATCGCGACGATTGCAGCTTTCTTCATTTTCGACCTAGGTCAGTATTTTAATCTCGAGTTTATAAAAGCTAACCAAGCCAAATTTAACCAGCAATACAGCGATAGCCCTCTTCTTACCGCGGCAATTTTTTTTGCGATTTATGTTTTAGTCACGGGCTTCTCATTGCCTGGAGCGACAATCATGACGCTAGCCGGCGGCGCTCTGTTTGGCCTGACGACGGGCCTGATAATAATTTCCTTCGCAAGTTCTATCGGCGCCACACTTGCCTTCCTGTTCTCTCGTTTTTTACTTCGCGACAGCATTCAGAAACGCTTCAACGCACAACTGTCATCCATCAATGATGGTGTTAAAAAAGAGGGCGCGTTCTACTTATTCACTTTACGTCTTGTGCCTTTATTCCCTTTCTTTGTGATCAATTTAGGTATGGGTGTTACGCCGATTAAGACTTGGACTTTTTATTGGGTGAGCCAGGTTGGTATGCTGGCCGGCACTGCCGTCTATGTAAATGCAGGTACTCAGCTTGGGCAGCTTGAGAGTTTGGGAGGGATTTTATCTCCAGCTATTCTTCTCTCCTTTACCTTATTAGGGCTATTTCCTCTTATCGCAAAAAAAGCGATCAATATAATAAAAGCTAGAAAAGTCTACGCTGGTGTCAATAAACCATCCTCTTTTGATACCAATATTGTAGTTATTGGCGCAGGTTCAGCCGGATTGGTCACCTCCTATATCGCTGCTGCAGTGAAAGCGAAGGTGAAACTTGTAGAAAAACATAAAATGGGGGGGGATTGCCTTAATACAGGCTGCGTACCCTCCAAGGCGCTTATTCGCTCAGCTCGCTTTGTTGCTGAACACAAACGCAGTAAAGAATATGGAATCCAGCATAGTGAAATATCATTTAACTTTGCGGACGTAATGGAACGTGTTCAAAATGTCATAAAAACAGTTGAGCCTCATGATTCAATAGAGCGCTACACAGGTCTAGGCGTCGATTGCGTTCAAGGAAACGCGACTATTCTTAACCCTTATGAAGTAGTGGTTAATGGCGAGATCATCACGACTCGTAACATTGTTATTGCAACCGGCGCTCGCCCTCATATCCCAGCGGTCAAAAACATCGAAGCGATGAACCCTCTGACCTCTGATAACCTCTGGGAGATCCGTGACTTGCCTAAGCGCTTATTAGTATTAGGTGGCGGCCCAATAGGTTGTGAACTCAGCCAGTGTTTTGCACGTTTTGGCTCAGAGGTAACAATTTTACTGCGTGGAGAACGGATTTTAGCTAAAGAGGATACTGATGTTTCTGAGCGAGTCAGCGAGCGGTTTAAGTCTGAAGGGATCAACATTCTTAGCAACAGAAAGATGCGTGAGTTTATCGAACGAGATGGCGAGAAAGTTCTCATTTGTGAGCATCAAGGTGAGATAAAAGAGATTGTATTTGATCAGCTCTTAATCGCTGTGGGCAGGCAAGCCAATATCGAAGGTTTTGGTTTGGAAAACCTCGACATAGAAAGCAAGCCAGATGGCACCATTCAAGTTAATGAATACTTACAAACACGGTACCCCAACATTTACGCATGTGGGGATGTCGCAGGGCCATTCCAATTCACCCACGCAGCTGCACATCAAGCATGGTACGCGGCGGTCAATGCGTTGTTCGGAAAGTTTAAAAAATTTAAAGTCGATTATTCGATCATCCCCGCCGCAACATTTACTGACCCAGAAGTTGCCCGTGTAGGGCTCAACGAAACAGAAGCTCAAGCACAAGGCATTCCCTACGAGATCACTTGTTTTGATTTGGCTGAATTAGATCGTGCGATTGCTGATAACGATGCTCATGGCCTCGTTAAGATTCTTACCGTACCGGGCAAAGATAAAATACTAGGCGCGACTATTGTGGGGCCGCATTCCGGAGAACTTATTACTGAGTTTGTCACCGCAATGAAGCATGGCATGGGCTTAAATAAGATCTTAGGAACAATCCATATTTATCCCACACTAAGCGAAGCCAACAAATATGTTGCGGGAGAGTGGAAACGTTCACATGCACCTGAGCATATATTACGCTGGGTAGAGAAATTCCATCGCTGGCAAAGAGGTCAGAAATAACGTTTCTTGATAAGCGTGGTCAATTCTGGCCACGCCTGTTTTATCCACAGATATTGATAACGAATTGTTAAAGACAACCAACCTTCTGATTGGTACTTTCTGGCGCTAGTCATCAAGTATTCACGACAACACTTCAATCGAAGTCCCTTCTGACGCGAATGCCAGACAAAAAGATGATCCTCTCCATAGCGAACGTTTTCAGGGTAACCACCAACATGATAAAAAGAGGCCCGGCTCAAGGCTAACCCTTGATCGCCAAAAGGCGTTCCAAAAACAAACGATCTTACATTTGCTCCTAACCCGTTTAGCCGCATACCTAAAGGGCCGTCTCGCATAAATGCTAATAGGCAATAATGTAACGCTTCCGGATGTTGTTGAAGATTAACCAAGAGACGGCTAACGAGCTTTTCGCTAAAACGGCTATCCAGATGGAGGAACCAAAGGAATATACCACTAGCCGAATCAGCACCCGCATTCATCTGCACCGCTCGACCAGGAGATGTTACAACCCACTTAACTATATAACGAGATAGTACCTCTCGACTAAGCGGTGTATTTTCAATGGCGAAATGCCGGTCACTTACCGTAAAGATCAACTCGCAGCCATCAGGAAGAAAGTTTAGATCCGAAAGAAAGCCGGAAGGTAACTCCTCCTCTTCAGGCCCTATAGGTATAACGACAGAGAGTAGCGGTTGATCCATGATTAAGCGCTTAAGATATCAAGCAACGCTTGCTGCTGACTATTAAGAGCATCCTTAGGCGTTAATACAGCAGAGGATAAACTCGTGCGACAACCACAAGTTCCTTCAGCTTCATGATGCTGAATAAACTCACTTAGCACTGCTTTAGCTTTTTCTAGACTTGCGCCATATCGAGCAATGACTTGCTCAACACTGACGTGCTGAGCAGGATCATCCAACCAACAATCATAATCGGTGGCAATCGCTATTGTGCAGTAACAGATCTGCGCTTCTCGTGCGAGAAACACTTCAGGTACATTTGTCATACCGACCAAATCACACCCAGCGGCACCGCGCAAAAAGAAGCTTTCAGCTCGCGTACCCAACCTCGGACCATCCACACAGCCATATGTTTTATCAGTATGAATCTCGATTCCAACAGATCTGCCCGCGGCGCAAATCTCTTCTTCCAAACAGGCGCAAGTGGGCTCAGCTGTCGATACATGTGCAGCAATGCCATTACCAAAGAAGGTTTTTTCACGCGCACCTTTAACAAAATCAAAATATTGATTGGGTAATGATAGATCACCCGGTGCGATCTCTTCCTTCAAACTTCCTACAGCAGAAAGACCGATAATTTGAGTCACGCCTAGCTTTTTCAATGCCCAAATATTGGCTCGATAATTCACTTCAGAAGGTAAAAGCTGATGCTGCCTTCCATGCCGGGGCAAAAAAAGCACATCCCTATCATCTACCTTTCCTTGCAATATAGGAGCAGAGGGGCAACCAAATGGTGTCTCAATATCATGCTCACCTGTTACTTCCAGGCCATCCAACTGATAGATACCCGTACCACCGATAATACCTAACACACCTTTCTCCTATACATCATTATCTAGACACATTAATAAGAATTTACTTAATTTTCACTGCACGACGAGCCGTAAGCAAAGCAGCTATAGCAGCGATGGTGCTTCATACTTACCCGTGAAAGTAGACTGGCGGTCAAACTCTCACCTAAATCATACTCTTCATCGTCATCAACCAGCGTGCAAGCATAAACCTTCATTTTTCCCTTCTGCTTTACAACCATTTTGCTGTACGCACACATAAAGCTTTTTCGGCTATCTTCTGTTTGGTAGGTTGTCATACAAGCGGTTGTTACTTGTGGAACATTAGGCAAACTACCCGGTGTTGCAAAGTCAGGAAAGGCGACAATATTTAGATCCTCTGGCAGCCCGTGTTCCCTAAACATCGCTCTATATAGTTTATCTACAACCTCATGATCTTCATCTTTATCCATATGACGTGCAACAGATACGGTAAAGCCCAGATCATAAAGCGATTTCAGCCCCTGCAAGGCTTTAGCAAAGGTCCCCTCTCCACGCCCTGCATCATGTAAAGACGCAGTTGGTTTATCGATGCTAATACGAAAACTAACAGGGTATTCAGTCTTGCGTAGGGTTTTAACTTCTTCAATCCGTTGCTGGAGTGCCTCAGTCCCGTTGGTTAAAACAAGACAAGGCTTAAACGAGGAAGCATAGTGAAGAATTTGAACAAGCTGTTTAGCTAAAAAAGGCTCACCGCCCGTAAAAGAGAACTGTTCAACACCCAAGCCAATAGCTTCATCGACAATGGGGGAAATATCAGCAAATTTAACCAATTCTAAACGCGTATCACCTGGACCAGAACCCTCAAGGCAGAATGAACACTGTAAATTACAGGCGGTCCCAGTGTGAAACCATAACTCTCTTAATTCATGAGGGTCGATATAACCTCTTGCCTCTCCCTCAGGGGTTTTAAACCAATTCTGCGTATGGATACGTTGCATATTTATAACTCACAAACAGGTGAAGCAGCCACGCTATGCTGACTCTTTCTGAACGATTAAGGACTGAACAAGTTGGAATAAAGCTTGACGGGATTGCCTTTGATCATCAACAAGATCGGTCGACAATTTCAATAGGTCTGTTTCTAAGTCAACATCGTAACTTGGTGATATATACGAAACAGAGTAACCTGCGGCAACACATGCATCATGAAGCGCCTGTCCCAGCCTATCTGTACTCCAAGGTAAATGCTCAATATTTGGCCAAGGTTTATTGGTTCCCATCAAGGTAACGCCACCATCGTCAGCAGAGCTAAAGACAACATCGCTATCTTCTAAAGCGATCAAAGCCTGCTGATAATAATGGCGATCAAGAACAGGGGCATCAGTACCTATGACAATGACTCTTTGCTGCCCTGTGGACCTTATAACTTTATCCACAGCCATAATGCGTTGACCTAAGTTCCCAGCATCCTGGGCACAGACACTAGCACTGGGCAGCAATGTCGAAGCCCAATCTTCCTCAGCGGTACTTGCAGGGGATAACACAACGGAGCCTGCCCAATGAGATGCATCTTCCATCGCACAGTCCAATAATGATGAGGCTATAGATAATGCTTTTTCTGCTCCTAATGAAGCCGCAATACGTTGCTTACCTTGGTATAAACGCGGTTGTTTGCAAAAAACGAGTAAAGTGGGCTCTGTTGTAGAAAAAAGTTCAGATAACACCGGTTTTAAATCTCATATAATGGCTACTGATTAATAGACCCAAGCATAAACATATAGTTCCTGTTATTACATAGCCTTTGTCTAACAACTGAAGACTTCTGCTTCTCTTATCCCTATGGTACAAATAATCTCTTAAGAACCCTTTAACCCTCCTTGATTAACTGGATATCTATGAATCAAGTTATAGAACTGCTTAATGCCCACCGCTCTATTCGCAAGTTTACTGACCGTAATGTAGAACAATCAACGATCAATACTCTCGTACAGGCCGGTCAATCCGCAGCGACCTCTAGCTTTATTCAAGCCTGCACAGTCATTCAAGTAAATGATCGCTCTAAACGAACATCAATCGCAGAATGGTCAGGAAACCAAAGCTATATTAGTGATGCCCCTACATTCTTAGTTTTCTGTGCGGATATGAACCGCCATCAAATCAGTTGTGATATGCACAAGGCTGACATGTTATCTGGCTATACTGAACAATTCATAACGGCAACCGTTGACTGCGCTCTCTTCGCTCAAAATGTTGCTATTGCAGCCGAATCTGAGGGGCTAGGTATCGTTTATATAGGTGGGTTACGCAATAAAATTGACTTAGTTGCCGAGACATTAAAGCTTCCTAACTTGGTCTACCCTGTATTTGGAATGTGCATAGGCTACCCAGATCAAGACCCTGAAGTAAAACCTCGGCTGCCGTTAGATGTTATTCTAAAACAGGATCATTACGATGACAGCGATGATCCTAGTTTAATCGCGGAGTATGACCAACAGGTCAAGGCTTACTATCAAAGCAGAACCGGTGGTCAAAAGGATATGAGCTGGAGTGAACAGATCTCTGGTATGTTACAAAAAGAAGCACGTCCGCATATGCTTCATTTCTTACAATCCCGCGGCTTTTTACAGAAGTAAAACGTTAATAACGTTACAATAAGCCAATTAATATATAATTCTATAGGAACTTAGGATGACCGATAATATTGAAACAGGTGAGTCATTAGACCTTCTACTTGCCCGCCAACCTGTATTCAATAAAAGCCAAGATGTGGTTTCATATCTATTGCTCTACCGCAATGATGACGAATCGGCACAAAAGACAATAAATGATCATTTAGCCACGTCTTCGGTTATTCTCAATACTTACGCCAGCATCTGCCAAGATGGTCAAGTCCGATCACTACCCTGCTATATTAAGTTAACGGATAAAACGTTGATGGCAGAGAATTTTCCTGAACTGCCAAAGGAAAATTTTATTCTCGAAATTCTTGGCCACTCCAATATCACCCCAGAACTGGTCGAAAGAGTCAAAGAACTCGGACAACAGGGTTATCGTCTCGCATTATCAGACTACAAACCTAACCCAAAGTTTGAACCCTTACTTAATCTTATCCACATTCTAAAGCTTGATGTTCAAAGCATTGGGCTCGAAAAGATGCCCGCGCTTGTTAAAGAGTTACGCCCTTATCATCTAGAGTTATTGGCGGATAAGGTAGAAACCAAAGAAGAATTTCGAAAGTGCCATGAACTAGGATTTGCTCTTTTTCAGGGTTATTTCCTGAGCAAACCAGAGCCCATCAAAGGAAAAAAACTGGGTAGCAGCAAAGTCCTGCTATTACAGATGATGGTTGAACTACAAAATCCACAAGCCACTGCACAGTCGGTAGAGCAAATCGTCATCAATGACCCTCTTCTTACTTATAGAATATTACGGGTCGTTAACTCCGCCGCTTTTAACTTCCCTCGAGAAATAGAATCCCTTTCGCACGCTATTAGCCTGCTCGGGTTCGACCAAATTAGAAAATGGGTAAGCCTATTTCTAGTGACAGATACCCAAGAAAAGCCAGAAGAGTTAACACGTTCTATGCTAGCCCGTGGACGTATGTGCGAAGTTTTAGCAGAGATGCTGGGAAGAGAGCAGCCTATCAATAACTTTATTGCAGGCCTATTCTCTAAACTCGATGCTTTACTAGATATGGAGATGCCAGATCTTCTTCAGCAAGTTCCACTGCAGAATGATGTCAAAGCTGCATTACTTAACTATGAAGGACAGCTAGGGCAAATTTTAGAGCAAGTCTGCCGTTATGAAAGCGGCGAATTTGATAGCATGGACCTTTTGCTGGACCAATCCTTCTACGAGACCGCATATAGACACAGTTTAAACTGGTCGCAGCAGGTCATGGCGTCTCTAAGCGATAATTAATAGCGCGCGACGATAGATGCCTATTTTTGAAAATATAGAACTTACCTTCCTGCTTACCCTTGCCGCAGCCATTACATCCTTTATGACTGCAGCAATGGGAATAGGCGGAGGGGTTTTACTGTTAGCCATTCTTGCATCGACCCTCCCTCCTGCCGCCTTAATACCCGTTCATGGGCTAGTACAATTAGGCTCAAATGGAAATAGAGCGTGGATGACTCGCTCGCATATAGACTGGTCAATGGTGATTTTCTTTGGTTTAGGAGCTTTACTAGGCGCGACGGCAGCATCCTTTATAGTTATTCAGCTCCCTCTACACCTTATTCAACTCAGCGTAGCCCTTTTTATTCTCTTTTTAGTGTGGGGCCCTAAACCAAAAGCGCAACAAATGAGCGATAAAGGGCATATATTAGCCGGTGCCGGAACCACATTAGCTTCGATGTTTGTGGGTGCTACTGGGCCCCTTGTCGCAGGCTTCGTTCATAGACAAAGTTACGATAAATTGACCGCCACCAGCACTTTCGCCACA
>Ga0193964_1001413_pt1 | contig 10468 bp, 10 predicted proteins | sample FB_7_MG_FD_140323 | JGI IMG/M metagenome (GOLD analysis project Ga0193964, IMG submission 140323) | Microbial mat bacterial communities from the Broadkill River, Lewes, Delaware, United States - FB_7_MG | ecosystem: Environmental > Aquatic > Freshwater > River > Microbial mats | place: USA...
AAGCTAATTGAATATGACGAAGGCTTATAGGCTTTGAACTTTCAATACTTTCATTTGAGGCCGGTAGCATAGTGTCTACCCGAAATCTAAATTTCGCGATCTCGCCTTCCTGCTGAGGGATGCCTAATACTTGCCCCTCTATAATCCAATCGCTTCTTGCAAATTCATCCGGTAGTTTATGAACTAACTGCCAACCACTCCATATAGATGAATACAGAAAAGAGAATATAAAACAGAGAAAAACGACCTTCATTCGCGTTTTAATAAAACACGCTATGAGAGTTGTTAATAACGCAATACAAATGCAATATGCGATAGGTATAAGTTGCGGCTGCCACGCAGCAACAAAAAAACCAGCAGCAATTGCGATCATCCGTGATCTCATGCTCAACTTTCCTTGGCTTAGCTTATAGCACGGGGCATAATGTAGGAATGCACCGTTTGCTAGCCCATAATAAGTAAATAAGAAGATGCCGCGCAAACTTATAAAGAAATACATGCCAAATGAAGAGAAACTCAAACAGCATAAACATCTCAGCTGGTTGGGTAGCTATATACACGAGCCTAATCTCTGGCACTTAAATAGGAAGTCTGTCGCACGCGCTTTTTTAGTGGGCCTGTTCTGTGCGTTTCTACCTATTCCACTTCAAATGCTTGTCGCTGCAATACTCGCTATTGTCATCAGAAGTAACCTACCTATATCGATTGGTTTAGTCTGGATTACAAACCCACTGACTATGCCACCCATATTTTATTTCACCTATTTAGTTGGCGACTTTCTGATTGGCGATCCTGCAACCTCTATCGAGTTTGAGATGAGTATGGAGTTCATTCAGAACAGCATCTCTCTCGTATGGTGGCCACTGTTATTTGGCTCAATTCTATGTGGGATTTTCTTCGGAATACTAGGGTATTTTGGCGTGCAGGGTTTCTGGGCATGGCATGTTGGGCGAAGCTGGAAAAAACGCAATCAACGGAAGTAGTTCGTTCGTAACTCGGTAAAAACTTACAAACAGAGCGCTAACAACGTTAGCGCTCAACCAACTTGCCATCAACAAGTTCTAATACCCTACCCGTGCGGTCAGCCAGTTCAGGGTCATGTGTCACCAAAGCAAACGCAATATCATGTTCTTGATTTAAGCCATCGATAAGCTCTTGCACACTCGCAGCTGTTGTACGATCAAGATTACCGGTAGGCTCATCCATCAAAACAACAGCGGGCTTACCAATCAGTGCTCGCGCGATAGCGACACGCTGTCTCTCACCACCACTCAGTTGTGCAGGCTTATGTGAGATTCGATGTGACAAACCTACAGCATCAAGTACTGCTTCCGATTCAGCTCTGACCTCATCTAATGCCAGATTACGCATTAACAACGGCATCGCCACGTTTTCCATAGCACTGAATTCGGGCAACAGGTGGTGAAATTGATAAACAAAACCTAAGGTTTCATTTCTGACCTTCGCCCGTTGAGCTTCATTGCCCGCGTGTAGATTTCGACCATCAATAATCACCTCACCCTGAGTCGGCTCATCGAGCCCCCCCAGTATATTCAGCAATGTACTTTTGCCGGAACCCGAAGAGCCAATGATGGCAAGCTGCTCGCCTTTGTGCAGCGAGAAATCCAAATCGCACAGCACAGAAACATCATTGCCCGCGTCGCTATAGCTTTTAGAGACTGCTCTTGCTTGTAAAACAACCGATTGCTTATTCATAACGCAATGCCTCCGCAGGATGGGTTTTCGCTGCCCGCCATGCAGGATAGATCGTAGCGAGGAAACTAATGGCTAATGCCGATAAGGTAATAATGGAGACATCACCCCATTGCAGATCAGAGGGGAGATAACTAATAAAATAAACATCGGCGTTTAAAAATTGGATACCAAATGTACGCTCTATCCACGCGATTAAATCGGAGATCGTTAACGCAAGAGTAACGCCCAAACCGGTACCAAGAAGCGTTCCTAAAACACCAATAACCGTACCTTGAATCATGAAAATCCGCATAATACGACCGGGCGTTGCCCCCAAGGTCCGTAAAATAGCGACGTCCGCTTTCTTATCAGTCACAACCATAACCAGGGTGGACACAATATTAAACGCAGCAACGAGTACAATTAAGAACAACAACAAACCGATCATTCTTTTTTCTAACTGTATTGCTTGAAACAGATTGCCATGCGTCCGAGTCCAATCACTCGAACGATAGTAACCATCTAAACTGGCCGATATCTCTTTAATTCTCGCCGGCGCATCGAATAGGTCGTCAAACTTAAGACGAATACCATCAACCCCCTCACCTAAGCGCTTAATTTTTGCGGCATCGTTAAGGCTTATATAAGCAAGATTTGCATCAAGTTCGGCCCCTACAGAGAAAATACCGACCACAGTAAAGCGCTTTAAACGCGGAACAACCCCCGCCACACTCACTGACGCTTCGGGCAAAACCAACGTAACCTTTTCGCCAACTCTGGCACCAAGATAACGAGCTAAAAGATCACCCAGCACAATGCCAAATCGCTGCTCATTAAGCGCCTCTAGCGATCCCTCTGTAATGTGGTTACCCAAGATGGAAACACCCGCTTCAACTTGCGGATCAATACCATTAACCAAAGCACCACGTACAACACCATTGCTAGTTAACATGCCTTGCGCTTGTATAAAGGGCGCTGCGGCAACAACATCAGGGTGCTGACTTAATCGTTCAACCATTGCGGGCCAGTCGTCAATCGACTTACCGTAAGCACTGATCGAACCATGAGGAACCATACCTAAGATGCGTTGTTTCAGCTCACGATCGAATCCATTCATCACAGAAAGAACGACAATTAAAGCGGCGACACCCAGCATCAAACCCAGCATAGAAGCTAGCGATATGAAGGAGATAAAATGATTGCTTCGCTTTGCAGCGGTATAACGCAATCCAATAAATAGCGATAGAGGTTTAAACATGGCGCGATTAAACCATAGAACTGCCACTGTGTAAAAAGCATCCAGCGTTATTTAATGAAGACTAAAAAACTATGCTAACCGCTTGTTTCTACGAAGATACTCAAATAGAAAAACCTTTTAAAAGACGGGATATAAAAACCATCGTTATTGATGCTTTTCAACCTATTTGTACTTATACTCGGGTTAGAACTATATATATCGATGAGGGCAAGTAATGAGTGAACAAGACCGTCGCCAATATTTCCGAATAGACCAACGTGTTTCATTGGAACTGAAGGTGATATCTGAAGCAGAGATTGACATTCATCCCAACCCGACTCAGTTCGATGTATCACCCAACTTTCTTTTGCTGAGTGAGCTGCAAGAGATGGATGCAGAAAGCAGCCATCTCCTTAGGAAGATTGCTGAAAAAGATAACAATATCGCCTCTTTCTTAAAAGTCATGCATAAAAAGATGGAACGTGTCGCGCAAGCGATTGCTTCATCTGAAATGACGATAGGAAACGCCGCTATCCAAGAAGTAAATTTATCGGAAGGCGGAGTGCAGTTTAGACATAATGAATCCTTTGAAGAAGGCAGCTTTCTTTCGGTAAAACTAATTTTCCCTGAATCCTGCTTGGGGCTTTTAATCTACGCACAATGCATTCGAAGCGAACGCATGGGTGATGGTAGCTACCTTACCGGTGCAGAATTTGTAAAAATGCCCGAAAGTTGCCGTATGATTTTAGCTCGCCAAATTTTTGAGAGCCAAGCGCGTCAGCGAAAGAAACAGGCAGAGCAAGCCACCGAAGAAGATTAAGCAATGATCGATTGCGAAACCCAGCAGTTAACAGATGCATTTGATCACCTTAACAAGTGTCTCGCTCAGTTTCGCAATCGTCTACTCCTTGAACAACCATCCTCAGCAACTAAGCATTGGATTTTAAGTACAAATGACACTGATCTTTCACTGTCTGAGGCACTTAATCTACTCACTGATATTTGGTATCGAAATACGGGTGACGGTCGGCGTACACAAAATCTATACGGTTTAATCGGCGTTGCGCCTGAGATCATCCCAATACTTCATCAGCTCAACAGTGCAAAATCTCAATTTCAGGCATCAGTTAAGGCATACAGAGAGACACAAAGAGACCCATCCCCCCTACTTCATAAACGAGCAGAAACATTAAACCTAAGCTTGCAACAAACGGGTTTAGCGCGTTTACACTTAAAGCAGTGTTACCGTCAATTTCCAGTACTCGACAAGCGGCCGGATAAAGTTCTCTTTAGCTGGTATACCAGTGGAAGAAGTATTAGAAAACTGTCGGTGAATGAAGCAGAAAAACGTCTTTTAAAGATGGATATCTCTCAACTCCATATCCAATTACAGCTGGAAGCGCTAGCAAAAATTCCACAATCAGAACCACTTGCGCAACTTCAACAGCAAGTACCCGTTATGCGCGCCAACATTCTTTGGGAAGAGAACGGCGAAAAAATTCGTAAGGCAAGAAACTGTCCGTTACCTATTTTTTTCCCTTTAGATGAAAGTCAGTCATTACCAGAATATAATACCCCGAGCTTAACACCACCAGAAACGCGTCAACGCCAGCAACGTAGTGATCTAATCATTGATCCAGAGCCCTATTTACCTAGCTTACGCATACATCGTTATAGATAAGATGACTGATAAAAAAGACACTAAACTACTCCACCATATTGCCGTCGGTGCCGGATTCATCGGGCTTATTGCCTGGTACTACATTCTCGGAATTCAACTCGGCTTTTTAGATTGGATGATCCAACAGATGCCGCCAAAATATGCAGGCTCAGGGATGATGATCGGCATTATGGTGTTGATGACACCCGGTTTCTTCATCTGGTCCAGATTTAACCGCTGGGTTGAAAAAAAGCTGAGTGTCACTGGTATCTACTACGAAGACGAATACTACAAGCATCAAGATGAGCTGAAGAAAAAAGCTCAAGATAACGACAAATAACCTCAATACATGGTGAAGTTCTCGCCCTGATTTATGATCTTTAAATACCCTGAATTAAAGCGGGGTATTTCCTCTCCCCTCGCCTTCAGTTTGAATTCATACCACTGCAATTAAGATAGATGAAAATGATTCAAGGTAATTTACTTGAACAATCTCACTATCGGTTCTGTACTTACGAGACCCGCTTTATAAATCTTCTAATGCTCGCCATCAAAATGGGAGGAACAGAAGATCAGGGAAGAAGGAGGCAGCCATGCACTATTCATGTGCTTTGCTCATAATTGGCATAAGTCTACATACAGCAACAACGCACGCCATTGAGACACTTGCGCTTGCGCCATCACCAAGCGATAGAATCGATCAAACTCTATCAATAGAGTTACCACAATCAGGCGTACAGGAACTGCCCTCTCAAGCAATTGAGGCGGGCATGAATGCTTTGATGCAGCAGCCCACAGTTCCACCAAGTACGCTACAAAACAAAATCACACTTATGGAGGCCTCGCTGGCCTTTTATGAAGCCTTAGCCGAACAAAACGATTGGAGTCCTATCTCACGGGTAAAACTGATTAGCTTTGGCGACCAACATCGCGTTGTCCCACAGCTACGCCAGAAACTGATCAAACTTGGTGACCACCCTCCTGTCGCATGCGGTCAACTGCAAGATCGTTTATTTGATATCGAGTTACATGAAGCACTGATGCGCTTTCAATCAAGGCACGGCGGTAAGATAGACGGCATTTTTGGCCCTCAAACACGACGCCAGATCAATATCTCCCCTAATCAGAGAGCGATGCAATTAAAAGTTAATATTTATCGAATTAAGACGTTCTCACCGGCAACCGATCGTTTTATCCAAGTTAATATTCCAGATTACAAACTGCACCTGTTCGAACATAATCAGCCCATACTGACAATGAAAACAATCGTGGGCAAAAAGAAGCGTAAAACCCCTGTATTTGATAGCCAGATAGATCGCATAGTGGTTAACCCATCTTGGCATGTACCTAAGAGTATCGCTTATAAAGATATATTACCGGCACTTAAAGAAGACCCAGATCATCTAGCAAAAGTTGGGATTGATATTGTATCTGGCTGGGGAAAGGCGAAGCAGTTTATTGCGCCTGAACAGATAGACGAGAGCAAGCTATATATCGGTAAAAACTACCAACGTTTCTGGCAAGCCCCCGGTAAACAAAACACCTTAGGGAGTGTTAAGTTTTTAACCAACGGGCCCTATTCAGTTTATCTGCACGACACCTCAGCCAAACGTCTGTTCAATGAACCTAATCGAGCATTCAGCTCAGGATGCATCCGCCTAGAACAACCCAGAAAACTAGCAGATGCGCTCATGCGTATGACCCATGGCTGGGAACGCTCACAGCTTGATCCCGTCTTTGATAAAGATAAAACAACAGAGTTCCGATTGGCTGATCCAATCCCGCTACATGTAACTTATTGGACCGCATGGGTCGACAATCAGGGGCTTACACATTTCCGTACAGATCTCTATAAACGTGATCGTTATGAGCTATCTCAAATAAAATAGAGTTACAACCTCGAATAATTCAATCAGATCAACTGTACAAAATATGTACTACCACCTATAAATTAGGCATAATGCGGGCTGATTCAGATACCGTAATTAATAGAATGACTGACCTAATAGATACGCAACAACAGCAACACTGTAATTCTCGACGCAAATTTCTTAAAGTTCTTGGTGGTTTATCTGCTTTAAGCGCCATTCCAAATAAAAGCTTCGCTAAGCTACATGGAACAAGCGATCAGTCATTATCACTGCTAAACCTCCATACGGGTGAGACACTTCAGAGTACATTTTATGCTGAGGGTAATTTTCAACCGAGTAGCTTAAGCGAACTTGATTTTCTTTTGCGGGATCATCGAAATAACCAAGTTACACAGATGGATACCCAATTATTGCTGCTGCTCCATGAACTTCAGCAAACCTTCGGTCAACACAAGCCGATCCATGTTATTTCGGCTTACCGCTCCCCAGAAAGCAATGAGAAGTTACGTGCAAAGAGCACTAAAGTTGCGAAGAAAAGCTACCATATGCAGGGAAAAGCGATCGATATACGTATTCCAGGCGTACCACTAAAAGAGCTTCATCAAGCATCACTTGCTCAACAAGCTGGAGGCGTTGGCATCTATAGCCGCAGTGGTTTTATTCACTTGGATGTAGGTCGCGTAAGACAGTGGGGCAAATGACAGCGGGCAAATAACAGCTGGGAAATAAGCCCGGCCGTTATAGCAAAAAACTAGTTCTTCGACGCATTATAAGATTTCAGCTTTTGACTGATTGTTTTCGGTTTTGAAGTGCTTTTCGTTTTCGTACCATCCTGTATCGCTTTGTTATCTGCAATCGCTTGCGCTTTAGCGTCTTTAATTTCCTTGATACGTGCGGCTTTACTATAGCCGTCTAACTGTTGATCGCGGCTCTGTAAGGATGTTTTATCACTGTCACCATCTTTCCCTTTAGACTCTCCCCCTGATGTATCGCTGGAAGACGCATTACTGGAAGCTCCCTCCTTACCTTCGGAATCAGCGTTAATCGGTTGGCTAAGTTTTGTCGGGGTTGGAGGAATATAAGGCTGCATCGTATTAAATTTATCGCGCTTTAACTGGCCTGAGCTGATATCACCCTTTACAGAGAGTCGCTCCTCACCCTGAGGTGGCTTATCACTGAAATGTCTTACTCCGTCACTATCTACCCAACTATAAACTTGGTCAGCAGAAACCGGTAAAGCGATTAGCATACCTAATAAAACTATCCGTAAATTCATCATTATCCCTCCACGATAACTCCAGCATAGCAGTATTTATCAAATCTATCCTCAACACCATTTTCAGAGATTTTAGGATTGTATCCTAAGCCACGGGTAATATTTCGGCACTGTCACAATGCAGCAACCTTTGTTTTTTAGAATGGCGATTTTTTAAGACCTATCAAACAACGACACTGATGAGAGTAGTACTGTGAAGACAACTGTTTTTGACCTTATCTGGAAGCTTAAACGCGCCCTTGAGAAACAAGGCCACGAGAAAATAGATCTACACCGCTTCACTCATGAGAAAGCGTATAGGAAAGAGATTTTACTCAATACAGATATTAGTGAGCTGCCAATGAGCGAAGGCCTCCAAGAGATCTATAACGATCTTTTAGACGCTGATGAGCTTGAGCTGATCAAAGAGATTGAGGTACCGGATAAGCCTCCCGTTGAAAAAGAAGAAAAACCAGAGGCAGCTCCCCTAAATCACCTACCTGAAAACAAAAGCAGCTATAAACCGGTTTATATCAGTGTTTCTATTATCGCTATTTTGTTGTTTGCTTTCTCCTTCATCCAGTTTTCATCCAACTCCGAAGTGACACCCAACACAATTGCTACCGACTCTAACGTTAATGAGACTCAGAGCGTTCAACCAGCCGCAACCGCTAAAAAAGACAAGCTTGCCGACCTCGCCTCTGATCGCAAGAGCACTTCTGATCTAAAAAGCGATCGCAATGAGATAGAAACGGCACAGCGTCCTGATAAAGCACAATCAACCTCAGTAATAAATAATCAAGAGAAATCGGTAACCGCAGAAATAGCGTCCCCAAAACCTAAAACCATTTTCCGCATTCAGGGATCAAACACTATAGGTGAAGTACTCGCGCCTGAATTGATCAAAGCCTTTTACATCAGCGAAGGCGCCCTCACCGCGCAACTGGTAAAGGGTAACCACGCCGTTGAAAAGCGTTTAGAAATCACATACCCGGATAAAAGAGAGGTGTCGGCTATTCCTATTCATGCGCACGGCTCAAGCACGGGCTTTAAAGCGCTCAGCAACAATGAAACAGAATTGGCGATGGCATCACGCAGAATTAAAGATAAAGAGCTTAAGCTACTGAATAAGCAGTATGGCAACCTACGTTCAAAGAATACCGAACACATCATCGGTATGGATGGACTCGCCATCATCATAAACCCAAGCAACCCGATTGAGAGTTTAAGTATCGAGCAGTTGGCGAAACTCTTTTCAGGAAACATCAGCAATTGGCAGGAACTGGGCGGCAATGATGAAGCGGTCAAAATTTTTGCGCGTGATAGTAACTCAGGCACATGGGACTCTTTCAAATCGATGGTCCTTAAAAAGTTTGGCGTGAAATTAGCACCCACGGCAGCGCGCATAGAATCGAGCGTTGAGCTTTCTGATAGTGTTAGCAAAACCCAAGGGGCGATTGGTTTTATCGGCTTACCCTATGTACTTAGAGCCAAAGCCTTAGCTATATCCGATGGTGACAATGGCCAACCGATCTACCCCACTTCGTTTACGATCTCTACTGAGGACTACCCTCTGGTACGTCGTCTCTATATATATGAGCCCAACACGATTGGAACACAGTCAGATGCCCACCGTTTCATAAGCTTTGCGTTATCAAAAGCGGGTCAAGATGTTGTTAAGAAAGCTGGGTTTATCTCACAAAACATCTACCAGACTCGCCCTGTGCTGACCGACACACTGCCACAAAAATATATAGGTACCGTCAAAGATGCACAGCGTTTATCTTTGAATTTCCGGTTTAACAGCGGCACATTTACACTCGATAATAAAGCGGAACGAGATCTCGAAAGGCTTATCCAATTTTTTGAGACCCATCCAGGGAAGCAAGCGATGCTCATCGGTTTTTCAGACAGCATCGGCGAAACAGCGGGCAATCAAGCGCTCTCCTTACAACGGGCTAAAGCGGTCGAAAAAGCGCTACTCGCAAGAGGGATTAATATTCAACGTACGATTGGCTTAGGTGAAATGGCTCCCATCGCCTCCAATCAAACCAAGATAGGCCGTGAGAGAAATCGCCGTGTAGAGATCTGGGTGAATAGTGAAAACCAAGGCGCTTATAACACGGCGACACGCTAGTACTGCTGTAGATTGCAAGACTGAGTGCTAGCTCCTTTAGTGATCATAAAAAAAGCACGCCTTATGCGTGCTTTTTTATATCAAGAATCCAAGCTGCTTTTATTCAAAACTATTTGTACCCAAACTACTTTGATCCAAGCTATTTGTACCCAACTACTTTTCACTCAACGCCAGCTGAGCGCCCAATCCTGCGAAAGCAGAGGAAAAGCCGACACGTAACCAGTTTTGTACTTTATGGGATTCAACCACCTTTTGCCTAAACAGGTGAGCTAAGAAGCCATAGATAACGAAAACGATAAAGGTCATCAACATAAAGATGCCACTTAAAAGAAGCATCTGGTAAGTCGCAGCGGAACCCACCTCCGTGATGAATTGCGGCAGAAAAGCCATAAAGAAAATAGAGAGCTTAGGATTAAGGATATTTAATAGAAAAGCTTTAGAAATTAAGCCCGCACCTGCACGACTAGCTTTCTCGCCAAGCTGAAAGCCTGATCGATCTTTCCATGTTATATAGGCTAAATAGATTAGGTAGGCGGCCCCGGCATATTTAACCAATTGAAAAGCTAATGCACTGGTATGCATGATAACAGCTAGCCCAAGCGTGGTAGCGATG
>Ga0193964_1001414_pt1 | contig 10468 bp, 10 predicted proteins | sample FB_7_MG_FD_140323 | JGI IMG/M metagenome (GOLD analysis project Ga0193964, IMG submission 140323) | Microbial mat bacterial communities from the Broadkill River, Lewes, Delaware, United States - FB_7_MG | ecosystem: Environmental > Aquatic > Freshwater > River > Microbial mats | place: USA...
GATGACCTCCACCCACCGCGCACAGGAGAGCCCCGGGCGCAGCAGGAGAGGAAAAAAGCTTACTCGACGGGCAGAAGCGCCTGGGGAACCCCCAACAAAAACTCGCCGCGCTGGATCCATCCCTTCAGGGTCTCTGCCACGGCCCGGGCTTTCACCATGCTGGACAGGGGGACCGTGGAGATCGTCTCTCCGTTCACCGTGATGCTGCCGCTCTTGAGCTCCTTGTAACTCACCTGGCCCAGGCTGCGGGACACCCCGTTGGGATAATCATCGCTGTAGTCCACCACCTGGGTGAAGATCTCCTCATCGCGGACGGCGGTGTACTGAGCCATCTCCTCGTTCAGGATGGGGATGGGAATTCCCAACCCCACGGAAAGGGAGCAGCCGTAGCCTCTCATACTCACCCCGCGGAGCCACTCCGGAGACATTTTTTTCAAGTCCCCCATGGTCCAGAGGGTCCCGGCGGGCGAGAGGGGCACATCGTTTTCACCCCGAGGATTTCCGGGGCGGTGCTGGGTGCCTGGACCGGCCACGTAGCCCTGGGCTCCGCCCAGGAAAATACGCGTGCCGAACCCGATGGTTTTATACAACGGATCGTTGAGCAACGGGGAGAGTTCCCCTGCCGAACAGTAGTTGGCGTTGCCCATCTTGGGTTTCAGGGTGCCCATGTAGGTATGGATCGTCTTGTCCGAGGGGTTTACCGCACAGTTGTAGTTCTGGTACGCGTTCCTCGGGTTGCAGAGAACGGCCGACGGGAGCTCTTCAAGGGTCATCTCCTTTTCTATATGGAGATTGGGGTAGCAGGCGGTGCCGTAGCTGTCCGCACGGATGTACACCCTCTTTCCCGCCACCAGGTCTTCGATAACATGGCCGCCGCCGTAGCGGAACTCCCCGGGATAGACCTTGTTCAAGGGGTCGTCGTCACAGACCGCCGTGGCTCCCAGGTAGCAGTCCACCGCCGCAACCCCGGAATAGGCAGGTACGTTGTTGAACCAGGTGGCCGTGGTGCGCACTGTCGGCGTGGACTGGCCGATATTCAGAAACGCTCCGGACGAACACATGGGCGCAAAGGTTCCGGTGGTGACCACATCCACCTGCCGGGCAGCCTCGACGGGGCCTTTTTCATCCACAATGCCGATCATCTCTTCGGCAGTGACCACCACAACCTCACCGCTCTTGATCCTGGCATTAATCTCTTCGTAACTTTTTTCAACCTTGTATGTTTTGCCCACCTGATTTCAGCTCCAAAAATTGATTGGTTGTGTGATCCGCAGTGAAGACATGGCCCGCCGTCCAAACGACCGACCGACATCCCATGACCTGATCACCCGCTCACCCCGACACTCCCGAGTTCCCGCTTCACCCGGTCCAGCTTCGAGGTGATGTTGTTTTTGATCCAGTGGCCGTCCAGCCATTCGATGGGGTTGACAAACACATTACCGACGATCATCCCGAAATGGAGATGGTCCCCCCCCACCAGCCCGGTCACTCCGGTTCGACCGACCACATCGCCCTTTCGAAGCAGGTCTCCCTCCTTGACGCGAACCGAACTCATATGGGAGTAGCTGGAGAGAAGGCCAAAACCATGATCGATCACAACGGTTCGCCCGTAGATCCCCACCTCTTTGACGAAAACCACCCTGCCCGCGTTGGCCGCCGGCACCTTGGCATGCTTGATGGAGGCAAAGTCCATCCCAAGATGGTACTTTTCGTCCACCCGTTTACCTCTATAGTAGTAGCTTCGGTGATCGGCAAAGGTGGCCGGGGTGGCAGACCCCGGAAGCTGCTTGAAGGCCCCCTTCCAAAGCATCTTGGCCTCGGTTTTCATGCCGTTCGAAAGAATCGTCAGGTTGTTGTCATCCCGCATCTTGCTATTGATCACAAGGTATTTTTCAAGGTTGCTGGACGGATTCGCCCCAAACTGATCCACGTTCATGGCCGGAATCTTGGCATTCAGGAAACCGTCGCTGATGTTGATGCGATCGTTTTTAAACTGTTTGCCGATGATGTAGTGATAAAAGCCTGCCTTGGTACGGTTTCCGGCCGCATCTTCGGCCTCCACCAAGATCTCGGTACCCTTTTTCTGAAGGTGGGTCAGGGCAAAAAACGCCACGTAGACATTGTCGTGGCCCTCAAAATAACCGGCATGCCCAGGGAAAAAATTATCCCCGACCCGTACCCCGCTCGTCGCAACCTTTTCCGACACCCGGTAAGCCACGACCCCGGTGCCGCCCTGGGCCACGTTGTGGCTCCGTGTGAGGATGTCCACCACCGGGGGCTTGGTATCGATGGTGATCTCTTTTTCAATATAGGTGGTATTGCCTTTCAGCAGATTGCGAAGGGAGTGGTCGGTGGCGCGGATACGCAGCAGGGCCTTGCCGTCCGTCAATCCCAGCTTACCGGGGTCCGCATCCACGTCAATGGCATCGGACAGGGTGCTCCCCTTGCCGGGAAACCCATCGCTGGGCCAGGTATTGCTGTAAATCACCTTGTCGACGCCGCCACGGGACAGCGCGATCCACACCTCCCGCAGGCCGCTGGTTTCATCGGTCACGGTCCCTGTAAGACGGGCCCGGCTCCCCAGGGTCTCGAAGGAGAGGTCCAACCCCACCTCAGGCGGGGTCCCTTCCAGGCGGCTGAAGCCGAACCAACCGGCCACCACAAGGATTACAAGGAAAAGCAGGACCACGAGCCGCCCTTTTTTGCTTTCTTTTTTTTGTCTCAAACTACATCTCCAGACACCCGCACCTAAAATAGAAAATGAGGGGCAATGATAGAAAACCTGAACTAAAATTCCGCCCAGAATGCATTCACGCAAGGCCACGACGCCTGCTACGGACCCGATGAAAAACGCCCGATACCCTTGGCAATCATGGACACTATGGCACATCAACATTATCAGATACCAGCAAACCCCCTGCTTATCAAGGGCTCTTTTGGCGGCTTGACTTTTGATGGGTTTCCGGGATACATCCCTTAGACCGGGAGGGTACAGCAAATTCCGTACCTAAATAAAAAATTCATTCGGAAAAAGCCAACCCCAAAGCGCCTCGCAAAATCGGGTGTTATTTGGTACAGGTAATCGGCAGCATTTAAAACGTGATCTGGCGCCTCACGAATTTTTTCAAGGCGGCCATAAAACAACCCGAGACTTTTTTAAGGAGTTTTGTATGCCAGACCCCACTTCCTTGTTTCGCACCGGACCCGATACCCCCCCCTTCCTCATTGCCGGCCCCTGCGTCATCGAAAATCGGGACATCTGCATGCGGATCGCTGATTTTCTGCGGCAACTGACCGACAGAGAAGGGGTCCCCTATATTTTCAAAGCATCCTACGACAAAGCCAACCGCACCAGCATCGACGCCTTTCGAGGGCCCGGCCCCCAGGAGGGTCTGCGTATCCTGGAAGAGATAAAACGAGAGTTCGGCATCCCTGTCATTTCAGACGTCCATGCGCCGGCACAGGCTGTCGAGGCGGCCGAGGTCCTGGATATCATCCAGATCCCGGCCCTGCTGTGCCGACAAACCGACCTCATCGTGGCGGCCGCCGAAACGGGCAAACCGGTCAACATTAAAAAAGGACAGTTCCTTGCCCCCTGGGACATGGAAAACATTGTCGTAAAAGCGCGCTCCACAGGAAACACCCAAATTCTCCTCACCGAACGGGGAACCGCCTTCGGGTACAACAACCTCGTGGTGGACATGCGAAGCCTGGGGATCATGAAAGAGACCGGGTGCCCGGTCATCTTCGACGCCACCCATTCGGTACAGCTCCCGGGAGGCCAGGGCACCAAGTCCGGCGGTGACCGCAGACAGGCCCCGCCCCTGGCCCAGGCCGCCATCGCCGCCGGAGCCGACGGCCTCTTCATGGAGACCCACTTCGATCCGGACAACGCCCTGTGCGACGGCCCCAACTCCGTCACCTTTGAGATGATGGAAGCGCTGCTCCCTAAAATCGTGGCCATAAAATCCATTGTGGACGACGGAGGCAAGGCATGACCCCCACAGAGAAACTCGCATCCGTCGATCTGCTCGTCATGGACGTGGACGGGGTCCTCACCCAGGGTGAAGTGATTTACCAGGACGACGGCAGCCAGATCAAATGTTTCAACGTCAAAGACGGTCTTGGCTTAAGACTCCTTATGGACGCAGGAATCCGTACCGCCATTGTCACGGGCCGATCCGCCGGCGCCCTTGAGGCCCGCGTCAAGAACCTGGGCATCCCCTTTCTCTTTCACGGGGTCGCCGACAAAGCCGCCGCCCTCACAAAAGTGGTGGAGCAATCCGGAGTCCCTGCCGAGCGCATGGCGTTTATCGGCGACGACCTTCCCGACCTGCCCATCATGAAACGGGTCGGGCTCTCCATTGCCGTTGCCGATGCCGTTGCCGAGGTCAAGGACCGTGCAGACCTGGCAACCACCCAGTGCGGAGGCAAGGGTGCCGTCCGGGAAGCCTGTGAGGCGATCCTCAAAGCCAAGGGGCTTTGGGAGGACGCCATCGAAAGGTTTCTTGTATGAAAAGCGGGGGCCCCATATCCACCAAAAAGGTGGTCAGGCGGGCGCTCATTGCCATTATGGCGGCCACGGCCCTGTCCACCGGGGTCATCCTGGTCACCCATCGCAGTGGGGAGGTGCCGGCCATCGGCCCCGCGACAAACGAAAAAGCGACCCTCACCCTGGACAAGATGCGGCACACCTCATCCCGCCAGGGCGTGGATGAATGGAGCGTCGAAGCGGAAACGGTCAATCTGTACAACACGGAAAACCGAGCCGTCTTCCTGATGCTCACCGCCCGGTATTTCGAAAAATCAGGCGCCGTCACCACCCTGACTGCCGACAAGGGGGTCCTCGACACCCAAACCCGCAACATGGAGGTGTCCGGCAATGTGGTGGTCACGCGAGGGGGAATCACCATCACGAGTGATGCCCTCACCTACACCAAAGAGTCCCAGGTCATCATCTCCACAACCCCGGTGGTCATTACCGACAACATCTCACGACTCACCGGAGATGCCATGTTCATGGACCTTGTCGGCGGCAGAATGACAATAGACGGCAACGTCAACGGCACGCTCCTCGAAGAGAGCAAAGGAAAATTTGATGAAACACGTTCTCAATAGATACCTCTGGTGCCTCCTGCTGGCCCTTGTGGCCCTGCCCTGCGCAGAAGCAGCCCAGCAAGGCGAAGTCGGCATCAATGCCGATCACCTCACCTCGGACAGCAAGGGCCGCTATGCCCTCTTCTCCGGCAATGTTCGCATCACCCGAGACGGTGCCGTCCTGAAGGCTGACACGGTCCAGCTTCACTACGAAGACGGCAAAAAAAAGGGAGACACCACCAAAGGGCTCTCCCTCATCGAAGCCGAAGGAAACGTCACCATGGACTTTGAGGAGAAACACGCCACTGCCGACAAAGCCATGTACGACCTCCGCAAGGAGGAGGTCACCCTCACCGGCGGGCCGCCCCGGGTGATGAGCGGTGAAAGCACCCTCACGGGAAAAACCATTGTCATCAACAGACTTACCGGAGCCATCAACGTTGACAGTGGCGAAAGCACCCGAGTCAAAGTTCGGCTCGTCCCGGGAGAAAAGGGCTTCTCTTTTACCCCGGACAAAAAGGAGAAGTAGGCCTTGAGGCCTTGGGAATAGGTGCTTCCGGCAGCCATCATCCAACATGCCAAGTGCTTTTTCAAACCCCCTGTGGTATGGTAAGGGATGTCCCGGACAAGCTGAGCCGACAAAGAGATCGGGCAACCCTTGAGATCGGCGACGGATGCATTATATTTTAATGTACAGGTCCGAACACGAAGACACAGACGAAGAGGGAAGATCGGGATTTTATGACTGAGCTTGTGTTGAACAGCCTTGTAAAGACATACGGAGGACGCGACGTCGTCGGCGGTGTCTCCATCCATGTGGAGAGCAGCCGGGTCACCGGCCTCCTGGGCCCCAACGGCGCCGGAAAAACCACCACATTTTACATGGCTGCAGGTATCGTACGCCCCAACGCAGGCTCCGTGTTCATTGACAACCAGGAGATCACCGACTACCCGGTCTACAAACGGGCACGGTGCGGAATCGGCTACCTCCCCCAGGAGTCGTCCATCTTCAAGTCCCTGTCGGTCAGGGACAACGTCATGGCGATCCTGGAGCTCCTCGACATCTCCAAACAGGAACAGGAAGAGCGCCTCGAAACGCTGCTGGGCGAGCTTCGCATCAGCCACCTGGCGGACCGAAAGGCCGCCGTACTCTCCGGCGGAGAACGCAGGCGACTTGAGATCACCCGTGTCCTGGCCATCAAACCGGCCTTCATCCTTCTGGATGAGCCCTTTGCAGGGGTCGACCCCATTGCGGTCATCGATATCCAGAATATCATCGTCATGCTCAAAGAGCGCGGCATCGGGGTATTGATTTCTGATCACAACGTCCGGGAAACCCTGGGGGTATGCGACAGCGCATACATCATGAGCGACGGAAAAGTCATTGAGTCCGGCTCCCCCGAAGAGATTGCATCAAGCGACATCGCCCGGAGGATTTACCTGGGCGAAGGCTTTACCCTTTAGACGACCATCGGCCCTTGAAACGCATAAGGGCTGCGTCCCCTATTTCGATGGATTGAACCGTCCCGACAGACGGCTTCAGTCGGCGTATCAATGGCGATGCGACCGGCAACCCAAACGTGTGTGAACCGTAATGGAAACCGTGAAGTTGTAGTTATGGCAATGGAACTCAGGCAACAGCTGCGCCTCTCCCAACAACTGGTGATGACCCCCCAGCTTCAGCAGGCCATCAAACTCCTGCAACTCTCCCGTCTCGAGCTGGTCGATGCCATCTCACAGGAGCTGGAAGAAAACCCGGCCCTCGAAGAGATTCAGGAGACGGCACAACGGGAAGCGGGAACCCACGAGGAAGAGAAGCCGGTACAGGAAGACAACCAAACTTCCGAAGTGAAGATCGACGAAAAAATTGGCAGTGACATTGACTGGGACAACTACCTGGGAGAATACAACTCCACAGGCAAGGCCCAGTACGAATCCGAGCAGAAAGAGGCGCCGAAATACGAAGCCTTTGTCTCCCAGAAAAAATCGCTGGACGACCACCTCCTCTGGCAACTTCTGATGACCTGCCCGGACAATGACACCGAGGAGATCGGTTGCCTCATCATCGGCAACCTGAGCAGCGACGGCTACCTCACCGCCTCCGTCGAAGAGATCTCGGAAGAGTGCGGCCATTCGGTAGAGCTCGTGGAAGATGTCCTTGAAGAGCTCCAGACCTTTGACCCCCCGGGCATCTGTGCCCGGAACTTAGGGGAGTGCCTCCTGATCCAGGCCCGCCATTTCGGCGTGGAGACCCGGGTCATGAAGGAGATCGTCACCCATCACATCAAGGAGCTGGAGAACAAAAACTACAAGGCCATCAGCAAGGCGCTGAAAGTGAGCCTGCCCAGCATCATCTCCACGGTGAACATCATCAAGGAGTTCGAGTCCAAGCCGGGCCGTCCCTTCAGCACCGAAGAGCCCCACTACATCACTCCGGACATCTACGTCTACAAGGAGGAGGGGGAGTTCATCATCGCCTTGAACGACGACGGCATGCCCCGGCTCCGCGTCAACCCCTACTACCGTCAGGCCCTCTCCAAGGGGCAGGACATCCCCAGCGACACCCGGGACTACCTCCAGGACAAGATGCGCTCTGCAGCCTGGCTCATCAAGAGCATCCACCAGCGCCAGAAAACCATCTACAGCGTCATGGAGAGCATCTTAAAGTTCCAGGCTGAGTTCTTTGAAAAAGGGATCGCCCACTTAAAGCCCATGGTCCTGCGGGACGTGGCCCAGGATATCGGCATGCACGAATCCACCATCAGCCGGGTAACCACCAACAAGTACGCATTTACCCCCCAGGGTATCTTCGAGCTGAAATACTTTTTCAACAGCTCCATCAACCGTGTCCACGGCGCGGCCATTGCGTCGGCCAGCGTCCAGGACAAAATCAAGCAGATTATTGACGGAGAGGACACCAAAAAACCCTTCAGCGATGAAAAAATCGCTCAAATTCTAAAAAAGGAGGCCAATGTAGACATCGCTAGACGAACGGTAGCCAAATACCGTGAGGCAATGAAAATATTGCCGTCAAGCAAACGAAAACAATATTAGGAGGTCATTTATGCAAGTATCTGTAACATTCAAGAACATTGACCCTTCCGATGCACTCAAAGCATACGCCACAAAAAAGCTGGAACGTATCGACAAACTGCTTGATGCCCCTTCCGAAGCCAACGTCGTTTTTTCCGTTGAAAAGATACGGCATATTACCGAAATAAACGTCACAAGCGGCCGCACCACGGTCCACGCCACCGAGACAAGCGAAGGCATGTACGCCGCCATCGACCTTGCCGTGGATAAAATCAAGCAACAGCTTTCCAAAAACAAAAAAAAGATACAGGATCGTAAAAGCGGCAACCCGGGGATTCGTCCCACTCTGGCCGAAGAGATCAACGAGGCCCCTGTTGAACTGGATGAGTTTGACGACTTCTCCGAGTTTGATGCCGATGACGACCGTCGGCTGGCCTGAGCCACGGCCTGACCGTCATCGCATGACGATGAGCTCGTAAAAATGACCCCTCACAGACGCCTCGCATTCCCATCCCCGGAATGTGCGGGGCCCCGGAGCGGCAGCCGAAAATGCGTTTCGATTTCGCTTGTTTGACCTTTTACGAGCCCATCAGAGAACAGGGCAACCCGCCCACATAAACCAAGACCGCCGGAGTTCCGATCAGGATGGAATCCATTTGACAACCCCGGTGATGTCAGCTACAAAAAACCCGTTTAAAAGGTGCCTGCCCGGTGCAGGCGCCTTTTTTCATGGGCAAAAACAGGTGCGGTAAAACCGAAACCCTCGGATCAACGGTACGCATCAGGTCTTGAAAGATGGGCCATCCACTGATATGAAAGTAGAGGTCCCAAACCTGTCGGCTCCCGTCGCATGCAATGCCTCAGCAAAGGACGGCCGAACCATACGGTCTGACAGACATACCGCCGGACAGGCCAACAGAGACTCTCTGGGTGAATCATTATGAAAATCCTCGATGTACTGCAGATAGAAACGATCATCCCCGAACTCACGTCACGGGACAAAAAAGGAATTCTGGAAGAGCTCGCCGCCCCCATCGCGGCCCTCACCAACCTCCACCATCCGGACTTGGTGCGGGTTCTTCTTGAAAGGGAACAACTCGGAAGCACCGGCATCGGAGACGGCATCGGCATTCCCCACGGAAAAATTGCCGGCCTGGATCGCATGGTGGTGGGATTCGGCATGAGCCGCCAAGGCGTAGACTTCGACTCCCTGGACGGACGACCGGCCCATATCTTTTTTGTCCTCGTCACCCCCGAGCAGTCCACCGGCCAACACTTAAAGCTCCTGGCCCGGCTCTCCAAAATGCTGAAGAGTGATCTCTTCCGGAAAAAATTAATGACCGCCGCGTCCCGGGATGAGATCCACGCCATCATCCGGAATGAAGACAACGAAAACGGTTGACACGAGCCACCCACCACCCGGCCGGATACGGATTTAAGCCCTTTAAAAGGCAAACTCCTTGACGATTTCAACGGACACAAACACCCTGACCGAAGCACCTAATTTAAGGATACGCAACCACCATGCGGCCTGGCTGGCTCCGGCCCCGGGCAGCAAAGGGAGTTCCCCCCATGAACATCTTCAACATATTCATCATTACAGGCCAGGCAGGATCCGGTAAGAGCACCGCCCTGGCCGCTTTTGAGGATGCCGGATACTATTGCGTAGACAACCTCCCCGTGACCCTTCTGCCCAAGTTCATGGAAATCCCCATCGCCAAGGAGACCCACTACAGAGGCATTGCCTTCGGCATGGACCTACGCGAGCGCACCTTTCTCAAGTCATACCGCAGCGTCTTTGATGAACTGAATCAGGCCGGTCACAAGCTGAAGGTCATCTTCCTGGAGGCCGACGACGCCACCCTCACGCGGCGTTTCTCCCAGACACGCCGCACCCACCCCCTGGCCGTGGGGAACAAAGGGGTCATGGATGCCATCACCCAGGAGCGGGAAGAGCTCCTGGCCCTGCGAAACGAGGACGCCACCCGGATTATCAACACCTCAAGCCTGACCGTCCACGAACTCAAAAAGGTCATCTCGGAGCTGGCAGCGGACTCCCATCACAGGACCCCGCTTAAAATCACCGTGGTCTCCTTCGGATTCAAGTACGGGGTCCCCCAGGACGCCGACCTGATGGTGGATGTTCGGTTCCTTGAAAACCCCTACTTTATCCCGGAGCTGAAACCCCACAGCGGTCTCTCCCCGGATGTCCGGAATTTCGTCCTGAACGGCGAGGGAACCCGGACCTTCCTGCTGAAGTACACCGATCTCCTGGACTTTCTCATTCCCATGTACCAGAAAGAGGGCAAGCACTACCTCACCCTGGGCGTGGGGTGCA
>Ga0193964_1001415_pt1 | contig 10463 bp, 11 predicted proteins | sample FB_7_MG_FD_140323 | JGI IMG/M metagenome (GOLD analysis project Ga0193964, IMG submission 140323) | Microbial mat bacterial communities from the Broadkill River, Lewes, Delaware, United States - FB_7_MG | ecosystem: Environmental > Aquatic > Freshwater > River > Microbial mats | place: USA...
CCCCAGTATATCTACTTAAATCATTCTCAAACTCATTTACATTAGGACCAAGTGGAGCAATCCAATTTGTTTCGTATGCTTCTTGTACATACTTCATTTCATTACCTCCCATATGTGGAGATGAAAGCCATATCTTTGTTTTCATGTATATAATTTTAACTACATTTTCTTTATAATCTTTGCAGGGTTACCTACAACTACAGTCCCATCTAGCACATCTGCAATAACTACAGATCCAGCTCCTACAACTACATCGTTACCTATATTTATTCCCTGTATTACAGTTGCACCTGCACCTATCCATGAACCATCTCCAACTTTCACATTTCCACATAATGTTGCACCTGGAGATATATGCACATAATCTCCAATGGTACAATCGTGATCTACTGAAACTTTTGTATTGATTATACAATGCTTTCCTATTGTACATGAAGACTGAATAATTGCAGAATGAAAAACTACAGTACCTTCCCCAACTAGAGAATCAGAAGAAACTATTGCAGATGGATTTATTATAGTTATTATCTCACAATTATATCTTTCAGCTAAAGATTTTCTAATAATATTATCTCCTATAGCAAATACAAGCGATGATGATTTAATATTTAGTTCACTTGACCTAACAACTGAAAATCCCATGAATTTTTCTTTATTCATATCATCATCAATAAATCCCGATACTTGAATTTTCAATGCATTCAAACAATCTAATACCACTTTCCCATGCCCACTTGCTCCGTATATATATATATTATCTTTCATTTTATATACTGCCAATAAATTTTTCCATAGTAACACTTCCTTTGGCGGATATTCCTTCTCGGATAAAAACTTTTTTTACAGTTAATAGAAATATCTTTAAATCAAGAACTAAAGAAATATTATTTACATACCACACATCTAGCTTAAACTTATCTTCCCATGATATTGCATTTCTTCCATTTACTTGTGCCCAACCTGTTATTCCTGGTCTAACATTATGACGTTTCTTTTGTTCATTATTATAACTAGATAAGTATTCTACTAATAACGGTCGTGGACCAATTAAAGACATATCACCCTTTAAAACATTAATTAATTGAGGTAATTCATCAATAGAAGTCTTCCTAACAAACTTTCCAATTTTTGTTAACCTTGCAGAATCAGGTAATAATTCTCCATTAACATCCGTTTTATTATTCATAGTTCTAAACTTAACAATAGAAAAGATTCTTTCATCCTTTCCTGGTCTTTTTTGAAAGAAAAATGGCTTCCCATTATTTGCAAAACTTAGCATTATTGTAAAAATCACAATAATAGGGCTTACTATTAATATGCCTAAAAATGATAATATAACATCAAAGACTAATTTTAAATACGTTCTATAAACCATAATTTCATATTATAAAGCTTAATTCTTATAAAATATCCATTAATTTACATGCTTGTATTTTAAAGTCATATTCTTTTGATACAAATCTAACCCTATCACACATTTCTTCATAATCTTTTCGATTAAGTTCGCATATAGACAAAATTGCATTAGCATAATCTTCACTTGATGTAAAATTCTTTGCTATACCAAGTCTATATTTATTTATTAGACAATAGCCCATTTCCACATTTGAACATATAGGCTTCGCGCTCGCAATATAATTGAACAGTTTCCCTTGACAGCCTCCATACCTCTCTATATCGGATTGTTGGAAATTAAGTATATTTAAAGAACTTTTAGATAACAAAGATGGAACATATTTATAATCAATCCTTTTATCTTTAAAATAAACATTTCTAATTCCCTTCTTTTCACAATACTCTTCTAACATTTCTCTGTCTGAGCCATCTCCATATATAAAGAATTTAATTCTGGAATATTTCTGTAGCAATTCAGCAGCCTTTATTAATGACTCAATATTATTAGCTAAAGAAATTGAACCAAGATAAACAACATTAAAATAATTTTCTTCATCTATATACTTAGCTTTAAAATTATTCTCTAATTTTAACTTAATAAAATCAACTAAATCAACACTATTATTTATATAAAGCACTTTATCTAAATCTACCTTCCCCTCATTGTACTGTTTATCCCATTTCTTTTCAATAATATAATCTATACCGCCCTCCATTGAGAAAACAATATTATCAGAATTGGAATATAGCCATTTCTCCATATTATATGCTAGTTTCATAAATGGATTCCTTTTACTTACCAAACCAAAAGACACAAAACTTTCAGGCCATAAATCTAATATTTCAGCAATGTACCTTATGTTTTGTTTTTTAGAAAAAGAACATAATCTATTAGTGAATGGAGTATTTGAAGTATGAATAATTACATCAGGCTTTTTCGAGTTTTTCAACAAATGAATAACTTTATTCGTAAATTGAAATAAACTATAAATACGTTTGATTCCATTACCATGATATGGTAATGTCTTTAATAATACATATTTTAATCCATCATACTCCTTTTCCATATAATTACGAGCATCATCAATAAGATCAATATTAGCATTATGTATATAACTCGAACAAATAATTCTTACTTCATAACCTTTATTCTTTAAATATTGAGCATATCTTATATATCTAAAATGAGTTTCATATTCAGGTGGTCTTGAATGCTTATTTACTATCCAAACAGTTTTGTTATCCATTAATTAAATCTATTTAATACTGATACTACTTTTTTTACCTCATCCTCAGACATAACTGGACTTATTGGTATTGAAAGTACCTCTTTATGAAGTTCCTCTGTAGTACTATAACACAAATTATTGATTTCCGCATAACACTCCTGCTTGTGAGGTGGTATTGGATAATGAATTAAAGTCTGAATACTATGATTCTCAATAAACTGCTGCAATTTATTTCGTTCTTTAGATCTTATAACAAAAAGATGCCATACATGACTATTCTCATCTTTATTAAAGACTTCAGGTAAAATTATCTTAGGATTTATAATATTCTTTCTGTAGTATAGAGCAATCTCTCTTCTTATAGAATTATCAATATCTATTCCCCTCAATTTAACAGAAAGAAAAGCAGCTTGAATCTCATCCATTCTACTATTTAATCCACAAAATTCATTTTTATATTTAATTTCAGAACCATAATTTGCAATTGTTCTAATAACCCTAGCTAACTCACTATCACTTGTTGTTACAGCTCCACTATCACCTAAAGCTCCTAGGTTTTTACCTGGGTAAAAACTAAATCCCGCAGCATCACCTATATTACCACATTTCAAATTACCATAATTAGCACCTATAGCCTGAGCATTATCTTCAACTATCTTTAAATTATATTTTCTAGCAAAATCAGCAATATTTGAATCAAAACAAACTTGACCATATAAATGAACAACCAAGATAGCTTTAGTCTTTTCTGTAATAACATCTTCAATTTTTGAAGAATCCAAATTAAAAGATACTTCACTAGGTTCTACCAATATAGGTTTTAAACCATTGTCAGATATAGCCAAGATAGAAGCAATATAAGTATTTGCAGGAACAATAACCTCGTCACCTCTACTCATTATTCCCATTTCTATATATGCTCTAAAAATTAATCTAAGAGCATCTAAGCCATTTGCACATGCAATAGCATGTCTTGATCCAATATAGTTAGATAATTCATTCTCAAATGCATTTACTTTATCTCCAAGCAAATACCATCCACTATCTATAACATCACAAGCAACTTTCTTTAATTCATTCTTATACTGAGAATTAATTTTTTGAAGATCTAAAAATTTTATCATTATTAATAATTATTAAACTCTAATTATATGTTTTACGATTATACTTATTAACCCAAAAATCAAATTCATTTGTAATCTCTTTTAAAATTTGACTTTTTACAGGAATTCCATCAATAACATAATTTGTAATCTCATCAATAAATTCGCTAAAACCAAATTTATTCACAGCGTAAATATTAACACCAATAGGTTTTCCAGGAATATATTTAGAAAAAGGTTTAACATTCTTCATACAGGCAGAACCTGTAGCAATAATTGAATATTGACCTATAGTTGTGTACTGGTTAATTGTACATCCCATCGCAATATTCGCTCCATCAAGTATTTTAACAATACCAGCTATAACACTATTATTTGTTATTACAGAATCACTTTTAATACATATATCATGAGAAATATGCACACCTTGCATTAAAAACACATTGTCTTCAATGACTGTCTGTTCTTCATAACACGGTTGTTCAATAACACAAAATTCACGAATAATATTATTATTCCCAATCTTAACAATAGAATTATCAAAATTAGAAACAGTATTCTTCGTGTCTGTAGGAGAACAGCCAATTACACAATGTGGACCTATTACATTATCATTTCCTATCTCAATAGGACCATCAATAATTGTATAAGGTAATATTACATTCCCACTTCCTAACTTCACATTATTTCCTAAAATAACTGTCTCATGTATCTTATTCATATCAATTTAATTATGTTTCAACAACTTAAAATCATCATAATCACGAATATAATCCACTTCATCATACTCCATAGAAGCCATAACTAAAGATACTGCTCCTGAAGAAAAATTATTTAAATCCCTCCAAATCCCAGGAACTACTAATAATCCTTGATATGGTCTATTTAATGTAACTGTTCTTTTTACTTTACCATCATCTAAAGTAACATCAAAACTACCACTAGCAGCAACAATTAATTGTCGTAATTCCTTATGGGCATGAGCCCCCCTGGATTCACCACCAGGAATATCATACAAATAGTAAACCCTCTTTACATCAAATGGTACAGTTATTCCATTAACAATAACAGTTATATTTCCTTTCCTATCACTATGATGCTTATCCATTTCAATAAGCGTACAATCAAAAACAGTACTATTTTTCATTGGTTAAGTTTTTAAAAATACTATAATCTCTTATATAATCATTCTGATCATAATCAGTTGAAGATAAAACTAACGCCAAAGAATTAGTCGAGAAATTTTCTAAACTTCTCCATAAACCATTAGGAACATATAATCCATAATAAGAACGATTTAATGAATATTTTTTACTTTCTATCCCATCATCTATAATAACATCAAAACTTCCCGAAAGAGCAATAATGAACTCACAATTCTTTTTATATGCATGTCCCCCTCTACTTTCTCCTCCTGGCACATCATATACCCAATATGTACGTTCTATTTTAAATGGAATATGTTTATTCTCCTCTACAAAAGACAAATTCCCACGCGAATCCAAAAATTTTGGAATATCTATAATTTTAACTTCATTCATATTTACGATTTATATAGATTCATACATCTCATTATAATACTTTTCATACTCACCTGAAGTAATATTATCCATCCACTCTTGGTTATCTAAATACCATTTAACAGTTTTTTCTATACCCTCTTCAAACTGTAAGGATGGTTCCCATCCAAGTTCATTCTTTAGTTTAGAAGAATCTATTGCATAACGTAAATCATGCCCAGCTCTATCTTTTACATATGTTATTAATTTTTCACTTGAACCCTCTGGATTACCAAGAAGTTTATCTACGGTTTTAATAATAACTTTTATTAGATCTATATTCTTCCATTCATTAAATCCACCAATATTATATGTATCTGCAATTTTTCCCTTATGGAAAATCACATCTATAGCTCTGGCATGATCCAACACATACAGCCAATCCCTAACATTTTCGCCTTTACCATAAACAGGTAGTGATTTACCATAGCGAATATTATTAATGAATAAAGGAATTAATTTCTCTGGAAACTGATAAGGGCCATAATTATTACTACAATTTGTTACCACAGTCGGCATTCCATAAGTATCATGAAAAGCTCTTACAAAATGATCACTACTAGCTTTTGCTGCTGAATAAGGACTATGTGGATCATATTTAGTTTCTTCTGTAAAAAATTTATTATCAAAATCTAAAGCACCATAAACTTCATCTGTTGATATGTGATAAAAAAGTTTCCCCTCAAAATCGCCTTCCCATTGATTCTTTGCAGCCTGAAGCAAAGATAAAGTACCCATAACGTTTGTTTGCGCAAAGGTAAAAGGGTCTTTAATACTTCTATCAACATGACTCTCTGCTGCGAGATGAATAACTCCATCTATATCATATTTAGTAAATAAATCTAATACTGTTTCAAAATCACAAATATCTGCCTTTACAAATGTATAATTAGGTTGTTCCTCTATATCCTTCAGATTTGCCAAATTACCTGCATAAGTCAAATTATCAAGATTAATAATATTATAATCTTGATATTTATTTACAAAAAGACGTACAACATGTGAACCAATAAAACCTGCTCCACCTGTAATCAATATATTTCTTTTAAAGTTCATTATCTTTAGAGTTAATTTATTTTATAGAATACTCTTCTGCAAGTTTTAATAAGTGTTGTCCATATTGATTCTTAACCATAGGTTTAGCGAGTTCCCTCATTTTATCGGGAGTTATCCAACCTTGCCCCAGTGCGATACCTTCTAGACAAGCTACTTTTAATCCCTGACGCTTCTCTATAACTTCAATAAAAGTTGATGCATCACTCAAAGAATCGTGAGTTCCTGTATCTAACCATGCAAAACCACGACCTAATGTTTGAACCTTTAATTCACTATCTTCTAAGAATTGTTGATTTACTGAAGTAATTTCAAGTTCTTCACGATCAGATGGCTTTATATTTTTAGCAACATCTATTACCTTATTAGGATAAAAATATAATCCAACAACTGCGTAGTTCGATTTAGGATTCTCTGGCTTTTCTTCAATTGATAAACAATTTCCTTCTTTATCAAATTCCGCAACTCCATAACGTTGCGGATTAGCAACCCAATAACCAAAAACAGTAGCTTTATTGTCATTTTCTGCGGCTTTAACAGCGTCTGATAAGACAGGAGTAAACCCTTGCCCGTAAAAAACATTATCACCAAGAACTAGACATACTGAATCATCACCAATAAATTCGTCTCCAATTATAAATGCTTGTGCTAAACCATCAGGAGAAGGTTGTTCTGCATATTTAAACTTAACTCCATAATCACTTCCATCACCTAATAATCTCTTAAAACCAGATAAATCATGAGGTGTCGAAATTATTAATATCTCTCTTATCCCTGCCAACATCAATACCGATATAGGATAATATATCATAGGTTTGTCATATATTGGAAGAAGTTGTTTACTAACACCTTTGGTTATGGGATATAGTCGAGTACCTGATCCTCCAGCTAATACTATTCCTTTCATATTCTTATTTTTTATTAATAAAGCTTAGTAATTCAGAAAGAATTATTTCTCCTGCGTCTGCATTTCCATATAGTTTTTTCTCGAATCCTTCCTTATTTTTCGTAGAAAACTCTTCTGCATATTGTAATATTTTCTCATAATTGGCACCTGCAAGTACATTAAATCCATTATTTACTAACTCTACCCATTCTGTTTCATCCCTCAAGGTTATACAATACTTATCAAAAAAATATGCTTCCTTTTGTAAACCGCCACTATCAGTCATCACAAAACTACAATCCTTAAGTAACCAAATCATTTCTAAATAACCAACAGGATCAATAAAAATGATATTACTATTTTTAAAATCGTAATTAATCGAAATCAATTTTCCCTTTGTCCTAGGATGCAAAGGCAAAACTATCGGTGTTCTTTCTGATATATTTTCTAAGGCTTTAAAAATTGCACTTATTCTTTCTTTTGCATCCGTATTCTCAGCACGATGTATTGTGCACAAAATAAACTTAGAGGGAACTTTAAACTTTGGCTGTACAGATTGACTATCATAAAATACAGCCGCATCTTGCATTACATCTCCACAAATAATAATTTTTGCAGAAATATTTTTGTACCCCTCTTTCTCTAGGTTCTTTAAAGCCTGCTCTGTTGGGCAAAAAAGAATATCACTTATTCTATCTGTAAGAATACGATTTACTTCTTCTGGCATACTCATATTGAAGGACCGTAATCCTGCTTCAACATGCGCTACCTTAATATGTAATTTCTTCGCAGCCAAGGCGCCAGCAATAGTAGAATTGGTATCTCCATAAACTAATACCCAGTCAGGTTGCTCTTTAATTAAAACTTTTTCGATTGATTCTAGCATTTGTCCAGTCATTGCTCCATGCCCAAGTCCATTAATATTTAAATTATAATCAGGCTTAGGAATCTGCATTTCATCAAAAAACACATCACTCATATTTGAATCAAAATGTTGACCAGTATGTATAATTACTTCTTCTACCTCAGACGAATCAGCAAATACGCGGCTAACGACTGCTGCTTTAATAAACTGAGGTCTGGCTCCTATTATTGTTGCTATTTTCATAGTATTTTTTTATATATATTCAATAATTCTTTTTCTTGGATAGACCAGTTAAATTCTTCTAAAACAGCTCTTCTTCCATTTTCTCCCATTTGATAAGCTTTCTGTTTATTTTGCATTAAATAATCAATAGCTTCCTTTATATCTTCTGCATTATTTGGACGAACACAAATTCCACATTCATACTTATCAACTATTAAGTCCTTCCAACAATTAAAATCAGTACATATAATTGGTAATCCCGCTAACATATATTCAAATATTTTATTATTCCCCATAGTTCCCTTTTTTCCACCACAGTTAGGCGAATAATCAAAAACTACTATTCCGCATGTAACACTATTATAAATCTCTAATAATTTATTTTTGGGTATTCTATCAATAAAATCGACCTTATCCCATCCGTTAATATTAGATAACTTATTCATATATCCTTCATTCAAAATCCCCACAATAGTATATGAAATATTTTCGATATTACTTATTGCTGTTATTATAGCCTCTTGACTACTATTGTTATATACTGTTCCAGCATAACACAGCTTATCTTTTCTACTAAAATAATCTTCAAAAGAGATATTCTTAACTTCTCTTACATTTATCTTTGGATAATTCGTTACTAAATTAATTTTATCTAATAATTTATATTTACTTAAATTTTCAACAATATGAGGAGATACTGTAATAACTGAATCAAATTCATTCAGGTGTTTCCTATATTGCTTTTCTATTAATTTAGCTGCAATATTTCTAAATAATGCAGGTAACCATTTTACTTCTTTAACATATCCAATCCAATCCTCATGGCTATCAAAAATAACTTTCTTGCCCTTATTTTTCAATTTCAGACTATAACTAAAAAGTTCAATATCATGAAAATGGTATATATCTGCATCAATTTCCAATGCTTTATCAAATATTTTTCTTGCCCCAAAAAAAATTCTATTTACCGGATTTAAACTTAGTTCTACTCCTACTATTTTTACCCCATCTTGTATTCTTGTTTCTTCATTAGGAGCAATAATACAAACATCATATCCATATTTTAACAAAGACTTACTTTCTTTCTCAAAAATCCTTACGTCTGTGGCATTATGCGCAACAGTTATGTGACAAACTTTTATACTCATTTGTTTTTATTTTGCAATATAGTTTAGTACATCTTCATAAATATAAGCATACTCTCTAGAAGCATATCTTTTAAAATTATCATTATGCCATAATAACACAAAATCACCATTATATTTCTTAACCTGGTCAACTAAACTAAACATCTCTTTTTCAACTTCTCCAAATAATTTGTAATCTTTGTTAGTCAGCAATGCCCCTTCCATAAGAATTAATGGTTTTATGATAATTGGACACTCCTTTCTTTTCAAAGCATTCCAAAATTTATAATTATAACAAGTTCCGCATCGAAAACCAGCTAAATCATAAAACCCTAGACCAGTATCATAACCTAGACCATTATCTTTCCAAACGTTAATAGTTTCAGGTAAATTATATAGCAAAAAATGCTGCCGCCCACCAGATATTTTAAAACCTAAAGATTTCAAACGTTCTAATTCAATTCTAAATTGTTCTGAATTATTAAAAGTATTTTTTGAAGGATGAAACCCAATTAAATGATCTCTTCTATTAATTTTTTCCATGATGCCCTTTACCCGTGCATCAAAAATATCATAAGTCGAATCATTTTCTCTAGACAATGAAGCCTTAAAATAAAATTCATTTTTAAAACCTAGTCTATCACTTAAATCCATCAAATAATCAAAAGTGTCAAAAGGATCTTTAACTTTTCTTAGCTTAAAATTACAATAATCTTTTATTGTAGAAAACATTATAGAAATACTTTTTCTATGCAATAAATCGCCCAACAAATTTCTACAAAAGTTTTTAAAATCATATCTAAATAAATCATCTATATCATGAGTAATAATTGGCTGAAAAATTCGATTACTCGAAGGTAGATCTACTTCAAGATATACTAATATAGATCTCAATAATTCCAAATACTCATTAACAATAGGTCGGTTATAAATATCATTCTTTACAACATACATCGTATTTTCATCACACCTTCCCAACTTATCTTTAGGTAGAATCAATTCCTCCCATCGGGAAAGCATGAAA
>Ga0193964_1001418_pt1 | contig 10457 bp, 13 predicted proteins | sample FB_7_MG_FD_140323 | JGI IMG/M metagenome (GOLD analysis project Ga0193964, IMG submission 140323) | Microbial mat bacterial communities from the Broadkill River, Lewes, Delaware, United States - FB_7_MG | ecosystem: Environmental > Aquatic > Freshwater > River > Microbial mats | place: USA...
ATTTTATAAATTAAAAGATAAGAAATCTATTTATTTAAGATTGTATAACGAAGATAATATATATGAAGAAAATGTTTATATTTCAGCATTTTTATCTGATGAAAACAATAAATATGTTGTTGTAAATTTAAAAGATTATGCAGATTTTTTCTTTGATAAAAGAATAATAAAATCAGAGTTAATATTTGAAAAAGAAAAGGGAATAAAAATTCCTAATGAAAGCATTGTAAAGTGGCATGATATCAAAGGAGTATATGTTCAAGATTTCAATAATAATATTGTATTTAAACCTTTAAATATTGTTGTTGAAGATGAAAGTTTTGTGGTATCAAATCTAGAAAAAATTGAGAAATTAAAGGATTATTCATATAATAGAATAAAGGTGTATGATACTATTATTATTGAGCCTAAACTTGTATCTGAAGCAGATGTTTTATTTCCTAGAGAAAAAAACAATTAGTACAAACGGAAGGAGGTTTGTTAAAGAAATATCTTTGACAATACTATTTATGATAAAAGAAAATATTGATTGTATTAAAAGTAATATTGATTTAATTAATAAGAAAGAAAATAATGACGTTAAACTGATTGCTGTTAGTAAGACAGTTGATGTAGATAAAATTGAAAAGGCAATTGATTGTGGGCAATTAATCTTTGGCGAAAATAGAGTTCAAGAAATAGTTAGAAAATATGATTATTTTTCAAATAAAAGAGAAATTGAATGGCATATGATTGGCTATCTACAAACCAATAAAGTAAAACAAATAATAGATAAAGTGAGCATGATTCATTCTTTAGATAGAATAAAATTGGCTAAAGAAATTGAAAAGCAAGCGGCTAAAATTGATAGGGTAATACCTTGCTTGATAGAGGTTAATGTTGGTGAAGAAGATAGTAAAGCCGGAATTAGCATTAATGAAGTTATTCCTTTTATTGAACAATTAATGCAATTTGAACATATTAAAATTAATGGATTAATGACTGTTGCACCATATAATGAAAATATTGAAGAAATTAGGTGGGTTTTTAAATCATTAAAAGATTTATTTAATGAAATTGAAGAGAAAAATTTTGAAAATGTAGAAATGAAAGAACTTTCGATGGGAATGTCAAATGATTATAAAATAGCTATTGAAGAAGGTTCGACAATGGTAAGAGTAGGGACATCAATTTTTGGAAAGAGAGACTATGCTATTAAATAGGGGGCAGAGATGACTAAAGTAATTATTTTAAAGACAATTTATCAATTTTTTAATGTTGTAAATATATTAATTTTGGGAAGAATTTTATTATCGTGGATTAGATTAGCGCCAGGAAATCCTTTAGCTAATTTTTTATATCAAGTTACGGAACCGATATTATCACCATGTAGGTTATTATTAAATAAATTGGGGCTAAAATTTAATATGATTGATTTTTCACCATTATTAGCAGTAATTTTATTACAAGCTATCGAAAGATTATTAATCTATCTTGTTATGACTATATTCTAAGATGAACATTGAAAAATATTTAAATCATATTGCAGATGAAGAAACTCGGAAAATTATTAATAAGTGTATTGATAAAATGGAAAAGACAGAAAGAAAATTTATTTCTAATAAAACTGATTTTTATGATCCATATATATGCAATTGTATAAATGATATTGCAAAATTTTATGAGATTAGTGTTGAATTTGATGGTTTTTTTTATGAAGCAGAGAGAAAACGAATTATATTTTCCCCATTATATTTAGAAAATAAATTAGAAGAAGTGGTTTGCATTGAATTTAATAGAAAAAATTTAAATATTGCACATAAAGATGTTTTAGGTGCTCTATTAAATATAGGAATTAAAAGGGACAAGACTGGTGATATTAGAATAAGCGATGAATGTGTTCAATTTGCTGTAGCAAAAGAATTAGAGCAATTTATCATTTCAAATTTTGTTAGACTTAAAAATTATAAGATTAATTGTTTTGTATGTGATAATAATAAGCCCAAAAAAAATATTCAAAAATTTGAAATAAAAGAAAATTCTGTAGGTTCGCTTAGATGCGATTCAATTGTTGCAGTTGCATATAATATATCTAGGAGTAAAAGTCAGAATTTAATTGAAAAAGGTTATTTAAAAATTGATTTTAGACCTATAAATAAATTTGAAACTTGTGATTATAGTAATGGTAGAGAAAAAATATTTTCACTTAGAGGATATGGAAGAATAAGTATTATAGATACTGGAAAGAGAAGTAAAAAAAATAAGTTTGTTATAAAAATAAAAAAATGGATAGATTAGAGGGGAATAGAATGATAACACCTTTAGATATTGAGAATAAAAAATTTCATTTGGGCTTAATTGCATATAGAAGAAAAGAAGTAGATGATTTTATGAAAAATCTTTCAACTGATTATGAAAGATTACATAATGAAAATATTGAATTAAAAGAAAAAATGATCTTTTTAGAGGAACGCTTAAAGCAATTTGAAACTTTGCAAGAAACACTTCAGAGTACTTTGGTTGTTGCTCAAAAAGCGGCTGAAGACTTAAATTATACTGCAAGAGAACAGGCAGAAAGAATAATTAAAGAGGCTGAGGGAGATGCAAATGAACGCAAACGACAAGCAAGCTTACAATCTGAACAAATAAAGAAAATATACGATAAAGTTAAAATTGAAAATTTAGCTTATTTAGGTAAAATGAAAGGTTTTTTAAAAAATCAATTAGAAGTTGTTTATGCATATGAGGATGAACTAAAAAGAGGAGAATAGTATGATAGAAGATAGTTTTAATGACAAATTTTCGTCTGACTTCAAAATAATTGCTGGTCCATGTGCTATTGAAAATGAAGAAACAACTTATAAAGTTGCAAATTGCTTAAAAAAAATGGGATTAAAATATATTAGAGGTGGAGCATTTAAACCTAGAACTTCTCCAAAATCATTTCAAGGATTAGGAGAAAGAGGACTTAAAATTTTGAAAAATGCTGCAAAAGAAAATGATTTGATTACGGTATCTGAAATAATGGATCCTAGAAACGTTGATATGGCTTGCGAATATTTGGATATTATTCAAATTGGAGCTAGAAATATGCATAACTACCCACTGCTTAAAGAAGTAGGTAAAACTGATAAAATTATTTTATTAAAAAGAGGATTTGGTGCAACCATTGAAGAGTGGATTCAAGCATCTGAATATATTAGATTAGAAGGTAATGAGTCCATTATTTTATGTGAAAGAGGAATTAGAACATTTGAACCACAAATGAGAAATACTTTAGACATTGCGGGAGTGTCATATCTAAAAAAGCATTATGGGTATAATGTGATTTTAGATCCTAGTCATGGAACAGGTAAAAGGGAATTAATTGAACCTATGATTTATGTGGCAATGGCACTCAATTGTGAAGGTGTTATGATTGAAATTCACCCTGAACCTGAAAAAGCATTGTCAGATGGAGAACAGTCATTATCATTAGAGCAATTTGAAAAAATAGTCGGCAGAGTTAGAGAAAAAATGAAAAAACCTTTGATGAATAAGCCATTAAGATAGGAGCGGTATATGTATATTATTTTTATAGTAGTTTTATGTATTATAGATCAGGTAACTAAATATTTGACTGTTCATTTATTAAAAGGTGGACCGTCTTTTTCTTTAATTGATGGCTTTTTACAATTAACATATTTAGAAAATAGGGGAGCTGCATTTGGAGTATTGCAAAATAAACAGCAATTATTTTTAGTTATGACATTAATAATTTCAACTATATTAATTTATTTTTTTATTAAAAGACCGCTAACAAAACTTAGCAGAATAGCTGTTTGTTTAATTTTAGCAGGTGCATTTGGTAATCTGATAGATAGAATTAGACTTGGATATGTTATTGATATGATTGATGTGGTTTTTGGTAAATTTTATGATTTTCCGGTATTTAATTTTGCTGATAGTTGCGTAGTTGTAGGTACAATAATATTTTCTATATTACTTATATTTGATAAATATGAGGAGAAATGGAATGAACTTTAATGATTCAAATAAAAATATTTTAGAATATAAATTGAATGAGAGTAAACGAGTGGATTTATATTTAGCTGAATGTCTATCTGAATATAGTAGAAACTACATTCAAAAAATAATTAAAGAATCAAATGTTTTTGTTAATGGGAAAGTAACTAAAGCTAAATATTTACTTAAGAATGGAGATATTATAAAAATAGTAATACCGGAAAAAAGAGAATTAGAAGTTATACCGCAAAACATACCTATAGAAGTTCTATTTGAAGATGAGGACATGGCAGTTGTTTTTAAGCCCAGAGGTATGGTTGTTCATCCAGCGCCAGGGAATGAAAAAGATACATTGGTTAATGCATTATTATACCAAATGTCTTTTTTATCTGGAATCAATGGTGTTTTAAGACCAGGAATTGTTCATAGAATAGATAAAGATACTTCGGGGTTGCTTCTTATTGCAAAAAGTGATTTAGCACATAGATCCTTATCATTACAGTTAAAAGAACATACTATAATTAGAGAATATATTGCTTTAACAGAAGGTTTAGTTAAAAAAGATTCGGGTGTTATTGAAACTTATATAAATAGAGATCAAAAGGATAGAAAAAAGATGGCTGTTTCAAAAGATAAAGGACGAATAGCCATTACAAATTATTGTGTATTAAAAAGATTTTCAAGAAACACTTTGATTGCATGTAGATTAGAAACTGGTAGAACTCATCAAATTAGAGTTCATATGAAATATTTGGGAAATCCATTGGTAGGTGATCCTAAATATGGGTTTAGAGACCAAAAAATAAAAGTGGATGGACAAATGTTACATGCAAAATCTATAGGATTTAAACATCCACGTTCTAAAGAAAATATGTTTTTTGATTCTAAATTACCAGATTATTTTGTCGATGTCTTAGAAAAAATAGGGGGTTATGATGGAAGTAAAAGCTGTTTTGATGGATAGGAAGGGTATAGAAAGAGCTATAACTAGAATTGCTCATGAAATTATTGAAAAAAATAAGGGAACAGAGGGCTTAGTTTTTGTTGGAATTAAATCAAGGGGAGTTCCATTAGCAAAAAGATTAGCAGAAAAAATATTTGAAATTGAAGAATCTAAAATAGAAGTAAAACAGCTTGATATTACATTTTATAGAGATGACTTAGAAAAAATAACTGATCAACCGGAGATTCATACTAAACCTGAACAAATACCAATTGAAGAGAAGACAGTTGTTTTAGTTGACGATGTTATTTTTACTGGAAGAACTGTTAGAGCAGCATTAGATGCTTTAACTGATATTGCAAGACCTAATAAAGTACAATTGGCTGTTCTAATTGATAGGGGACACCGAGAATTACCAATTAGGGCAGATTTTATAGGTAAAAATGTTCCAACTTCAAGAAAAGAAGTTATTGCAGTTCATTTAGATGAAGTTGATAGTGAAGATAAAGTATATATTTATACAAAGAATTTTTAAGATAAAAAGTTAGCAAAAGCATGGGATTTCACCCATGCTTTTATTAGTCAATTTGCTTAACCGAATTATCTGGATCAATTACTAATGTAAAATATCCTTCAAATGTTACCATACCAGGTTTTCCATTAGGATGTTTTTTAATATTTTTTTTGAAAGTGTAATCGACAGAAACTTTAGAACTTTTTTGCTCTTGGCTATAAAAGGCGGCTAAAGATGCGGCTTCTTCTATTGTTCTATCAGGTATTTGATCTAATTCTTTTATTTCATCATTAAGTAAAATAACATGAGAACCACCATGATTTTTTACATGAAACCATATATCATTCTTTTTAGCTAATTTCATCGTTAAATAATCATTTTGAAGATTATTTCTTCCAACTAAAATTTTATAACCATCACTTGAAATAAATGATAGATGCTTGGATTTTGGTTGATTTCTATTGCGTTTATTTTTTCTTTTCTTTAAATAACCTTGTTCAAATAATTCATTTCTAATTTCATCAATTACTTCTACTTCAGTTGAAGTTTGAATGTGAGATAATATATTTTCTAAATATTTTATCTCATTTTGAGTTAATTCAAGTTGAGTTTCAATTAACGAAAGAGCATTTTTTAACTTGTTATACTTCTTAAAATATCGTTGTGCATTTTCTAAAGGGCCAAATTTAATAGAGAGTGGAATTAAAATTTTAGTTGCATTTTCATCATAAAAATTAATGCATTCAAACTCGGTTGCGCGATTAGGCATTTGGTGTAAATAACTTAATATTAAGTCTCCATATATTTTGTACTTATCCTTATCTTCTGCTTGTTTTAATTCAGAATTTAGTTTTTTGATTTTATTTTTATTTCTTTTTATATGAGTAGATAGTAGTTTTGTTAAATCATTTGAATAAGATTTAAGTCTATCATCTCTATCTTTAATTCTATAAAAATCAGAAACAATTTCTTGAATTGAAGTGTAAGGTGTGCATACTAAATCATTATAATAACTATATTTAAAGGGAGAAAAATCATGCAATAAACCATTTTTTGAGGTATAAATACATGGCTCTATATCTCTATTAATAAAATTTGATAGAGTAAGAAATAGTCTTTCAATTTCAATGTCTTTAATTGAATTCGATATTGTAGATGGATTAATTGCAGCTATTTTTAACCATTCATAAATAGATACTTTTGAAAATCCTTGAATTGAACCTATAAGTGTTTTATTAATAGGTTCTGTACTATTTTTTACAATATTTTTTAACTCACTTTCTTTAATAATAAAGGGTGAAATTTTTGTTTGATTTGGAGGTAGTATATATTCTATATTTGGAAGAATTGTTCTAACACTACTCATTTGTGATGTAACTCTCTTTAAAGAATCAATTATTTCATTTGTAGATTTATCTACTAAAATAATATTACTATGTTTGCCCATTATTTCAACAATAAGCATTTCTTTTTTTTGAACACCTAATTCAGTTTTACTATCAAAATTAATTATCACAATTCTTTCATTGTAAGGTTGATTAATAGATTCAATTTTAGCTCCATTTAAATGTTTTCTAAGTAGCATACAAAACATAGGGGGGGCAGAAGGATTCGTTTTCCCTTCTTTAACCAAGTGTATTCTAGGATAATTTGATGTACAAGATATTAATAGTTTGGTATTGTTTTGAGGTGCTCTAAGACTAAATATTAATTCATCTTTTTCAGGCATATGAATTTTATCTACGCGTGAACCGACAATTTTCTTATTTAAATCATTTGTTAAATAGTGTATTAAAAGGCCATCGTAAGCCATAATATCATCCTTTCTATTCTTATGAATTATATTATTAATAAGTAATTCTATATTTTCTACTATACCATAAAGTTTAAGAGAATATAATAAAAAAATTTTAACGTTGACAAATATTAAGAATTTGTAACAAATAGTGGCTTTTTTATATATTAAAGTGTTATACTTAGATGATAATTATAAGGAGGTGTCATATGCCATATAGTATGACGGGTTTTGGAAGATCAGAAAAATTAGATACAGAGCATCACATTCAAGTGGATTTAAAATCTGTAAATAATAGATATAATGATATTATTATTAAAATGCCTTGGCAATTAAAACCGTTTGAGGATTCAATCAGGAAAATAATTAAATCAAGGTTAAAAAGAGGTAGAATTGAAGTTTACATAAAAGTTGAAAGAGCTACTGGAAGCAAGACTAATATACAGCTAGATATGGAATTAGCGAAGGCATATTATAATTCACTTATTCAAATTGGTGATGAATTTAATTTAGCAACAGATAAAGCGCTTGAATTAATTGCAAGATTTCCAGATGTTGTTAAGCAAATAGAAGAAGAAGAAAAAGAAGAAATTCTATTTGAAAAAGTTAAAAACGTTCTATTAGAAGCAGTTGAAAAATTAATGGAAATGAGAAAAATTGAAGGTGAAGAGTTAAAAAATGACATAGTTAAAAGAAGTGGTTTAATTATGGATATGACAGATAAAATAGAAGAACATGTACCAAAAATAGTTGAAGAACATAAACAAAAACTTCAGGTAAGAATTAAAGAGTTATTAGATGGAATTGTTCCTTTAGATGAGAATAAATTTGCTAATGAAGTTGCGTATTTTGCAGACAAGACAAATATTACTGAAGAAATAGTTAGAATGAAGAGTCATTTAAATCAGTTAGATGATATTCTTAATGCGTCTGGCGGAATTGGAAGGAAATTGGATTTTCTTATTCAAGAAATGAATAGAGAAGCTAATACAATTGGATCTAAGGTTAGCGACATTGATGTAACAAACTATGTAATTGAAATGAAAAGTGAAATAGAAAAGATAAGAGAGCAAATTCAAAATTTAGAGTAGGTGAAAAATTGAAAAAAGGATTATTGATAGTTGTTTCAGGTCCTTCTGGGGTAGGTAAAGGTACTGTTTGCAAAGCTTTTTTAAAAAAATATAAAGAGGTTTTCCTATCAGTTTCAGCAACCACTAGGAAACCTAGAGAAGGCGAAGTCGATGGAGAAAACTATTATTTTATTAAAAAAGACGATTTTCTAGAGAAAATAGAAAACAATGGATTTTTAGAATATGCAGAGTATGTGGATAATTATTATGGAACTCCTAAAAATGTGGTTTTAGATAAATTAGATGCAGGACAAGATGTTTTATTGGAAATCGAATTGCAAGGAGCTATGAAAGTAAAGAAAACTTATAGTGAGGCATTATTTATTTTTCTATTACCTCCTAATATGAAAATTTTAAGAGATAGAATTGAAAAAAGAGGAACTGAAAATATCGACATAATTGATAAACGAATGGAAAAAGCGCAAGATGAAATTGATTTTATTGAATATTATGATTACATTGTAGTAAATGAAGATGTAGAGGTGGCAGCTGATACTATTTACTCAATAATTGAATCAGAAAAATATAGAGTTGTTAGAAACAAAGAATTAATAGAAGAAATAAGGGGGCAAAAATAATGTTATATCCATCGGTAGATAAATTGTTAGAAAAAGTTGGTAATCGTTATGAACTAGTTATGTTAATTGCAAAGAGGTCAAGAGAATTGACAGCAGGAGCTCCAACAGAGCAAACTGATCCTAAAATGATAAAATCTATTACAAAAGCAATACATGAATTAGACGAAGATCAAATCACATTTCATAGAGAATATGATGATCTCACTAAAGAGGAAATTGCTCATGATATAAAGAGAGAAGAAGACAGAATAGAAGAAATGCATGAATTTGAAGTGGAGGAATAATATAAGCAATGGCTAATATTCTTTTAGGGGTTACAGGTGGAATCGCAGTTTATAAGTCTGTTGATATTGTTTCGAGATTGGTTAAATTGGGACATAATGTAAATGTATGCATGACAAGGGCTGCAACGGAGTTTGTAACACCACTTACATTTCAATCAATATCTAAGAATAATGTTGTTTGCGATATGTTTAGGAGAACTGAAAATGTAGATATTGAACATATTTCATTAGCACAAAAGGCGGATTTAATTTTAATAGCTCCAGCAACTGCTAATATTATTGGAAAATTGGCATGTGGGATTGCGGATGATTTTTTAACTACTACTGTTATGGCAAGTGAAGCTAAGGTTTTTATTGCGCCTGCTATGAATACAAAAATGTATAATAATATTGCGTATAAAGATAATGAAAAAATACTGAAAAATAGAGGGTTTGAATTTATAGATCCAGTTAGTGGAAGATTGGCATGTGGAGATATTGGCAGTGGAAAATTACAAAGCCCAGAGGTAATTGTAGATATAATTAATATGCATTTAAATAAAAAGAGAATATTAGAAAATAAGAATATTCTCATTACAGCTGGACCAACAAGAGAACCTATAGATCCAGTTAATTATATTTCAAATTATTCAAGTGGGAAAATGGGATATGCGTTAGCTCAAAAAGCAGTAGAATTAGGGGCAAATGTTAAATTAATTAGTGGGCCTACAAACCTTGAAATTCCAAATAATGTAGAATTTATATCGGTGGTTACAACTTCTGATATGGAAAAAGAAGTTAGGAATCATTTTGGAAATTCAGATTTATTGATTATGGCAGCTGCACCTATAGACTTAAAAACAGCTAATTATTCAGAACATAAAATAAAGAAAACTGATAAGATGATTTTTGAATTTGTGAAGCATAATGATATATTATTAGGTTTAAAAAATATTAAGGAAAAGCAAATTGTTGTTGGATTTGCAGCTGAAACTAGGCAGATTGAAGAATATGCCATAGATAAGCTTAATCGGAAGGGATTAGATTATATCATTGCTAATGATGTATCTAATAGTGATATAGGGTTTAATAGTGATGATAATGAGGTTAAAATTTTTGATAAAAACGGGAATTGTGAAAAAATATCAAAACAATCAAAAATTAATTTGGCAGAAAAAATATTTCTTAAAATAATTGATGAAATGAAATTATAAAAATAGTATTCTAAAGCATTTATCATTAGGTAAATG
>Ga0193964_1001422_pt1 | contig 10435 bp, 9 predicted proteins | sample FB_7_MG_FD_140323 | JGI IMG/M metagenome (GOLD analysis project Ga0193964, IMG submission 140323) | Microbial mat bacterial communities from the Broadkill River, Lewes, Delaware, United States - FB_7_MG | ecosystem: Environmental > Aquatic > Freshwater > River > Microbial mats | place: USA...
AAAGAGGGGATTTTGAACGAATCTCTTCTATTGTGAGAGATCAAACTCCTAGTGATGAGTGGAGAGAGGTGAAACACTATATCTTTGAAGTACCTCAAGTCAAAGGAGACTTGCATCAGAGACTAGCTAAAGTGAAACCTTATGAAAATGCCTTTATCAAAATCATAGAGCAGATAGCGATAAGAGATAAGAAGCATCTAAGTGATTTTCATAAAGCTATAGAGAAGAGTGGTGGAGAGGGTGTAGTCGTACGAGATCCAAAAGCTCCCTATATCTCTAAAAGAACTCATAGAGCTCTAAAGGTCAAGCACTTCAAAGATGCAGAGTGCAGAGTGATAGGCTACAGCAAAGGAAAAGGAAAGTTCGAAGGTATGATGGGTGCAATACTCTGTCAACTAGATAACGATATAGAGTTCAAAATAGGTAGTGGATTTAGTGATAATGAGAGACAAAACCCACCTAAATTAGGAACAATAGTGACTTTTAAATATCAAGAGTTTACGAAGTATGGGAAACCTAGGTTTCCTGTGTATTTGAGGGTGAGAGAGAAGGTAAAATTTGAAAATTATCATTAGTAAATTAAGAAGCTTACTTAGCAAGCGAGATAAAAAGTTATTAGTAGTTTTACTTTTGTCATCAATTTTTATATCTATGCTAGAGACAGTAGGTATCTCTGTTATTATGCCATTTATTGCAGTATCTACGGATTTTACTCTTATTCATTCAAATGAGTATTATCTATTTATATATAATTTATTTCATTTTGAAAATGATGTCCAATTTGTTCTTGCTTTTGGTATAGTATTAATCTTTTTCTATTTTTTTAGAAGTATGATTAATTTATTTTATTTTTATATATTGAGTAAATTTACGCAGAGTAGATACCATCTTTTGGCATTTAGATTATTTGAAAATTACATGGGGTTAGCATATAAAGATTTTATTCAAAAAAATACATCGGTAATGACAAAATCTATTATTAGTGAAGCATCAAATTTGACTACATTAATATCAGCTATATTGCTTATGATGAGTGAGATATTTGTAATAATTTTTATATATACAATGATGCTTTATGTAAACTATAAAATTACATTACTTTTAACAATTATTCTTATTTTAAATGCATTACTTATGATAAAAACTGTTTCAAGAAAAATAAAAAAAGCAGGAGCTATAAGAGTTAAGTTTCAACAAAAGTTTTTTGAGATTATAAATAGAAGTTTTGGTAATTTTAAACTTATAAAATTGCAATCTCGTGAAAAAGATATTATCCACGATTTTGCTCAAGCAAGTTCTGCTTTTGCTCAAGCAAATATAACTAATAGTACATTAAATCATGTTCCTAGGCTTTTTTTAGAGGCTATAGGTTTTGGGATAGTTATATTTATTGTGACTTATTTGGTTTGGAAAAATCAGCACGATGTATCAAGTATTTTATCTACCATCTCTATGTTTATTTTAGCTCTTTATCGGTTAATGCCATCCGTAAATAGAATTATGTCTAGTTATAATCAAGTCTTATTTAATTATAGATCATTAGAAATTATACATAATGATTTAATGTATGATATTGAAAAGTTAGGGGATAATAAAATAAATTTTAATTCTAACATAATTATAAAGAATTTATCTTTTGAATATGAAGAGGGTATGCCAATACTACAAAATATAGATTTGGAGATACAGAAAGGTTCAAAAGTAGCTTTTATAGGTGAGAGTGGCAGTGGCAAGAGTACTTTAGTCGATATAATTATTGGTTTATATAAACCTAAAGAGGGCATCATAACGGTAGATGATATAGAAATTGATGATGCAAATATTAAATCTTGGCGTTCAAAAATTGGTTATATTCCGCAAAGTGTTTATTTGTTTGATGGGAGTGTCGGCGAGAATGTATCTTTTGGATTATATTATGATAAAGATAAGATAGATGAGGTATTAAAAAAAGCTAAAATTTATAATTTTTTAAATACTAAAAAAGGTCAAGATACACTAGTAGGGGAGGGTGGCATAATGTTAAGTGGTGGGCAAAAACAGCGTATTGCAATAGCAAGGGCTTTATATACTAATCCTGAAGTTTTAATACTTGATGAAGCTACAAGTGCATTAGATGATAATACCGAAAAAGAAATTATGGATGAAATTTATAATATTAGTGATAATAAAACATTGATAATTATTGCACATAGGTTGAGTACTATTGATAGATGTGAAAAAGTTTATGAATTAAGAGATGGGAGGATTATTAATGTTTAACAATAAAAATATATTAATTACAGGCGGAACAGGTAGCTTTGGCAAAAAATATACAGAGATTATCCTATCAAAGTATAAACCCAACAAAGTAATCATATACAGTAGAGATGAGTTGAAACAGTATGAAATGGCACAGCAGTTTAATGATAGATGTATGCGTTATTTTATCGGTGATGTACGAGATGCAGCGAGATTAAATGAAGCTATGAGTGGTGTGGATTTTGTCATTCACGCAGCAGCACTCAAACATGTTCCCGTAGCAGAGTACAACCCTATGGAGTGTATCAAAACCAATATCAATGGTGCAGAGAATGTCATACAGGCTGCTATCAAAAATGGCGTAGAGAAGGTGATTGCACTCTCTACAGACAAGGCATCTAGTCCTATCAATCTCTATGGAGCCACCAAACTAGCAAGCGATAAACTCTTTGTTGCTGCCAACAATATGGTAGGAAAGAGAAAAACACGATTTGCTGTAGTTCGATATGGCAATGTCGTGGGCAGTCGTGGTTCTGTCGTGCCATTTTTTCAGCAACTTATATCTGATGGAGCGACAGAACTTCCTATCACAGATGAAAATATGACAAGATTTTTAATCACACTTGAGGATGGAGTAGAGTTTGTACTCAAAGATTTTGAGAGGATGCATGGTGGAGAGATATTTATCCCTAAAATTCCATCTATGAAGATGACCGATTTAGCAAAAGCACTTGCCCCTAATCTCCCTCACACAACTATAGGTATTAGACCTGGTGAAAAGATGCACGAAGTGATGATCACTGTTGATGATAGAGTTGTTGAGTTTGATAGCTACTATGTCATCACTCCTACGATACAGTTTAGCCATGTTACCGACTTTAGCAAAAATGCTTTGGGTGAAGAGGGGAGAGATATAGGCATAGGCTTTGAGTACAATTCACTCAACAATACGCAGTGGATTTCACGAGAAGAGTTATTAGATATGGTAGAGAGATCATAAGATGGATTTCATCCCTTATGGCAAGCAGCTCATAGAGCAAGACGATATAGATAGCGTAGTTGAGACACTACAATCAGACTATCTAACTACTGGACCTAAAGTCAAAGAGTTTGAAGAGGCACTCTCTCTCTACTGTGGAGCTAAATACAGTGTAGCTCTCTCCAACGGTACGGCTGCACTGCATTTAGCCTCTCTCGCTCTACTACAAAAAGGTGATAAAGTTTTGACAACACCTAACTCTTTTTTGGCTACAGCCAATGCTATACTCTATGCAGGGGCTAAGCCTGTTTTTGTAGATATCGCAGTAGATGGAAATATAGATTTGGATTTATGTGAAGAAGAACTCAAAAAAGATCCTACGATCAGAGCTATCTATGCAGTAGCTTTTTCTGGTAATATGTTAAACCAAGAGAAGCTTAGACATCTCAAGGAGCATTATGGTATTGTGATACTTGAAGATAATGCACATGCTATAGGTGCAGTCTATGATGATGTGCGTGCAGGCTCTTGTCTCCATAGTGATGTAGGTATCTTCTCGTTTCACCCTGTCAAACATATCACTACAGCTGAGGGGGGAGCAATAACTACAAACTCCATAGAACTTTATAATAAACTACTCACTCTAAGAACACACGGAATGGTCAAAACCCCTGCTATGAAGCCTTGGGAGTATGAGATGCGAGAGCTTGGCTTCAACTATCGTATCACAGATATTCAGTGTGCATTGGGACTCTCTCAGCTCCAAAAACTTGACAGATTTGTCGGTAGACGCGTAGAGATAGCCAAAGCCTATGATGAAGCATTTAGAGATACTAGAGTAAAGCCCCTCTATACTTATCATGGAAAATCATCCTATCACCTCTATGTTGTTCAGGTAGATTTCACACAACTCGCTATCACAAAAGAGGAGTTATTTATACAAATGAAAGAGAGGCAAATAGGGTTACAACTTCACTATATGCCCATCAACAGACAACCCTATTATAAATCTCTAGGATATGGAGAGGAGTCTACTCCTGTTATGGATAGATATTATGATGAGTGTTTTTCTCTACCGATCTATCCAAAGATGAGTGATGAAGAGCAGGGCTATGTGATAGAGAGTCTATTAGAGGTCCTAGATGTTTAAAGCCGTCGCCATCATCCCTGCAAGAGGGGGAAGCAAACGAATACCACGCAAGAATATCAAAGATTTCTTTGGAAAACCTCTCATTACTTATTCTATAGAAGTGGCACTTGCTTCAAATCTTTTCGACAAAGTTGTAGTGAGTACGGATGATAAAGAGATAGCTTCTATCGCAAAAGCGTATGGAGCAGAAGTACCATTTTTGAGACCAAAAGAGTTAAGTGATGATTTTACTGGTACGGTTGATGTGGTCAATCATACAATAGAGTATTTAGCGTCTATAGGCGAGCATTATGAGTTTGCTTGCACTATATACGCCACAGCTCCACTACTCAAAAAGGAGTATCTCATAGAGGGGTATGAGAAATTAAAAAATAGTGATGCTATCAATGCCTTCTCTGTTACTTCTATGCCTTTTCCTATACAGAGAACCTTTAAAGTAGATGAGGGTGGAAGGTGTGAAATGTTTACTCCTGAGTACTATATGGCAAGAAGCCAAGACCTAGAAGAGGCGTATCAAGATGCTGGTCAGTTTTATTGGATCAAGATAGGTCAAAAATCTAATGAAATTATGTTTGGCAGAGATAGTATCCCTATTGTTTTGCCTCGCTACTTGGTGCAGGATATTGATACTTTGGAGGATTGGAAGAGAGCTGAATATATGTATGAAGTATTACAAGAGGTAAAAAAATGAAATTATCCATAGTAACAACACTCTATAAATCATCACCATATATAGATGAGTTTTATAGTCGTATCACAGCAGAGGCAGAAAAAATCACAGATGATTATGAGATAATCTTTGTAGATGATGGTTCTCCTGATGATAGTCTTTTAAAAGCTATAGATCTGCATAAAATAGACACCAAAATCAAAGTTATAGAACTCTCAAGAAACTTTGGACACCATAAAGCGATTATGACAGGACTCTCTCATGCAAAAGGTGAATTTATATTTTTGATAGATGTAGATTTAGAAGAAGAGCCAGAGCTTTTAGGAAAGTTTTGGGAAAATTTACAAAATAGTGAAGATATAGATGTGGTTTATGGAGTGCAAGAGAGTCGTAAGGGTGGGTGGTTTGAGAGGTGGAGTGGAGCAATATTTTATAAAATATTTAACTTCTTAAGTGATATAGAGATACCAAGTAATATAACAACTGTACGACTTACTACTCAAAAATATAATAAAAATCTTATAAAATATAAAGAAAGTGAATTGTTTGCTCATGGATTATTTTATCATTGTGGGTTTAATCAAAAGGCTATCACCTTTAGTAAGGTTTCTACGAGTACAACTACATATACTTTGAGAAAAAAAATAGTATTACTTATCAATTCAATTACTTCTTTTAGTAGTAAGCCATTGATATATATATTTAATATAGGATTTATTATTACATTTATATCTTTTTTATTTATATTGAAAATTATTTTTAATAAATTATTTTTTGATATAGCTTTTGAGGGGTGGTCGTCTATGATTGTCTCTATTTGGTTTTTTGGTGGATTTATTATTTTATTGTTAGGTATTATAGGTATTTATTTGTCAAAAATATTTATTGAAACTAAGAATAGACCTTTCAGTATTATTCGCAATATACATGGAGATTAAAATTGGCTTATTATTCAGATGAAGAGTTAAAAGAGTTAGAATTTAATTTTATAGGTAAAAATGTAAAAATTAGTGACAAGGCTAGTATATATAATCATGAAAGTATTAGCATAGATGATAATAGTAGAATAGATGATTTTTGTGTAATTTCTGGGAAAATTGAAATAGGAAAAAATGTTCATGTTGCACCTTTTTGCTTGTTAGCAGGAGGCGAAAAGGGTATTATTTTAGAAGATTTTTCGGGACTAGCATATGCTGTTCAAATTTTTACACAATCTGATGATTATAGTGGTAAAACTATGACTAATCCAACTATTCCAAATAAATATAAAAATGAAATTAAAAAAGAGGTTATTATAAAAAGACATTCTATTGTTGGAGCAGGTTCTATTATAATGCTTGGCGTTGTATTGGAAGAAGGAACTTCTATAGGAGCTATGTCTTTGGTTCGAAAAAGTACTGAGCCTTGGAGTATTTATATTGGTAATCCTGCTAAGAAGATTAAAAATAGAAGAAAAAATTTATTGAAATTAGAAGAGAAATATATATTGGATAATTTATAATGCAGTTTCTCATAAACCACTTTTATCTATTTCTAGCTATCTCTTTTGGTGTAGCTAGTCAGCTAATTATCAAATGGAAGATGTCAGCTTTTTCTTTTGATGACTATGAAACTATAACGGATAAATTTATATTTGCTTTTGGTATGCTGTTTAATCCTTATATCATTGCCTCACTTATTCTGACACTTTTAGCAGGAGTGACTTGGATGATAGCTATGACAAAGTTTGATATATCTTATGCTTATCCTTTCACTACACTAGGATTTGTATTTGTATTTATCTTTTCTGTGATACTCTTTGGTGAAGCTGTAAATTGGTATAAGGTGTTAGGATTGGGATTTATAATCATAGGGCTTATTATCTCAAGTAGAGGGATAGAGGGATGATTATTAGAAATTACATAGATAGTGACGGTATCAAAATCTTTGATAATGATATTTTGGATAATCATAGTGACTACAATGCCAAAGGGCTAGATAATCTATTTCAATCTGAAGAAAGACATTTTTGGTTTCATGCCAGAAAAGAGTATATTTTTGACAATATGCAAAAGTATATACCAAAAGAGGCAAAAATCATAGAGATAGGTACAGGGACAGGCAATGTATCTAGGTATCTAAAACAAAATGGATATGACAATGTATCAGTAGGTGAGATACACCTCAATGGTCTCAAATATGCAAAAGAGTATGGGATAAAAGATTGTTATCAGTTTGATTTACTCCATACTCCATTTGATAATGAATTTGATAGTATCTGTATGTTTGATGTATTGGAGCATATAGAAGATGATGATTTGGCTTTGCAAAATATTGCCAAAAGTTTAAAGAGTAATGGTGATATTGTACTTACTGTTCCTGCCCACAGTTGGTTATGGAATAGAGATGATGCAATAGCTCACCATAAAAGAAGATATACAAGAAAAGAGTTGATTAAAAAACTTGAAAACAATGGTTTTGCAATCATAAAAGCTAGATATTTTTTTATAAGTATCATACCTTTATTATATTTGCGAACTATTTTAAATAGAGATGATGGTTCAGCTATCAAAGAGAGTGAGTTCAGTGCTGATATCTCTATAAATCCAATACTAAGTAGAATATTACTTTTTATATCAAGAGTTGAAAATAAAGTGAGTAGGTATCTACCTAATTGGTTTGGTGGAAGTTTATTTGTAATAGCGAGGGAAGAATGATACCATTTAACAGACCACCCTACACAGGAAATGAAGAGAAATATATATTAGAATCTATAAAAAGTCCAAAAATATCAGGTGACGGACTCTTTACTAGAAAGTGTCAAAAGTGGTTCGAGGATAAGCTAGAGTGCAAAAAAGCATTACTCGTGACCTCTTGTACTCACGCATTGGAGATGTGTGCTATTTTGATAGATATAAGAGAAGGTGATGAGGTAATTATGCCATCATATACTTTTGTATCTACTGCGAATGCTTTTGTATTAAGGGGAGCAAAAATTGTCTTTGTAGATATTCGTCCAGATACTATGAATATAGACGAGACTTTGATAGAGCAAGCCGTTACAGAGAAGACCAAGGCTATAGTCCCAGTACACTATGCTGGAGTAGCTTGTGAAATGGACACTATAATGGATATCGCTAATAGGCATAATCTTTTTGTCGTAGAAGATGCTGCACAAGGGATGATGAGTAACTACAAAGGTAGAATACTCGGTACTATAGGTCACTTGGGAACTTACAGCTTCCATGAGACCAAAAACTATACAAGTGCAGGAGAGGGTGGACTACTGATTATTAATGATGAGCAGTTTATAAATCGAGCAGATATCGTTAGAGAAAAAGGAACAAACAGAAGTGCATTTTTTCGAGGAATGGTAGATAAATATAGTTGGGTGGATATAGGTAGTAGTTATTTGATGAATGATGTGAGTGCATCATATCTATGGGGACAATTAGAAGAGGCTGATAAAATAAATCAAGATAGGATTAGAAGTTGGAATACCTATTATGATGGACTTAAAAATCTTCAAGAGAAAGGTTTCATAGAGTTGCCGTCCATACTAAATGAGTGTAATCATAATGCACATCTATTTTTTATAAAAGTTAAAGATATAAATCAGAGAGTAGAGATGTTAGATTATCTCTTGAAAAATAAAATTAATGGCGTATTCCACTATGTACCATTACACTCTGCTCCTGCTGGATTGAAATTTGGTAGATTTGATGGTGAGGATATTTATACTACTTCAGAAAGTGAGCGATTGATACGATTACCTATATATTATAATATAAAACAAGAAAATTTAGATAAAATTATCAAGATAATAAATATATATTTTAATAAGGATGATAATGCTTGATAGTATAAAAAATGATATAAAATCAATTTTTAGTGAAGATAAATTTTCTATTAGTAGTGTTGTGATATTTAGTATAACACTTTTATATATATTAGTGACATCCTACGCTGTCTCTGTGTTTGTACAATTTGATTATATAGAGATAATATCTGTCTCGTTTGTATTTTTAATTTTACTTATTTTAATGGCTACAGTTTTTTTAGGCGATTTTTTTAGGCAATCATTGAAATTTTCTATATATAATATATTTATAGCTATATTGACTTTAGTAATTATGCTTTTTTTGCTAAACTCATTAGATTTTTTGAATTATTATCATCTATTTCCACTTCTTGAGACAGAATTAGGATTAGGATGGAATCAAGATACAGTTTTTCATACCTCATTGATACAGAATATATTAAACTTTGGATATCCTAGTATAGGTCAGCATGGTACACCTGTGACGGTCTATCATGTGCTTAGTCATTATATGGATGCATTTATTTTGGCTATTGTAGGATTAGAACCGTATGATTCGTATGGACTTCTATTTTATTTTAAAGGTTTTTTACTTTTATCATCTATTACTATTTTTATAGCTTATGTATTTAAAAGTTTTTCTGGATATATTTTTGTTATATTTTTACTGTTGTTTGCACCTATAATTATTAGTAGTTGGCATGGTATAGGCTCACATGGTTTATGGCTTACTACTATTTTATTGATACTTAGTATGCCTAAAGTATTTGATATACTTCAATCAGAAAACATATATATTAACCATTTCTTATTTCTATTTTTATTAATAATATTTATCTCTATTGGCAAAATCTCTACAGGTTTTATGTATGCCTTATTTGTAGGTTTTTTTCTGCTTATTAAGCGACCAAAAGATATATTTGTCTATCTTTTGGGTATAGGATGGGTGGTATTTTTCTTAGTATATACCTCACTAATGACACAAAATACAAATAAGATTGATGCATTTGACTTTTCATGGTTAAACTCAAGTTTAATATATAAATATTTTAATAATATTCATGTTTTACAATATGAAGTTCAGACTACTATCTTTGCTACAATAGCTTTTTTGGCTATATATACATATATCTTTAAAAATAAACAAAACTTAATACTATTTATAACAGTGATTATAAATTTTATTATATTAGTATTTATAACAAAAAGCATTACAAGATTAACTATTTCAGATATTGGGTACTTTTATATTGGATTTTCGTCTATAGTGATTTTATTTACTATACACACTCTACCTTATACAATAAGACTCTATATTAAAAAAGAGTTTCATAAACTAACAAAGGTAAATAAGAAACTTATTATTGTAGGATTGATATTTAGTACAATGCACTTATCTAGCTTCTGTACTCAACCTAACTTCAAGTTAGGGTCAGAATTTTTAAATAGAGCTATAGCAATTATACCAAACAAAGAGCTAAGAGCAAAAAGTAAAGTTATTTTTTTAAAGGATTATGTGAACAAAAAAGAGTATAGACCACTAAAGATATTTAGAGATGAACTATATGTATTTATAAAACTTCAACAAATAACTAAAAG
>Ga0193964_1001423_pt1 | contig 10430 bp, 8 predicted proteins | sample FB_7_MG_FD_140323 | JGI IMG/M metagenome (GOLD analysis project Ga0193964, IMG submission 140323) | Microbial mat bacterial communities from the Broadkill River, Lewes, Delaware, United States - FB_7_MG | ecosystem: Environmental > Aquatic > Freshwater > River > Microbial mats | place: USA...
CAGATTACACACCTGCCGCTCTGATCGTTGCCGTTATGCGTATTCCTGAATTGTCAGACCTTGATCTACCCTCTGCCGTTCGTTTAGTGACAGCTAACCCTGCTAAGGCAGCTAAACTAAACGACCGGGGGACGATTACTGTGGGCAAACGCGCAGACCTAATCGCAGTGGGCGAACCCGGTGGTCTACCACAAGTCACCGATGTTTGGGTAAATGGGCATTCAGCTTTCAGAGCGCGATACGACCATGGCTAACCTATTTTACGTCATCGGGGCATCTGGGGTGGGCAAAGATAGCCTACTTCATTTTGCCCGCAACAATATTTCGATAAATGATCCTGTCGTGTTTACTCACCGCTATATTACCCGTCCCTCCAGCGCTGGAGGGGAGAACCATATTGCACTCACTCAGGACGAATTTAAACGCCGACAACAGCTCGGCTGTTTTGCCATGAGCTGGCATAGCCATAATAACAGTTACGGTATTGGTATAGAGATCAACCAGTGGTTAGCCATGGATTTAGATGTGGTGGTGAACGGCTCTAGGGAATACCTTCCCTATGCGACGGACCTATACCCCACCCTGATCCCCGTCCTTATCAGCACAAACCCTGAACGATTAAGAGAGCGCTTAATCAATCGAGGACGTGAAACCCCGGCAGAGATAGAGCAACGCCTAATAAAAGCTCAAGCATTAGATGTAAATCACCCTCGCTTAATCACCATTAGTAATAATGGGGAATTAGCAGAAGCGGGCCAAAAGCTAGTCAGTTTAATTCAAGGTAAGGAGCTAATGGTATGCGCCTAACGCTACTTGGAACGGGTAACGCGGCAGGAATGCCACTTTACGGTTGTCATTGCGAATACTGCGTGCAAGCGCTTGAAAGCAAAGCGCTACGGAGAACCGCTTGCAGTGCGCAGTTAGACATAGACGATCGTTGCTATCTAGTTGATGCAGGGCAGGTTAACTTAACTGATCGCTACCCAGCGGGCTCTCTAAGCGGCATATTCCTAACACACTTCCATCCTGACCATGTACAGGGGCTTTTTCATTTGCGCTGGGGTATCGGGGATAAAATTCCTGTGTACATTCCCCCTGATGATCAAGGCTGTGCTGATCTCTTCAAACATCCCGGCCTTTTAGATTTCAAGCCTAAAAACCCGTTTGAAGCTTTCACATTGGATGGGCTAAAAGTAACGCCTATCCCCCTCATGCATTCCAAATCGACCCATGGATATCTTTTTGAACAGGGAAGTAAAACAATTGCTTATCTAACCGACACCAAAGGGCTCTCGACCGAAACGGCGAGTTTCTTAAGAAAGCACACGATCAACCTCATGGTCATCGATTGCAGCTTCGTGCCCGGTAGTAATCGGAATGGTCACAATAACCTTGATGATATCTTTATAATTGATCAGCAAACCTCTCCAATACAGATTGTTTTAACCCACATCGGACATGATCTAGATATCTGGTTAAAGCAAAACCCGAATCAACTGCCGCCCCATATTATTGCAGGCCACGACGGGATGGTACTGTCTTAAAAGAAAAATACAGTCTCTTACAGAGGTGTTATCTCTTGCAATGCACCTTCCGATAGCGAACTATAACACCGCAAAGGAAGAACGTTTGGATATGATGATGGACAATGCTTATCTCTTGATCGGGCTATCGGTCATCATGCACGTGACGTGGAACCTATTAGCCCGCCACGTAAACCCTAAGACAAACTACCTTTGGTGGGGCCTGTTAGCCCACTGTGTAATACTGGGCCCCTATGCACTCTGGCAACTTATCCACAATGCACTGTGGAATTGGACTCTGATGGCAGCAATTGCCACCACCTCTTGTGCGCTAACTTTCTATTTTATCTCGCTAAGGCGCGCTTACCAGTATGCTCCTGTATCTTTAGTTTATCCTCTAGCACGCAGTTCACCACTTTTGATTGCCTTAGGGTCCTTGCTGTTTTTTGGCAACGCTTTTAGTAAATTTGAACTGTTTGCGATTCTCCTAAGCGTAGTAGGGCTTTGGGTTGTTGCTTCATCATCCGGGCTTGGCGACACTAAAAAAGCACTGCCATGGACATTCGCTGCAGCATTAGCTACCTGTGTGTACTCCATGAGCGATAAGATTGCAGTGGAATATTTACCAGGCTTTTCTGAACAGCTCGGCTTCGCCACTATCGGTTATTTATTCGCATTTATCGGCCTAACCCTAGAGCAACGATGGGAAAGTGGTATCTGGATCCCAGCAAAGAAGCCCCCTCTGCTCTTCATCATCATCGGCGGGTGCTGCATTGGAACAGCCTATGCGCTTGTAGTTAGAGCCATGACTACGCTCCCCGCAGCACATGTTGTCTCATTTACTAACGCTGGCATAATATTAGCCGTATTATTGTCAATACTTGTTTTTCACGAACGTGAACGTTGGAAGCAACGACTATTAGGCGCACTCATCATCAGTAGCGGATTAATTTTACTTTATTTGACAAAGAGTTAACCGACAAGCATGAACGGCGATATGGCTGTCATAGCTAACCAACTTACAGAAATTAATCAGATTTAGACCAAGCTCGGATAAACCTTATATCCTCAGATTCTATATTCAGTGTTTCTAAGAATGCCTGATGAGCTACCGGTTCTGTTTTCTCGAACTGGATATGCCAATTACGCATATCATCGTCGCTAAGACCGGCATCACGCATGATTTGAGTCCAACGCTCTTTCGTTACTGCGTTCTCATCCAGTAGCTCAGGTTCTCCCATAAACTGCACAATCGCTTTTTGCTGCACACGTAACTGCTGGACCTGTTCCTCTAAAGCATAAAAATGTTCGAGCAAAACTGATTTCTGCTCTAACTCATCATTTCTATCTAGCAGGAGATACAGTTGAGCAACAGGAACACCAAAAGAACGATAGGCCATGATTTTACGTAAACGCTCAACCTCAAGATCGCCATACCAACGATAACCATTATCTGAACGAGTTTTTGGCAGCAGCAGCCCTTCTCTCTCGTAATAAAGTACGGTTGTACGTGAGATTGAAAACGTCTTTGCAAGCTGTGAGATCGTTAGCATAGGTAGGATTTCACTTTTTAATCGTCTTTCAGCGCTCAAGCGCCATCATCTTCGATAGGTTTAATATCTGGCTGTAATACGTTTAGCCTAGCAGCTTCGCTCGATAAAAGTGATTCACTATAATATTGATGAATCACCGCAGACGCATGTTCAACCAGATCATTATTCTGCTGCAAAAACAGCGACCACGATGGTCTTTCTAAACGCTTTATACGCTCTGCCATCAATCGAACAATTGCATCCGTAATCGTTAAATGAAACTTCTGCTTAGCCCCTAAGCTTTCAGCATATGCCTTTATGCCAACAGATAACTTTTCAATGACTAAATCGACTTCATCATCCAGCAAATAAAGCCAAGCTAAACGTAGATGTCCAACATGATTAAAATGCTTAGGGTCCAATGTTTGATTTTCAAACTGCTCAACAAAACTCACATCGCTGATGATGACTGATTTCGCTTTCATACATACCTCTATCGACCGTTAATCGATTAAAAACGATAAAGGTGTCATTAGTAGACAGGTCAAACCTTTTGCTAGTTCTTTTTTCTATCGATTACAGATAGTCTGATCACATAACAATAAATTGAACTATTCAAAGGAATTAGTTCTACTTTTGAGAACCATATGGAAATCGTCAGTCTTAAAACATTTAAAGCGGTTGTTGACGAAGGGGGAATCAAAGGTGCTTCAGTGGTCTTAAACACTGTTCCCTCCAATGTCTCTACTCGAATCCAAAAATTAGAAGAGGAACTTGGTGTTAAACTCTTCAAGCTCGATGGTAGAAAGCTAATACAAACCTCAACAGGGCATACCCTTTACCAGTACGCTTGCCAAATTTTACAGTTGGAATATCAAGCGACCACTGCGGTCCAGCAAGACAAAAACACTTATGAATTACGTATCGGTACCCCAGAGACTTTTGCGGCGGTACATCTGCCGAAAGCACTCAAAAAGCTAAGAGATAACCACCGTAATATTCATCCACGTCTTTATACCGCGGCCAGCGCAGAACTCACCACCGCTGTCATTAATAACAAAGTAGATTGTGCATTTGTCGGTGGTGCAGTTAGCCACCCAGATCTACTATCTATCCCTATCACTGATGAGACGCTCATTTTAGTTGAACCATCAAACAAACAATATGATCCCGTGCTTTTCGTTCGTGAAGAGGGCTGTGCTTACCGAGAGTGTGCGATTAGTTGGCAGCAAGCGTCAGGCAAGGGAGATGAAGAGATAATGTCTATGAGCAGTGCCGATGGTGTACTTGGCTGTATTGCAGGTGGACTTGGCTATACCGTCATTAGCGAAGATGTTGTAAGAGGTAGCCGCTATGAAAATCTGCTTTCCACAGAGAATATTTCCATAGGCAAAAAACATCTCCATATCTCTTTAATTTTTAGAACCGACACTCCCTTACAAGAAGGCATAAAAACCTTGGCTAACTTATTCAATAAGTAACTATTTCAACAAGTAACTGTTTCAACCTGCTATTTCAGCAATAGATTAAGTTCTTCCAAACGTAGCGGTTTATGGAAATGATAGCCCTGTAGAACATCACAATTTCTTCCGGCTAAAAACCCCGCTTGTACATCAGATTCAACGCCTTCTGCAACTACACTGAAACCCAATTCATGAGCCATGGTTATAATCGCATCAATAATCGCTACATCACCGCGATCATGAGGCACACCATCAACAAAGTTTTTATCGATCTTAACTTCTTTCGCTGGGAAACTTTTAATATAGCTGAGAGAAGAATACCCCGTGCCGAAATCATCTATCGAGATACTAATGCCTAAATTGGTTATCTGATTAAGAATAGCCAAATTATTCTCGATATCTGCCATCGCGATACTTTCTGTAATCTCTACAACCACGCGCCCCGGCTCAACACCCGTTTCAGATATACACTGGCGCATATGGTCAACCAACGTAGGTGAATTCAACTGTAGACTAGATACGTTAGTGGAAACCTTTATTACGTTATCAAATGCTTCCTGCCACAACGCAGCCTGAATACAAACCTGCTCAAAGATCCACTCACCAATCTCGACAATAAGTCCTGCATCTTCCGCCAATGGAATAAAATATGCGGGTGAAATGGCCCCTCGCTCAGGATGATTCCAACGTAAAAGCGCTTCAACGCCTATGATCTCGTGGTCTACACTCGACATCTGAGGCTGGTAATGCAGTTCAAATTGCCCTTGTTTAATCGCCTTACGCATCTGCCCTTGGATATATAAATTCTCTTTCAAACGCTTATTCGCATCTGGCGAAAAGAACTGATAACGGTTGCCACCACTTTGCTTCGCATACTGAGAAGCATGGCTTGCATTTTTTAGGAGTTCATTTGCTGATTGGGCATCATCAGGAAAAATAGCGATACCGACACTTACGGTCACATAGCAATCTAGATTATCTAATAAAAAAGGCTGATCAATGACATCAACAATACCCGCGGCAATAAATGATGCATCTTCAATTCTGTTGGCCGAAGCAAGTAATACTGAAAATTCGTCGCCTCCGGTTCTGGCTATCGATTTCCAAACGTCTTCATCACCTGAACGATTGGCCACTTCTGTTTGTTTTAAATACTCGACGATGCGATCAGCAACCACCTTGAGCATTCGGTCGCCTAATCGCGGACCATAGGACTCATTGATCGATCTAAATTTATCCAAACTTAGATGTAATACTGTCGCTTTACTCTTATTTGAATGACTGTTATCAAGTGCCCAAGTAAGCCGATCAGCAAACAGATGACGGTTAGGTAGCCCAGTCAAATCATCGTAATAAGCTAGCTGATCTTGGTAGGCTTTGACCATTAAGGTATTTCGTACCCTTAATACTAATTCACCTTTATCAACCGGTTTGGCTAAAAACTCAGTCGCTTCTAGTTCTAGACATCGTAGTTTTGTATCTGCATCAGATGCAGCGGTCAGTACAATAACTGGCAGATACCTTGTCGTTTCATTCGCTCTAAGTTGCTCCAGAATAGCGAATCCCTCTAACTCTGGCATCAACAGATCTAACAGAATAAGATCAGGCTGGGCATTTGCTATGCAATCAAAGAATTTAGTAGGGTCTTGTATTGATGAAAAATTGTTATAACCCGCTTCGTTTAGAAAAATCTCAATGAGATCGCAAGTGCTCGGCTCATCATCCACCATTAATATATTGGCTTTACGTAAGTCAGCACATTTATTCGGACTCTCAGCAAATAACATTACAACTAAATTCCCTTAATGAGACCAGCCTCTTCACGAAAATAGTACTCACAAAATTCCTTCACAGGTAAAGGCTTTGAATAAAAATACCCTTGAATAAGATCACACCCAACAAAACTTAAATAATCAGCCTGTCTTTGATTTTCAACGCCTTCAGCCACTATTTTATAACCTAACTTTTTAGCCATCATTATGATAGCAGAGGAGATAGCCTGATCGCCCAAATTATCCGGTAAACCATCAACAAAGGCTTTATCTATTTTCAATTCCCCAATTGGAAACTCTTTCAAATAACTCAACGATGAATAACCTGTTCCAAAATCATCTACAGACACTTGAATACCGAAGTCCCGTAACTCTCGCAGGACTATGATCGCTTGCTGCACATCAGACATAGCTAAGCTTTCAGTGATTTCAATCATAATGGCTGCGGGATTCGCACCTGTCTCAGTGATCACGCACTTGACCGTTTCAAAAAAGTCGTCCGCTTTAAATTGTCTTCCCGAAACATTCACTGAAACCGTTAAACCAGTTAAACCTTCCTGTTCCCATACGACTGACTGTTTACAGGCCTCTTTCAGAACACGCGTCCCCAGTTCAATCATTAATCCATTTTCTTCAGCTAACGGAATAAAAAGGTCAGGGGGAATCGTTCCTTTTGTGGGGTGATCCCAGCGTAGTAAGGCTTCTGCACCTTTGACCTCAAGAGTATTTGCATCCACTTGGGGCTGATAAACTAGAAAAAACTCACGATTATGTAGAGCCTTCCGTAAATCCTGCCCAAGCTCCATTTTCTCTTTTAGATGGGTATTTGCTTCATCCGAATAGAACTTGAACCCATTTTCCTCCCCATCCACAACCAAATCGGCAGTGCTGCTCGCGCGACTTAGTAAAACATCCGCAGTCTCTCCATCATGGGGAAAGATTGAGATCCCAATGCTCAGAGGCATATAAATCTCTTTACCTGAGACCGACAGTGGCTTATCAAATGTATGAACTAAACGTTCGCCAACATAACTAGCATCCCCCTCATTTTGGATTCGGGTCAGCAATATAGAGAACTCATCCCCCCCTAAATGCGCAGTGATACGACTAGGATCATTATCGCCTCCGTGAGAGACAATATCGGAAGAACGAACGCAGTCTAACAACCTTTCGGATACGACTTTTAGTAAAGCGTCACTCGTTTGCGGACCATAGGTATCCGCCACTTTTCTAAAATTACCTAAACGTATATTCAGTACTGACAAAAAGCCATTACTCTTCTTAAAGCGTTCAATAGCGTTGTTCAAACGTTCCAAGCACAAACGCCTGTTTGGGAGCCCTGTTAAGGGATCGTAATAGGCAAGCTGATCTTGATAAGCTTTGAAGGTAAGGGTATTGCGTATACGAAGCGCTAATTCACTTTGATCCACAGGTTTAGCTAAAAAATCAGTCGCACCTAACTCTAACGCTTTCAACTTTGTTTCGCAGTCGCTCGACGAGGTTAAAACAACAACAGGAAGATGTGCCGTGCTAGGGCTATCCCGTAACTGCCTTAGGATATCAAAACCACTAACTTCAGGCATGACCAAATCCAGCAATAAAATATCAGGCTTGGTCGCATGAATCTCATTGATTGCATTACGAGAATCAGGAACTCCATAGAAGTTGGTATAACCCGTTTCTTCTAGAAAGATCTGTATCAGTTCAATCATAATGGATTCATCATCAACCATCATGATTTTTGAATTATGCAACGTAGATACTTCAGTCATTGCTACGCCTTCCCCTAAGGGGCTCTATTCTACATTTCAATGCGCTGTTTCATCTTCTGTATTAAGTTTAGCGAATAATCTACACGTGTATTATTTTTTTCTTTGGCTTGCACCTCTAGCTGAGCTGCGGGATCTGTAAACTCATGAAACCCCACACTCCCAGAAGATACTTTTAACCAATGTGCAAAATCTGAAACCTGCTCAAAATCATTATCAATAGCAGCTTTGATCACAGCCACAAGCTTCTCATCTAAACGCGCACAAAACTGCTGTACTATTGGCCGAAACTTTTCATTTGATATAAGCAAGCTAGATGTAATGGAAGCTTCATCTTTGTTACCTTTCGGCAAGCCCATTATATTAGGCAGAGCTAAACTATCAACACCTTCAAGCTTAGCCGCAGTCAATATAATACTATTAGAGCTTTCAATTACTTCCTTCAATAATAAACGAGCACTTGATTCTTCCAGCGCGATAGCCAGATCGGTAAATATATGAAAGCCTACACTCCCAGCGGACCCCTTTAACCAATGTGCAAACTCCTGTATAGCTGGGTAACTCTCGTGACTGATATCATCGCGAAGCTGACAAAGCCTCCCTTCTAAGCTCCGTATGAAACGCTCAACTACGTTTGCAATTCTGTCATTCGTTAAAGGCAATGTCGAACGTATCGTACTGCTGCCAAAAGCAGACACTTGTGGTTCATTGTTAGGCTCAACCACGTCGGTCTGCATCTTCGCCTTAACAAGGTCAGTATCTTTAACCAGCGGGTTCGCAACACGACTCCTATCAGCTAACCCTGCTTGCGCTCTTTTAAATAGTTGTTCAATAACAATTAACTTTGCCTGAATAAGTATCTCGTCGCTACTTTTAGCGCCTTGCTCAAGTTCCGCGGCGGGTTCAGTAAATGCCATTAAACCAACACTACCAGCTGAACCTTTTAGCCAATGCGCCAAATTTGCAAGATCATCATAACGGCTTTCGGTTACAGCATTCTTCATCTCACCCAGTTGTTCTCTCAACCGCTCCACAAACCGGCTAACCAATGGTGCAAATTTAGTACTTTGTTTTAATAACGACGAGACCAATGGAGATTCATCAGGTACAGCGGTATTGAGGCATGGCGGTCCAGTGCCTTCAACGGTCAAATTTTGATGCCTAACAGCAACCACCTCTTTTTGATGTCCCCCTAATAGGCCCGCCAGTAGTTTAATCAGGGCATTAATATCGATGGGTTTAGTCATGTAATGACTGTAACCAGCCTCTAGGCAACGCGTTTGAATCCCTTTCATGGCATGTGCTGTTAACGCGACTATCGGTACCTCAATTTTTTCTTTACGCATCGCTGCGACGGCCGTATATCCGTCCATCACAGGCATCTGAACATCCATCAAAATTGCATCAAACTGACTGGCTAACGATTTATCAAGGCCATCTTTACCATGTACAGCGGTTACTACCGAAAGCCCTAATCCATCTAACACCAGTTTGATCAATTCGCGATTTTCACTACCATCATCAATAACCAGTATATTGGCAGCAGGAAAGGTCCACTCGACCCGCTCCTCTTTCTCTTCAGCCTCAATCTGCAACTGTAATTCATCAGGCTGCATCCAAAGGCAATTATCAGCATTCTCCACCTCAAGAACTAAGCTAAACGTCGTGCCCTTACCCGCTTCGCTGCTGACCTTAATATCGCCACCCAACGCATGGGCAAACTTATGGCTAATCGATAAACCAAGTCCGGTTCCTCCAAAGCGTCGCGTAATAGAGCTATCCGCTTGCACAAATGCTTCAAAAACAGAATCCGCTTGTTGCTGGGTCATCCCTATACCCGTATCAACAACATCTATTTCCATTTGAGATTTATTCATGCGCACCCGAATCGTAACGCTACCTTCTTCCGTAAATTTAATCGCATTACCAATTAAGTTCGTCAGTATTTGCCGAATACGCCCTGGATCAGTGCCTATCTGTTCTGGAATAGCACTGTCTGCCACAAAGTTAAGAGCCAACCCTTTTTCATCAGCTTTCACCTTCATAATTTGCAGAACATGGTGGATCAATTGGACAGGCTTGCAATCGATATTCTCGACCTCTAAGCGCCCTGCTTCTACTTTTGAGAGATCCAAAATATCATTGATAAGGTCCAGCAGGTGCTGTCCACTATTCGATATAGTGTTGAGATGGTCGAGCTGATTAGGCTGTAACTTTTTCTGGTCTCTTCGTAATAGCTCAGTAAAACCTAAAATGGCATTCATCGGTGTACGAATCTCGTGACTCATGTTCGCCAAGAAATCACTTTTTGCACGGTTAGCAGCTTCCGCTTCCTCTTTAGAGCGGCGTAACTCTAACTCTTTCTCTTCGA
>Ga0193964_1001425_pt1 | contig 10416 bp, 8 predicted proteins | sample FB_7_MG_FD_140323 | JGI IMG/M metagenome (GOLD analysis project Ga0193964, IMG submission 140323) | Microbial mat bacterial communities from the Broadkill River, Lewes, Delaware, United States - FB_7_MG | ecosystem: Environmental > Aquatic > Freshwater > River > Microbial mats | place: USA...
TCCAATACGGTAGTTATCACCACCAAGAAGAACAACTTTATCACCTGCATTTGGTTTATCTTTTAGCGCTTGTTCTTTTCTTCCATACCCAATACCACCAGCTTGCATAATCACTTTATCGTAACCATACTCTTTACCAGCTTCCTCATGTTCAAAAGTAAGAACAGAACCACAAATAAGTGGTTGACCAAACTTATTACCAAAATCACTAGCTCCGTTAGAAGCCTTAATCAAAATCTCTTCAGGAGTTTGATACAACCAATCTCTCTCATCAGTACCTTCTTCCCACTTTCTTGAACCATCAAGACGAGGATAAGAAGTCATATAAACAGCAGTACCTGCCATTGGAACTGAAGCTTTACCTCCAGCTATTCTATCACGAATCTCCCCACCAGTACCAGTTGCAGCACCATTAAATGGCTCAACTGTTGTTGGAAAGTTATGTGTTTCAGCTTTTAACGAAATTACAGTATCAATATCTTTTGTCTCAAAGAAATCAGGTTTATCCTGAGTATGAGGAGCAAACTGAACAGCTTTTGGTCCTTCTAGAAAAGCACAATTATCTTTATAAGCAGAAACTATTCTATTATGGTTTGTTGCAGATGTCTTTTTAATCATTGCAAAAAGACTCTCTTCTTTCTCTTCTCCATCCACAATAAATGTACCACCAAAAATCTTATGACGGCAGTGCTCTGAATTAACCTGAGAAAAACCAAACACCTCTGAATCTGTAAGCTTTCTACCAAGCTTTATTGCTAGCCCTTCCAGATAAGCAATCTCTTCTTCATTTAATGCTAGCCCTTCTTGTTCACTATAAGCTTTTATGTCTTCAATAGAAATAATTGGTTCTGGCAGAACATCAATAGTAAACATTTCTTGATTCAAGCCATTATACATAGCTTTTAACATCGGATCAAAATGAGCTTTATCACTATCTACTTCTTCAAATTCCTCTATACGAATGATATTTGAAATACCCATATTTTGAGTAATTTCAACTGCATTGGTACTCCAAGGTGTAATCATTTCTTTTCGAGGGCCAATAAAAAATCCTGATACAAAATCAGAATCTATCTTCTCAGCATTTCCAAAAAGCCAGCTTAATTTACTAATGTTTAACGAATCGATTGCTGTTGTAGTGTGTACAGCATAAACAGTTTTGTCTTTTTTGTAGAAAACTATCATTACGTATATGTGTTTGATTAATTATCGATATAGTGTTTGCAAAGATAAAAATATTTATCAATTGAATCTTATCTATTTACAGATACAAAAAGAAAAAAGCGAAGATTTTAAAATCTTCGCTTTTATATTACTTTCTTTTATATTCTATTTAAGAACCTTCTTCACATCAGCTATTGAAGTTTTCACATCTTCTCTAGCAGGATTTATAGAAGCAGCTTCCTCTAAAAACCCAAGTGCTTTAACAAAAGATTTATTTGCCTTTGATTTTTCTGTTGCATATTTTACTTTGTCTTTATTTGCAAAAGGTCTTGCTTTATCAAGAATAGAAGCTCCTGAGTTATAATAAAGTTTACCTAAAGATAAAAGAGCATCTACTCTGAACTTTTTACCTTTTAAATCTTTAACCTTAGAGAAGTTTTCATCTGCCTTTGCTACTTTACCTGCTTTCTGAAACTTAATTCCTTGTTTCATGTAATGTTGATAACAAAGTTTCTCTATCTTTTTATTTCCTGGTTTAGCTTTTAATCCATCTTCAATAGTAGCCAACATTTCGTTAGTTTTCTTTAACTTCTTATATGCTCTGGCTTTGAAATAATATGAAGAAGATTCTTTATATCTATTTTCAATACTTTTACTATAAAGAGCTATTGCTTTTTCATATTTCTTCAATTTATTAGCACAATAAGCTGCATTAAAAACAGTTGCCTTGTCATCTTGGCCAGCTACTGCAAAATACTGCTCAAATTGTTTTAAAGCTTCTTGATAGTTCTTAGCTCTCAACGCCTCATTCCCTGCATTCTTTAATGTTGCTGCATCTTGTGCAAATAAACTTAAAGCAAATACACTCGCCAGTAAGAATAAAAATATTTTCTTCATAAAAATTATAATTTTTGATATTAAACAATATACATTTTCCCAAATGCTCTGCCAAATTAGCAAAAAAGCATGTATAAATCAAGGAAAACATATTCTAATTTTATGCTTCCTCTTCTATTATTTTCAATACACATGCACAACCATCCATGGCTGCTGATACAATTCCACCCGCATAACCGGCTCCTTCTCCGCATGGATACAAACCATTAATATCTATATGTTGCAGGTTATTCCTATCACGAGGAATCCTTATAGGAGAGGATGTTCTGGTTTCAACTCCTATCATCATAGCTTCATTAGTTAAGAAACCTTTAGCCTTTTTTCCAAATTCACTGAAAGCCTTTCTCAGTGAATTAGAAACAAATGCTGGCATAAATTCATCTAATCTACAAGATGTTAACCCCATTTTATATGAACTATCACACAATTCATCAGATTTAACATTATCTACAAAATCATTCATTCTTTGAGCAGGTGCCTTTAAATTTCCACCTCCAGCTTCATATGACTTTCGTTCCATATCTTCTTGAAAATACATTCCAGCCAATACTCCATACTTGGCAAAATTCTTTAAATCATTTTGCTTAACTTGTACGACCATCGCTGAATTAGCCCAAGGAGTATTTCTTCCGGAAGATGACATTCCATTTACAACCTGTTGATTAACGTCTGTTGAAGCAGGAACTACAATTCCACCAGGACACATACAAAAAGAATACACCCCTCTTTTATTAAACTGACCAACAAACGAATATTCAGCTGCAGGAAGATATTTTCCTCTACCTTTAGATGAATGATATTGTATACAATCAATCAGATGTTGTGGATGTTCCAAACGAACTCCAACCGCAAAATCTTTTGCTTCTAAAGAAATCTCCTTAGTATGCAATAATGAATACATATCTCTAGCAGAATGACCAGTTGCAAGAATAACTTTATCAGCTAATAATTGCTTCTTTCCACATATAACACCTTTTATTGTAAAATCTTCTATAATAAGATCAGTAACCTTTGTACCAAAATGAACTTCTCCTCCGTACTTCAATATTGTTTTACGAATATTAATAATCACTTTTGCTAAAACATCTGTACCTATGTGAGGATGTCCATCCCAAAGAATATTTTCTTGTGCTCCATGATAATGTAGTATCTTTAATATCTTATCTACATTTCCCCTTTTTTTAGAACGCGTAAATAATTTACCATCAGAAAAAGTACCAGCTCCTCCCTCTCCAAACGAAAAATTAGATTCCCCATCAACAATACCAGTTCTATATAATTCCTTTAAATCGAGCTTTCTATCCTCAACCGATTTTCCTCTTTCAAGAATGATTGGCTTCATTCCTCCCTCAATCAACTCAAGAGCAGCAAACAAACCTGCTGGACCAGCTCCAACAATAATTACTGGTTTTGCCAATGAAACATCCCTGTAATCAGAAAGAGAAAACTCCACATCTATAGGCTGTTCATCAACCCAAACTCCAAGTCGCAAATTAACCTTTATATTTCTTCTTCTTGCATCAATAGAACGTTTTATATGTCTAATCTCTGTAATTCTAGACACCTCTATCTGCAAAAAAGAAGATACCACTCTAAGAATATCTTCTTTATTCTTTGACTCCTTTGGAGATACTGAAATATTTATAGCTTTATACATAACTTATTCAAAATGAAATAATAAACTCACTATCTTAGAATTCATTCTATCAACTCCTTCGGTATACATATAGTATTCCTTATTTTCCTTATCAATTTTATGATTCAGAACATCAACTAAACCAAATGAAACTCTCAACTCTGTAGATAATTTAAAAAATGGCATATAAAAATCAACACCGACACCAAACTCCAGGCTATAATCAAGCGCATCATTTCGTATATAAACCTCACTCTCTGGATGAATATGATTCTCTGAAAGAATATCGTACTTAATATTTAAACCTGCAATTACATACGCTCTGTTATTTCCATTTCTCTGTGCAAACATTTTAATTAATAAAGGACATTCTGCCAAAACAGAACCCGAGTAAGAATCAACCGCATCCTTCTTTGGCTGAGAAAATGAAATTTCTCTTCCTCCAAATATAAACCCTGGATTCAAACGAACTGAAAAATACTTATTAAATCTATACTCCCCTATTAAACCTACATTCAAGCCCGGCTGTACTTTCGCAACCTCACCTCTTAGCAGTGAATTTGATTTAAACCTCATATCATAGTCCATATAGTTTACTCCTAAAGTAAAACCATAATGCACTCTTTTAAAATCAACCTCCTGATAGTTTAAATACACATCTCTCCTGCCATGCTGACTATATGCTGACAAAAGTAAAACAGATAATAATATGGATAATAATATTTTTTTCAAACAGATATATTTTCAATTAATTTACTTAATTCCAGAGTATATTGTTACTATTCCACACGAAAGAACTTTCTTTTTACACTGACTAAAACCGGCTTCTCTCATTAGATCAAGAAATTTATCTCCATCTGGGAAAGCTTTAACCGACTCTGGTAAATATGTATAAGCACTTTTATTCTTAGAAAATACTCTACCAATAAGAGGTAATATATATAGCGAATAAAAAGAATAAAATTGCTTAAAAGGAAATGATTTAGGATTAGAGAATTCTAATACTACAGCCTTACCTCCCTTATTTATAACCCTGTTCATTTCTTTCAATCCCCTAGGTAAATTTTCGAAATTCCTTACTCCAAAAGCTACTGTCAAGGCATCAAAAAAATCATCTTCATATGTTAGATTTGTACTATCTCCTTCTTCAAGTGTTATATATTCATCCAGATTCAATGCTTTAATCTTCTCTTTCCCAACCTCAAGCATCCCTACAGAAATATCCACTCCAGTTACATGAGCTCCTAAATCCTTATGAATACGAATAGCAAAATCACCTGTACCTGTTGCAACATCAAGCACATGCTTTGGCCTTGAATCAGCTAAGATCTTAACCGCAATCTTTCGCCACCATTTATCTATACCAAACGAAAGAAAATGATTTAAGAAATCGTATTTAGGTGCGATATCATCAAACATTTCCTTTACTACCTTCTTTTCTTTTTTCATCAATACTATCTTAAACAAATATTTTATGTCCCAAAGATACCTAAAATATATAGAATACCTATATGACATACATATATGCATTTTTTATGTATTTTTACTGCAAATAATATAACAATATCTAAATGAAAAATAAAATAGCACTTATAACTGGAGCATCGTCAGGCATTGGAGAAGCAACTGCAATACGACTTGCCAAAGAAGGATTTGACCTGATACTTACTGGTAGACGCGAACATCAAGTAGAAAAGATAGCTCAATGGATTAGAGAGAAATTCAAAGTAGGAGCTCTTCCATTATGTTTTGATGTAAGAAACCAAGAAGAAGTAAAAAATGCAATCGACTCTCTTCCTAGCTCATGGCGACCTATAGATGTATTAGTAAACAATGCAGGACTTGCGGTTGGAACATCTGCCTTACAGGAAGGTATTATTGATGATTGGGAGAGAATGATTGACACAAATATAAAAGGATTGCTATATGTATCTCGAGCTGTCTCTCCTATGATGATTGAAAATAAAAGCGGACACATTGTAAATATTGCTTCAATTGCTGGAAAAGAGGTATATCCTGGAGGCAACGTTTATTGCGCAACAAAACATGCCGTTGATGCTCTTTCAAAAGGTATGAGAACAGACATGCTGAAACACAATATAAAAGTAACAAACCTAGCTCCTGGCATGGTTGAAACAGAATTCTCTCTAGTAAGATTCAAGGGAGATCAGGAGACTGCTGATAATGTATATAATGGAATGCAACCTCTAACTGGTGAAGATATAGCAGACACTATTGCATTTGCAGTAACAAGACCTGCTCATGTATGTCTGAACGATATACTAATAATGCCAACATCTCAGGCAAACGCCAGAGACATTGAGAGAAATTAAAAACAAATCTATATATAAAAAAAGCGACTATCATATGATAGTCGCTTTTTTTATATATTCTTTAAATCATAAATCCATAATTCAAATTAAACTTAATTCTTTGTATCCTTAAGTATAACATCATGAGCTCCACCCTCAATAATACTTGTTGAAGACACAAGAGTTATTTTAGCATTCTTCTTAAGGTCTTCAATGTCCATAACACCACAAGAACACATTGTTGATTTAATTTTACCTACAGTTACATCAAGATTATCTTTAAGCAAACCTGCGTAAGGCACATAACTATCAACACCTTCCTCAAACTTAAGATTTTCACTTCCACCCATGTCATATCTCTGCCAGTTACGAGCTCTATTAGAACCTTCGCCCCAATATTCTTTCACGTATCTACCACCAACCATAAGTTTTCTTGTTGGACTCTCATCAAAACGAGCAAAATATCTACCCATCATCATAAAGTCAGCACCCATTGCTAAAGCTAGAACCATATGATAATCCTGAACTATACCACCATCTGAACATATTGGAATATAGACTCCAGTCTTTTCAAAATACTCATCACGAGCAGCTGCAACCTCAATAATTGCTGTAGCTTGTCCACGACCAATACCTTTTTGCTCTCTAGTGATACAGATAGAACCTCCACCTACACCAACTTTAATAAAATCAGCACCTGCTTCAGCTAAATAAATAAAACCATCTCTATCAACTACATTACCTGCACCAACCTTAACAGCATCACCATATTTATCTCTTACAAAAGCAATAGTTTCTTTCTGCCACTCAGAAAAACCATCAGAAGAATCGATACATAGCACATCACAACCAGCTTCAACAAGAGCAGGAACACGTTCTGCAAAATCTCTAGTATTAATACCAGCTCCGACTAAAAGTTTCTTATTATCATCAGATAACTCAAGAGGATTTTCCTTATGATTATCGTAATCTTTTCTAAAAACTAAATATTTAAAATATTGATTCTCATCAACAATAGGTAAAGAATTCAATTTATGCTCCCAGATAATATCATTAGCCTCATTTAGTGTAATACCAAATTCTCCTATAATAAGCTTACTATATGGAGTCATAAACTCTTTAACTCTCATATCTAAACTATCTCTACTTGGACGATAATCTCTACCTGTTACAATTCCTAATAATTTACCTTCAGCAGTACCATTATCAGTAACAACAATTGTAGAATATCCTGTTCTTTCATTAAGTTCTATTACATCTCTTAAAGTATTCTCAGGAGTTAAGTTAGCATCAGAGACTACAAATCCCGACTTATGTTTTTTTACTTTTTTAACCATCTCTACCTGATCCTCAATAGTTTGAGATCCAAAAATAAAAGACAATCCTCCGTTTCTTGCTAAGGCTATAGCAAGATTACTATCAGAAACAGATTGCATAATTGCAGATACAAAAGGTACCTTAAGTTCTATACCAGGTTTCTCACCTTTCTTGTATTTAACCAAAGGAGTATTCAATTGCACATTTTGTGGCATACTCTCTTTTGTTGTCAATCCAGGAATCAATAAATATTCACTGAACGTTCTTGAAATATCGTTTGTAAACTGAGCCATAAGTAATCACTTTTTAAATCAAAATTGCGCGAAGATAATAATAATCAATGTTTGAGCCTAGCTTTTAGACCAAAAATTTATCTCAAATGTTTCAATACGTGTAGAATAGGATTCAAAACAGATTCTCCGAATCTAACAGCACGATTATCAGACCATGCATACATTGGATCTGGAAGATCATCATTATCCTTGAAAGGCATCTCTATTGTGAATGCAACACACTTATATCTTTCTGCTATTTGCTTAGAACCAATACCTAAATTTGCTGGTGCCGTACCTACACCATAATTATGCTTATCTTGAAAATCAGGACTTATCTCCATCCAATGATTTTTAAACAGATCCTGCATATTCTTTCTATACTCATCAAAAGAAGGAATCCCCTCTGGAGTTGTAACAAAATTATATGGTATAGCCTCATCCCCATGAATATCCAAAGCAAGATCTACTCCCACTTCATCCATCTTTTTAAGAGCATAAAATACTTCTGGACTCTTATCCTCTGAAGATTCAGCCCATTCTCTATTAAGATTCATACCAGCAGCATTCGCCCTAAGGTTTCCTGCTATAGAACCATCAATATTCATATTAGGAATTACGTACACAACAGAGTCCTCAAGAATTCTCCTTGCAACAGGATCGGTATCATCAATCATTCTACCTAAAAATCCCTGAACAAACCATTCAGCCATAGCCTCTCCTGGATGCTGACGAGCAATAACCCAGATCTTTTTCTTTTCCTCATCAGGATCACCAATCACCAACATATCAATATCTTTCCCCTCTACGGTCTGACCTATAACCTCAAGCTTACAGTATGCTGATTGTTGAGCCTCATTAACCATATCCATATGTTGTTCATATGAAAATGGAGCAAAATATGCAAAGTACATTGAATTATATGCTGGATTACACTCCATTATTAACTGTCCATTCTCAAAAGTTGTAGGAACAGTAAACCATTCTTTTCTATCATATGATGCTCTACACTGATAGTTTTCCCATCCATCTGGATAAGATGATTCTCCAGCATTAACTATAGAAATTCTACAATCTTTGTTCATAGCCCCAGTTAAACGGAAATGAAACCATTGAAAAAAATCAGAATTTGTATCCTTTGGGATATTCAATTTTATATCTCCATCATTGATGCTAAGCACCTCTATATTACCACTATCAAAATTTGATGTAATTCTCATATCTATATATTTATAAAATCTTCCTAAAAATAAAGAAAAGCACAGAGAAAACAAACATTATCCCTACCTTTAAAACAAAACAATATATCATATGGATTTTTATACAAGCATCAGCAAACATTACGATTATATATTCCCTTATAGTCCTGCACAGGTAGAATTCATAAAACAACATCTACCAATAAAAGGCACCAATATTCTAGACATTGGATGTGGAACAGGCAGTCTTTCAAGAGGATTGGCTAATGACGGGTATATAGTAAATGCCATAGATTATGATGCTAAAATGGTGGAACAAGCAAAGAAGAATTGCAATAGCATACATTTTCAACAGATGAATATGCTTGACATTGACAAACTTTATAAAGCAAATAACTTCGACTCTATTGTAACTTTTGGAAACACCCTCGTTCATTTACTCAAAAACGAAGAAATTGAACAATTTCTAACATCTGCCCATAAAATATTAAAAAAGGATGGACTACTGGCAATACAGATATTAAACTATCAAAATATAGTAGAGAACGAAATAGGTAGTCTGCCACTAATCGAAAATGAAGAAATTAAGTTTGAACGAAACTATACTTTCAGAACTGATAATCTAATTGACTTTAACACCAGACTAACGGTAAAAAGCAGAAATGAAACTATTGATAACACCATACAACTAAACCCTATTTATCAAAGCACTTTAAAGGATTTAATGCATAAAACAGGTTTCTCCGACATAAAGACTTATGGTAATTTCAAAATGGAAGAATTAAAAGAAAACAGCATTCCATTAATTATCATTGGTAGAAAATAATACTTTGTAAGGAATATATCTTTAACTTTGCTCGACTAAAGCGAAGAGAAATGAATGTAGATAATCAAGAACTAGAACTTGCGAGACAATTTGTAGAATATACAAATAGAAATATATACCTGACAGGAAAGGCTGGAACAGGAAAAACTACATTTCTTCACAAATTAAAAAGAGAATCACCAAAACGCATGGTCGTTGTAGCTCCTACAGGCGTAGCAGCAATCAACGCAGGAGGTGTAACCATACACTCCTTCTTCCAATTACCATTCGGACCGATTATTCCAGAACGACTATCAGGAGAAAAAAATGGTGTTCAAAAATTCAATAAAAGCAAGATAAACATCATCAAATCCCTCGACCTATTAGTGATTGATGAGATAAGTATGGTTCGCGCAGATATGCTTGACGGTATTGATGAGGTATTACGACGCTTTAAAAACAAAAATCTACCATTTGGAGGAGTACAATTATTAATGATAGGTGACTTACAACAACTTGCTCCTATCGTTAAGAATGAGGAATGGGATATTCTACGTAAATACTACAATACAATGTTTTTCTTTAGTAGTAGAGCACTACAGGAATCATATCCTGTTTCAATAGAATTAAAACATATATACAGACAAGAAAACGAGGACTTCATTACTATCCTTAATCAGATTAGAAATAATAGAATTACAGAAGGCTCGTTAAACATGCTTAATGCCAGATATAATCCTAACTTCAATCCTGATAAGGAAGAAGGATACATAAGTCTTACTACTCACAATGCCAATTCCAATAGAGTTAATCA
>Ga0193964_1001427_pt1 | contig 10396 bp, 8 predicted proteins | sample FB_7_MG_FD_140323 | JGI IMG/M metagenome (GOLD analysis project Ga0193964, IMG submission 140323) | Microbial mat bacterial communities from the Broadkill River, Lewes, Delaware, United States - FB_7_MG | ecosystem: Environmental > Aquatic > Freshwater > River > Microbial mats | place: USA...
CATATCTTGAGTCAAAGTGTTTTAATTCTTGCGATAGTTCTTTATATACCGAGTCTCTTTTGCCTTCCATTCCCATTCTTATTCCTCTCTCAAATGAGTAAATATTCCATGGGCGTAATGCCATTGAGTTTATTGTATTCTCCCAAATCTTTGGACCATAGTGTTTACGGGCATTAGCTATCATGTAGTATCCTAATACATACTTATTTGGAGTAAAGTCATTGAACGAACTGAATACGGCTTTATCGTAAGAATATATTCCTTTTTCTACCAACTGTGCTCTTAATTCTTGTTCGAATGATGGAATTCTTCCTCTTCCTCCTTTGGTATTTCCAGTCTCAAAACTTACTGCATCTCCCTCCAGAAACCACATTGGTACATACACTCCTAAAACGCCTATTGGAGCATGTTCTCCCAATATGTATGAAGCAAACTTCGTAAGTCCCTGGTTCATCTTATCAACCTGAACAACGTGGCGATATTCGTGTATACCCAGATGTTCATTAAATGGCACAAAATCATCCTGCCCCATCGATGCAGCATATAGATTCATCCTTTTAGGTGCCCACATTACTGAACCGTTTGAGCGACCGCCCTGAGTATGTAGTATTATTGGAAGTTTTTTAGGCTTATGTTTAAGAGTAGAATATTTTCTTGAAAAAAGAGAATAAAAGACATTTGCATATTTCTGTGCCAGCGAATCAGTGCCTTCTGGATATATCAGTTTAAAGTATTTGGTATCTATCTGATTCCAGTTTATCGATGCTGCATCTTGCCCATCATCAACATATTGTGCATTGGCACTAAGCATAAATAAGACTGATATAATTGATAGTAAAAGCTTCTTCATTCTCTCGTTTTTGTCGTTACTTAACAAAAATAAGAAAAATTATTCCATTCTCATCTTTCCCAATCTGTCTTCCAACAAATTTAAATACTTTTCTTTTAAATCATCAGATAAATAACTTGTATTAATAAGTTCTTTCCATACAACTATCTTGCTCTTGATCTGAGAAATTACATTATTCACAACAACATTATTAAGTCCCATTCTCTCCAATGGCAGATACTCCAACATTACTTTTTTTGTAAGATTACTCTTCTTCCCTTTAATCGATAAAGCACTCTCTTCTGCATCAGAACCAATGATTATCGTGGAATTAATCAAATCATATGCTGGTGTAAACTTTACTATATTTTTATCAGAGATTAAAGAATAATTCTTTAAATGCGCATCCTCATTACCTATTAAATAATTAAAGAATAATAGTTTAAAGAATTTGACCTTTTCTATAAGTGGAAATGTACATTCTTCATCTACAATCTTTATCATTTTCTCTATAGTATAATCATACTTTGTATCTCGAGTAGATCCTGATAGTTGTGCAAAATCTTCAACAGATAATTTTGACTTAGTACCCCTTCTATCAAAACGCTTAATGTAATAAGTGTATGAACCATCCTTAGACATTACTAAACCATGCTCTGGCACATCAATATCTATAGTAGCAGCAAGACTCATTGTTAAGTCTTCATTTTCTGGCATTTGTTTATATATATAGTGTTGTGGTTTTAATATATAGGTTCCTTTATTATCTACAATGGTAAAACTCGATTTTTTAACATTTAATCTGGCACTTAGTTTTGGTTGAACCCCCTGTATAGATATTTTAGAGGCTCTCTGTTGTGCTTCAATGCGTAAGTCTTCTGCCGAATAATCTAATACCTCCATCACATTATCTCCTTAACCGTTACAGAACCTACCATATCAGAACCTACAGCTATCAACTGACTCATATAGTCGTACTTATTAATTTTTCTTTTTCTCAATAAACCGTCTAACTGATGTCCTTCTGGCAATAAGCCATCAAAGAATGGCGGAAAGGTTGTAAAAACATATACTCTGTCACTTATTGGCATTTTTAAAGATACTGGCTCACCTTTGTATGTTTCATCGTATTCAAAGATGTATTTATCTTTGTTGTCCGACTCACTTAAAACACCTGCTTCTATGTCTTTTACATATACTCTAACTTTTCTCATTTCTATATGCCTCCATTAATTTACTTTCTAATGAGATATTTATGTTTAGAACAAGTAATACTTTCATTAGGGAAGAAAACCTTACTGTTTCTTTTCCTTTTTCTATATCAAAGACAACTGTCTTACCAACCCCTGCTAGTTCTGCAAGTTCTTTCTGGCTTATGCCTGTTGCTTTTCTATGATATAAAATAGTTTCTGATATTTCTTTAAAGTCTATCATATTTTACCGCTTTAACAGTAAATATATAACTTTTATCGGTTTCCACAAAGAATAGTTACATAAACCAAAGGTGATTTACCGCCTTAGCAGTAAATATTAGGATAATATTGTAGAAAAGAAGATTTAAACACCTAAAATGGGTTAATATTACTGCTTTAACAGTAACATTAACCCATTTATATATCTTTCCGTGTAATCCTTAGTTTCCTGCCTGAGTAACAGTGACCCAATCAAAATAATCACCAGCTTCAAGTCCCACACATATCACCCTCTTCTTATTCATACAATTTTTATCAACACTGATGAAGAGTGTATTTTCATCTCTACGCTCCACGACAAAACAATCCTGATTTATTGAATAACCACATGAATTAGGATGTACACTAGCAGGAATAGTATAAATCTTGCCATCAACAGTAACGCAAGAAATCCACCACCATTTGCCTTCTGTAGTAACAACCACAGAATTTGCATTTGCATCAAATTCAACTGCTTTAGTAGATAATTTAATATTATCTTCCCATAAACCATCAAATTCATCCTCGTCCGAACAAGAAACTGAAACTAGAGTAACAAATATTAAACTCAGTATGAATAATTTATTTTTCATGATAGCGCTCTTAAAATTCGATATAAAACTATAGAAATTTAATTAGTTATCCAAATATTTACATTTTAACTACTAGTATATCAATTGTTTAGACAAACGAAATCAATGTAAGATTTTTAAGTATCTACTACTCATCCATCCAATTGAATAATTTCTTATTTCATTACTATTCCCTTCTGAATATGTTCCTTTAAGATTCAAATTATTCAACATTACAACAAACCACCATACTCTACCTGTTGAATCTGTATTCTCTGCTATAGCATATCCTTTTGACATACGTTTGTATGTATGGACTATATTACCATCAATATGTAAATCTTCTTCGTACTTATTACTAACCTCTATATAGGGAGCTAATCGCAAATAATACTTTTCGTTTTCTACTTCGAATAGTTTGGGTTGTGAAAATATTATTTGTGGTAATTCTGTTTCTCTAAAAGAACTATATTTTGTTGATAATCTAAATTTAGATGACTTAGTCTCTTTTAATAAATGATATACTTCATATACTATTTGATTACTTCCACAGCATTCAATGTCTCTCAACACTAACGATATTGGAATAAAAGAATCTTGTTGAATTATATTAATAACCTCTCCAAACTTATCAAATATTTTATAATAGAAACCATCATTTCTCCTCTCAAAAATAAGAGTACGCAATGATTCTGTACCAGCATTTCCAGAATAGATGATATCTATTTCCCCATTAAAATCATAATCAATAAAGTGAAAGCTGGATAAATTATCATTCAGTCTTTCATTAGATTTTAAGTAAACTAATAACTCATCTTTTATTTTATTTACCTCTATGATTTTCTCCTTTACATCGTACTCCTTTTCATAATTCTTCCAATTTACATTCTTAGTGAAAATAGATTCTTGGGCATACATTGTATTTCCTAATATCATCAGTAACAAATAGATAAATAATTCTTTCATGCTATTTAATATTAATATATAAATTAAAACAAGTTTATCATTTAGAAGAATCCTAAAACTTTGGACGTTTCCATCCATACACTGCTATTATCAGTAATAAGATAGATAATATCACATTAATTTTAAGAAAATCCTGAACCATTAATATTTCTGCTTTTCTGTCTTCAATAGACATACTTACAATTTTATCTACCCCTTCAATTATATCATATTTCTCTGATATTAACGTATTAAGGTAAAATAAGGATGATAATGTGATTATAACCAATATAATCACAATTGTTATTACAATTAAAAATTTTGTTTTAATCATATTATTATAAATTTAAATATTAGTTATTTAATATCTTCAAGCTTATCAGTTACTCCTCCTAAGCAAATTTATTAGATTCTTTTAAATGAACTCCTTTGGCTATTTGTTTCAAATTTAAACAAAACAAATAATAACCTCACTATATCATTTAAGTTATAACACATCTCATGCTCAATAACATTTCCACCCCATCATTTCTTTAAACTTACGCTTCATCCTCTTATTCCAATCAAAAACCATCATTTTCACCCCATTTCACCCAATTTTCAACAAAACTCAACTCCTTAACAAAGCCCTACCAACTACCTACCAACTACCTACCAAAGCCCTCTCCCCTCGGTAGACATTTTTGTTTCGCGTCTCCATTTAACATTAATTCTATATTTATCTTGTGGTATCGTACTGTGCTTATAGTTTCGAACATTTTCACATTTCTCTTCCTCTTTCTTTCCCTCTATTTTCGTATCTTTACGGCTAGCAATTAAATAAGCATATTCATGAGTCAAGATATACATACACAAATAGAGAATCTACGTGACGAGTTGCGTCATCATAATCATCAGTATTACGTTCTTAATTCCCCTTCTATAAGCGATTTAGAGTTTGATAGGCTGCTTAAGGAGCTTATTGCTCTTGAGTCTGAGCATCCTGAGTTCTTCGATGCTTCGTCGCCTTCGCAGCGTGTGGGTAGTGATATTTCTAATGATTTTCAGCAGGTTAAGCATGATTTTCCTATGCTTTCGCTTGATAATACTTATTCTATTGAGGAGATTCAAGATTTTGAGAATCGTATTAAGAAGATTACTAGTGAGGAGGTTGAGTATGTGTGTGAGCTTAAGTATGATGGTACTTCTATTAGTCTTCGTTATGAGAATGGGGTGCTTGTCAGGGCTATTACTCGTGGTGATGGCGTGCAGGGTGATGATGTGACGGCTAATGTTAAGACTATTAAGTCTGTGCCTTTGCGTCTTATGGGGTCTGGCTTTCCTGAGAAGTTCGAGATTCGTGGTGAGATTATGATGCCGTTTGCTGTGTTTAATCAGCTTAATGAGGAGCGTGCTGCTAAGGGTGAGATGCTTTTTGCTAATCCTCGTAATGCTGCGGCGGGTTCGCTTAAGCAACAGAAGTCGTCGGTGGCGGCTAAGAGAATGCTTGATTGTTTTTTGTATTATATTCCGGGTGATCAGCTTGATGGTGAGTCACACTTTAAGAATCTTGAGTTGGCTAAGTCGTGGGGATTGAAGGTTACTGGTGATATTAGGGTTTGTAAATCTATTAGCGAGGTGTTCGAGTTTATTAATTTCTGGGATACTGAGCGTAAGCATATTTCTGTGCCTATTGATGGTATTGTTATTAAGGTAAATAGTGTTAAGCAGCAGCGTGAGCTTGGGTTTACGGCTAAGTCGCCTCGTTGGGCTACTGCTTTTAAGTTTAAGGCTGAGCGTCTTGAGTCTGAGCTTCTTTCTGTTGATTTTCAGGTTGGGCGTACGGGTTCTATTACGCCTGTGGCTAATCTTTCGCCTGTGCATCTTGCGGGTACTACGGTTAAGCGTGCGTCGCTGCATAATGCTGATGTTATTGAGAAGCTTGATCTTCATCATGGTGATTTTGTGTTTGTTGAGAAGGGGGGCGAGATTATTCCTAAGATTGTTGGGGTTAATACTGATAAGAGACCAGCTGGTGCTCTGAAGATTGATTATATTACTCATTGTCCTGAGTGTGGTTCTGAGCTTGTGCGTAATGAGGGTGAGGCTAATCATTATTGTCCTAGTTACCTGACTTGTAAGCCGCAGATTCTTGGGCGTATTGAGCATTTTATTTCTCGTAAGGCTATGAATATTGATGGGCTTGGTGGTGAGACTATTAGCTTGCTTTTGAGTAATGATATTATTGATAATGTTGCTGATATTTATGATATTCCTTCTATGGGTGAGGCTCTTATTGGGCTTGAGAAGGTTATTTATCCTGTGACTTATGATATTGCGGATATTCCGCTTTCTCGTATTATTTATGCGTTTGGTATTGGCTTGAAGTCTATTCCTAATAAGCTTGCTTCTACGCTTGCTGATCATTTTAAGACGCTGAATGCTATGTCTCAGGCTTCTCTTGATGAGCTTGTTGTTATTGTTCAGGATAAGGTTAAGGCTGGTAAGATAAGGGAGTATTTTATGACTCCTTTTAATGAGCTTCTTGATCGTTTGAAGGAGGGTGAAAAGACTGATGGGGGTATTTCTCTTGAGTTTGTTTTGTATTCTTTCTGTGTTAATGGTTTGTCTCTTGACGAGGCTCGCATGATTACTGGTCATTATGATTATCTTTATGATATTGCTAAGGCTTCGGCTAGTGAGTTGTCTGCTAATTGTGGTATTTCTTTAGATATTGCTGAGAGTCTTCTTACTTGGTTAGGTTCTAATAAGGGTATTGTTAAGAAGCTTAATACTCTTAAGACGACTAGTATTCAGGAGAAGTCGGTTAATAATATGATTGCTAATATTGTTAAGTCTAAGGATATTCCTTTTAATCGTGTGCTTAATGCTCTTGGTATTCGTCATATTGGTGAGACTGCTTCTAATAATCTGGCTTCGCATTTTAAGAATATCGATACTTTGATAGCTGCTTCTTTTGATGATCTTGTTGATGTTCCTGATATTGGTGATCAGATGGCTCAGTCGGTTATTGGCTTCTTTGCTGATGATAGAAATATGGCTATCGTGAGTAAGTTGCGTGAGGCGGGTCTTAATTTTGTTCTTGAGGAACAGGAGGCGTTGTCTGATAGTCTTACTGATAAGAAGTTTGTTATTACTGGTACGCTTTCTAAGCCTCGTGAGGATTTTAAGGCTGATATTATTGCTCATGGTGGTAAGGTGGTTAGTTCGCTTTCTGCTAAGACTGATTTTCTTCTTGCTGGTGAGAAGGCGGGTTCTAAGCTTACTAAGGCTGAGAAACTTGGGGTTACTGTTATTTCTGAGAGTGAGTTTTATGAGTTGATTAAATAAGAATATCTATTATATATGGAATCTCATTTATTTTCTATATATTTATTATAAGTAAACACGTTAAACTTATATACGCATGAACATTCCTCCATCTAAAGAGATACAAGAGGTTCTTAAGCACAGTAGGCATCTGGCCATTGAATTTGGAAATCTTGATATTGATGTTGAACATTTGTTTTTAGGTATCTTGAAGATTGATAATACTTTAGTCATGGATACTCTCCTTTTGCTTAAGGTTGACTTGTATGATTATAAGGAAATTATTGAGCAGCGTCTTAAAAAATATGATTATTCAGAAAGGCAACCTAAGGACCAGAATATCGTATCAATGACTACTGATGTCATAAATATTTTCGATGATATCTATCTTGAGGCTAGTGATGTTAATCATATTGATTCGTCGCATTTGATGCTAGCCATCCTTAAGTATGATAATAATTTAGTTACAAAAATGTTAGAAAAGCAAAATATTAATCACGACAGATTTAAGAAGCAGTTAGATCTACAAAAGACTATTGCTCAATCTGATTTCCATGAGGATGATGATCCTTTGATGGGTGGTTCTCATGGTGGTTTTAGCTCGGGTTCAGGTGCGTCTACTTCGGGTTCTTCTGATACTCCTGTTCTTGATAATTTTGGTGTAGATATTACAAAGGCGGCTGAGGATAATACTCTTGATCCTATTGTTGGTCGTGAGATTGAGATTGAGCGTCTTGCTCAGATTCTTTCTCGTAGAAAGAAGAATAATCCTGTGCTTATTGGTGATCCGGGGGTTGGTAAGTCGGCTATTGTTGAGGGCTTGGCTCTTCGTATTACTCAGAAAAAGGTTTCCAGAATCTTGTTTGGTAAACGTGTGGTAGCTCTTGATATGGCTTCTATTGTGGCGGGTACTAAGTATCGTGGTCAGTTTGAGGAGAGAATGAAGGCTATTATTGGTGAGCTTGCTAAAAATGATAATATTATCCTTTTTATTGATGAGATTCACACTATTGTGGGTGCTGGTGGTGCTGCTGGTTCTATTGATGCGGCAAATATGCTTAAGCCGGCGCTTGCTCGTGGTGAGATTCAATGTATTGGTGCTACTACTCTTGATGAGTATCGCCAGAATATAGAGAAGGATGGTGCGCTTGAAAGGCGTTTCCAAAAGGTACTTATTGAGGCTCCTTCTCCTGATGAGACGTATGATATTTTAAAGAATATTAAGGATAGGTATGAAGAACATCATAATGTGAATTATTCTGATGATGCACTTAAGGCTTGTGTTAAGTTGTCTAATCGATATATAACTGATCGTTCGCTTCCTGATAAGGCTATTGATGCTCTTGATGAGGCAGGTTCTCGTGTACATATTTCTAATATAGATGTTCCTCCTATTATTGAGGAACTGGAGAAGCAGATTGAGGGTGTTAAGCTTCAGAAGAAAGAGGCTGTTAAGGGTCAGAATTTTGAGCTTGCTGCTGGTTATCGTGATAAGGAACGTGTTTTTATTCAACAACTAGAGGATGAAAAGGTTAAATGGGAAGCTAGCTTGGTTGAGCATAGAATTGATGTGACTGAGGAACATATTGCTGAGGTTGTTGCTATGATGAGTGGTGTGCCTGTTAAGCGTATTGCTAAGACTGAGGGCTTAAAACTTATGCAGATGAATAAGGAGTTGAGTGATAATGTTGTTGGTCAGGATGAGGCTATTGCGAAGATTGTTAAGGCTATTCAACGTAATAGAGCTGGATTGAAGGATCCTAACAGACCTATTGGTACGTTTATTTTTATGGGGCCAACTGGTGTTGGTAAGACTCAACTGGCTAAGGTTCTAGCACAGTATCTTTTCGATTCTACCGATTCTCTTATTCGTGTTGACATGAGTGAGTATATGGAGAAATTTGCTGTTTCACGTCTTGTGGGAGCTCCTCCTGGATACGTAGGTTATGAGGAAGGTGGTCAACTGACTGAGAAAGTTCGTCGTAGACCATATTCTGTTGTTCTTCTTGATGAAATTGAGAAAGCTCACCCTGATGTGTTTAATATTCTTCTTCAGGTTCTTGATGATGGTCAACTGACTGATAGTCTTGGTCGTAAGATTGATTTCAAGAATACTATTATTATCATGACTTCTAATATTGGTTCTCGTCAATTGAAGGATTTTGGTACTGGTATTGGTTTCGATACTTCAAGCTCTTCAAATGATGATGAACGTGCTAAAGGAATTATTCAAAAAGCACTTAAGAAAGCTTTTGCTCCTGAATTCCTGAATAGAGTTGACGATTTAGTAATGTTTAATACTTTATCTAAGGATGATATTTATAAAATCATTGATATTGAGCTTAAAGGTTTATTTAAGCGTATCGAGGAGCTTGGTTATAAGATTTCTCTTACTAAAAAAGCTAAGGACTTTATCGTTGATAAGGGTTATGACCCTCAGTTCGGTGCTCGTCCATTGAAGAGAGCTATTCAGAAGTATTTAGAAAATGAGATTGCTGAAGTAATTATTAGAGCTGAGGTTAAGCCTGGTAATAAGATTAAGGTTGACTATGCTAAGGATAATATTGTTGTCACTATTGTATAGATCTAGTACTTAGGTTTTATATATAAAAAAAGAGTTATCGTAATGATAACTCTTTTTTGTAAATCCGGCATCGACCTACTCTCCCACATCTCTGCAGTACCATCGGCACAATTGGGCTTAACTTCTCTGTTCGGTATGGAAAGAGGTGGTTCCCCAACGTTATAGATACCTTAAAATCTTTATATTGATTTAATATCTGTCTTTCAAGGCCACAAAGATAGAAATTCAATTCTGTATTCCTACTATATTAATTAAAGTTCTTCATTTTTCTGTATTCGTATATATCTTCTATTGATACTACTGGCATTTTATGTATTTCTGAGAATCTTACTATTTCAGGCATCTTTGCCATTGTTCCATCTTCGTTAGTTAGTTCACATAGAACCGATGCTGGATTTAATCCTGCTAGTTTTACAAGATCTACACTTCCTTCCGTGTGTCCTCTTCGTTCATATACTCCACCGTTTCTTGCCATTAGTGGAAATACGTGTCCTGGGTGAGCTAAGTCTGTTGGTTGAGCTTCCTCTCTTATTGCTGTTTTTATTGTTTGTAGTCTATCTTTTGCAGATACTCCTGTAGTTACTCCTTCTGCTGCTTCAATCGATACTGTGAATGCTGTACCGTATTGTGAGTTATTATCTTCTACCATTTGTTTAAGATTAAGAGAGTCTGTCTTTTCCTTTGGCATGCAAAGACAAACAATACC
>Ga0193964_1001428_pt1 | contig 10395 bp, 9 predicted proteins | sample FB_7_MG_FD_140323 | JGI IMG/M metagenome (GOLD analysis project Ga0193964, IMG submission 140323) | Microbial mat bacterial communities from the Broadkill River, Lewes, Delaware, United States - FB_7_MG | ecosystem: Environmental > Aquatic > Freshwater > River > Microbial mats | place: USA...
AAAAAACTTTACCCAGAACTTTATCAATAGATTGGAGCTATAAATGGAAAAGACAAATAGAGGTATAGCAGAAAAAACTCATTTGTACGTTATGCTAACTGTATTTTTATTGGTAGGATTAGTGTTATCTATACTAATTGCAGTTACAATAGGTTCTACACGTATTCCATTTAACGAAGTATATAAAGTTATTTTATTTAGACTTTTTGGTGTAGGGGATCCTGTTCTTTATGGAACAGGGGCTCTGCACGATATCGTTATATTTATTAGGTTGCCAAGGCTTATTTTAGCGGTTGCAGTAGGTATGGGTTTAGCGGTTTGTGGAGTTGTTATGCAGGCGATTGTAAAAAATCCATTGGCAGATCCTTATATTTTGGGAGTATCATCAGGAGCATCTTTAGGTGCAACATTGGCTGTGATGCTTGGAGTTGGAACTTTTTTAGGGAGTAACTTTGTAGGTGTAATGGGGTGCGTTGGTGCATTTGCTGTTTCGCTTATGGTTTTACTTTTAGCAAATGTAGGAAGTAGAAGTAATTCAGTTAAATTACTTTTAGCAGGTATGGCACTTAGTGCTGTATGTAGTGCATTTTCAAGCTTTGTTGTGTATTTTGCACATGATAAAGAAGGCATGATGACAATTACATATTGGCTTATGGGGAGTTTAGCAGGTGCAAAATGGGAAAATATTGTCATTATTCTGCCACTTGTTATAATTTGTACATTGTTCTTTTGGACTCAATATAGAGTACTTAATCTAATGTTACTAGGAGATGAAGTATCAATTACATTAGGAACAGATTTAACAAAATATAGAAATTTTTATTTGCTTATTGCTTCGTTAATGATTGGATTTGTAGTATATGCATCTGGAATGATTGGATTTGTAGGACTTATTATTCCACATGTTGTTAGAATATTAGTTGGTACAAATCACAAAAGATTGGTTCCGGTAAGTGCTTTATTAGGTGCAATACTTTTGGTTTGGGCAGATGTGCTTTGTAGAGTTATTATACCTAAAAATGAATTGCCAATAGGTATTTTGATTTCTATGATTGGCGCACCTAGTTTTATTTACTTAATGGCTAGAAAATCGTATGGATTTGGAGGAAAACAATAATGGAAGTAATGGGCAATAATATTGATGTTTCTTATGGAGACACTTCTATATTAAAAGATGTTTCCATTAAAGCAAAAGACAAAAAATTTGTAGGTATAATTGGACCAAATGGAAGTGGCAAATCGACTTTTTTAAAATGTCTTTATAGAGTGCTTAAACCAAATGGCGGAAGTGTGTATATAGATGGAAAAGAATTAAAGCATATATCCATTAAAGAATCTGCAAAAAAAGTTGCAGTAGTGGCTCAGCATAATTTTTATAATTTTGATTTTTCAATAGAAGAAGTAGTTATGATGGGAAGATCGCCACATAAAAAGAATATGGAAAGAGATAATGCAAAAGATTATGAAATTGTAAATAAATGTCTTGAAAAAGTTGGGATGAAAGACTTTAAAGGACGAAGTTTTTCGACTTTATCTGGCGGAGAGCAGCAAAGAATTATTTTGGCTCGCGCACTTGCACAAGAAACAGATTGCATTATATTAGATGAACCAACCAATCACTTAGATATTAAATATCAATTGCAGCTTTTGGATATTGTAAAAGAACTTGGGCTAACCATAATATCAGCGATTCACGATTTAAATATTGCAGCAATGTATTGTGATTATTTATATGTTATGAAAGATGGGAATCTTATGATACAAGGTAAACCAAAGGATGTTTTAACACCTAAGTTAATTAAAGATTTATATGAAGTTGAAGCAGATATATCAGAAGATAAATATGGCAGAACAAATATTATTTATTATCCAGAACATATTAAAAGAGGAGATAAAAATGAAAATAGCAATTCTTCATTGTAAAAATTCAAGCAAAGTATGCACGGGAGCTGCGTGTTTTAAAGCATATAATAATTGTTTAAAAAGTTTTGAGCAATACAAAGGCAATAAACCAGAATTAGCTGCATTTTTTGATTGTGGTGGATGTGAAATTAATAGAGAAGTAGACGCAGGAATGATTGAAAAGATGGAAAGACTTAAATCAGAAGGGGTAGATAAAATTCATGTAGGAATTTGTATTAATCAAAAATGCCCGCATTATAATAGCATAATGAATATGCTTGATAAGTATAAAATTGAATATGAATTAGGAACTCATTAGTTATAAATGTCCAAAGAGAAATCTTTGGATATTTTTTCGCACAAAATTCTAAAACTAATAGCTAAAGAATTAAAAAAGAAGTATTAGAGGAGTGTATAACAGATAATTAAATATAAAAAATCTCAATTTGTTGGTGTATTAACTACACTATAGAATAGGTACTGTGAATCTATTTATTGGGAGGAAATGTTTTGAAAAAAACAAAAGAAATGCTATTAAATGAACTAAAAAATTGTGTGGTTGAAATGGAAGATGAGGCTATAACTTGTGTGGCCAAAGAATATATAGATTGTGGATATGATGCATTTGATGGAGTTCAAGATGGACTTTGCAAGGGGATGGAGAGAGCAGGAGAATTATTTGAAGAAGAAGAATACTATATTCCAGAACTTTTAATATGTTCAGATGCAATGTATGAAGGAATTGAAGTATTAAAAGAACATATAGTAGAAGATGAATCTAATAAAAAATTAAGGGCTATAGTTGGAGTAGTTGAGGGAGACACTCATGATATAGGTAAAAATATATATAAGATTATGCTTGAATCAAATGGATTTGAAGTAATAGATTTGGGAAGAGATGTTTCATGCGAAAAATTTATTGAAACTGCAAAATCTGAAAAGGTTCATTTAATTGGTATGTCTACATTAATGACTACAACTATGAAAAATATGAAAGAAGTGATTGATACCCTTGGAGCTGAAGGAATAAGAGATGAAATAGTTGTAATGGTTGGTGGAGGGCCAATATCCAGAAGCTTTGCCGAAACAATAGGTGCAGATGGATATGAAAGAGATGCCGCCTTAGCTGCAAAACTTGCAAAAGATTTGGTTAAGGCAAAATGCGGAAATAGGATTGTATTGGGGGCATAGCATGAATGAAAGAGAAAGACTTTTAGAGGCAATGAAAATAAATAAAACAGATAGACCTCCTTGTATTTGTCCTGGTGGAATGATGAATATGATAGTTAGAGAATTAGTTGAAGATAAAGAACTTACATGGCCAGATGCACATATAGATGGTGAAAAAATGGCAAAACTTGCAATTAAGAGTCATAGGTTTGGTAGTTTTGAAAATTATGGAGTGCCATTTTGTATGACAGTGGAAGCGGAAGCTATGGGAGCAGAAGTTAGTTTAGGAACGATTGACACAGAACCTAGAGTTACCGAGTATTGTATTTTAAAAAGTGAAGAATATAAAAATTTAAAATCAATTAATTTAAATAAAGGTAGAGCAAAAGCAGTGCTAGATGCTATAACTTATTTAAAAAAACAAGGTGGAGATATACCGATAATAGGCAATTTAGTTGGTCCTATAAGTTTGGCTAGTTCACTTGTAGATCCTATGGTGTTTTATAAAGAAATGAGAAAAAAGCCAGATGAAGTACATAAGTTGCTTGATTTTGTTACGGAGGAAAGTTTGAAATTTGGCATAGAACAGCTTAAATCAGGTGCAGATATTATAACAATTGCAGATCCTAGTGGCACGGGAGAAATACTAGGAGAAAAACAATTTGCTACATTTGTAGTGCCTTATCTAAATAAATTGATAGAAGGGTTAGAAAATTACAAACCTAAAAGCGTGATAGTTCATATTTGTGGAAGACTAAAGAGTGTATATAAGCCACTTAATGATTTAAAGTCAGGAGTAATAAGTTTTGATGCAATAACAAGTGTATTGCAAGTAAAAGAATTTGTTAAAAACAAGGCCATCATGGGCAATGTAAGCACTTATACGCTTGAATATGGAGATAGTGAAAAAGTGGAACAAATATCTAGAAAATGTGTAGAACAGGGAGTACATATTTTAGCGCCGGCTTGTGGTTTAGGAATGGGAACACCTCTTAATAATATTAAGGCTATGAAAAGGGGCGTGCTATGATAAAACTTTTATTTAAAACTAATAGTGGAGATAAAGAAATAACTACGGATAAAGGCAAAAGTATATTAGAAATTATGAGACTTAATGGGATAGACCTTGAAGCTCCATGCGGTGGGAAAGGTGTATGTGGAAAATGCAAAGTAATGATTGATACAGGAAATGACGGAAACTGGTCAGAAGAAGAACTAAAGTTTTTTTCAAATAAAGAATTAAAAAATGGATGGAGATTGGCATGTATATATAGACCAAAAAATAATGTGGTTATAAATATAAAAGAACAAAATCAAAATGAGTTTTCATTTTTAAAAGAAGATATAGGAGTTTTTGAAGATATATCGCCTTCATTACTTATAAACAATAAAGAAAAAACATATGGAATTGCAGTGGATATAGGAACTACAACTGTGGTTGCAAGTTTATTTTCATTTAAAATAGGAAATGTAGTTAAGGAAGAATATGCCATAAATCCTCAAAAAACCTATGGATTAGATGTTCTTTCAAGGATAGAGTATCAAAATAGAGGAACAAAAGAACTTATAGAAATTCAAAATAAAATAGTGAACTGTATAGATGAGCTTGGATTTAATTTATCAAAAAAGGCAAATATCAATATTAAGGATATAGGAGCCATGACAATAGCAGGGAATACGTCTATGCTCCATTTTTTATTGGGTTTAAGTGCTATATCACTTGGAAAATATCCTTATAAATCGTTAGTTGAAGGTTCGGTTGTAAATACATTTAAAGAGATGGGATTTAAAAATTTAAAACAAGGCAGAGTATATATTTTGCCTCCTATTAAGGGATTTATAGGTTCTGATATAAGTGCAGGAATATTAATTTCAGGCTTAGATAAAAAAAATCAAAATACTTTATTTATAGATATAGGAACAAATGGAGAAATGGTTTTAAAGACAAAAGATAAAATGGTTTGCTGTTCATGCGCTGCAGGGCCTGCATTTGAAGGCGCAAATATTTCATGTGGAATGAGGGCGGAAACTGGAGCTATAGAATTTTTAAAAATAAAAGAAGATGGGAATATAGAATCAAAAACAATTGGAAATAACAAAGCTGTCGGAATATGTGGAAGTGCAATATTAGATGTATTAGGAGAGCTTGCAAAGGCAAAACTTATTGGGAAAACTGGAAGACTAAAAAAGCCTGAATTATTGGATGGAAATATAAAAAAATTAATAGGTGAACATAATGGGAAAAGATACTTTGAAATAAAAAGAGATGACAAAAATTTTAGGCTATATCAAAGTGATTTAAGGCAAATACAATTAGCTAAAGGAGCTATTCGTTCTGGAATAGAAGCTATGCTGTTAAATTTAAATATAAAATCAATAGATGTTGAAGAGGTAATAATAGCAGGACAATTTGGTAAACATCTTAGGGTGGAGAGTCTTATATCAGCTGGATTATTGCCCAAGGAGTTAGAGTCAAAGGTCACATATATTGGCAATAGTTCAAAGGCAGGAGCGATAGCTTGTTTATCACATGAAAAATGGAGACTAAATATTGAAAATATAGTTAAGGATATAGAATATATTGAACTTTCAAAATTGGAAGGATACGATAGATTATTTGCAGAATGCTTAAAATTTTAATAAAAGAAGGTGCTTTATGGAAACAAAAATTATCAAAGATGAAATGACTCCAAAGGAAAGAATGGAGGCTTATTGCAGTGGAAAAGAAGTTGATAGAATACCTTGTTGTCCATTTTGCGGAGAAAGTTTTGCGCCACATTTTGGTTATACATTAGATGAATTTAATCACAATCCAGATATTATAGTAGACACAGTTATAAAAACATTTAAACTGTTTAGACCAGATAATTGCAGCATAGGACCTGGACTTCAGGGATTGCCAGAGGCAATGGGAGCAGAGTTAGAATTTTTAAAATATGATATTCCTAGAATTTCAAAACCTGCTATTAATGATTATAGTGAAATAGCTAAATTAAAGATTGTAAATCCATATAAAGATGGCAGATTAAAGTACTATATAGAAGCCTTAGAGCGAATACAAGATAAAGTCGGCAATGAAGTATGCATTGGAAATACTGTGGGAGGTCCATTTACCACCGCAGCATTTTTGGTTGGAGTGGCAAAGTTTTTAAAGGATATTAGAAAACATCCAGAAGAAATCAAAAAAGTACTTGATATAGCTACTCAAAGCACACTTTCTATGATGGATGCTGTAATGGAACTTGGCATTTCACCTGGGATAGCAGATCCAATAGCATCTTGTACTATGATTAGTCCTAAGATATATAGAGAATTTGTAAAGCCATATACAACAATATGCCAAGAACATATAGCTAAAAGAATGGGAAGCGGAAGTGTTATGCATATATGTGGTAAAACAAAAGGCATATGGAAAGATATGGTTGATACTGGAATAACGGGATTAAGTCTTGATAATTGTGATGATATTGAAGAATTAAAAGAAGCGGAAGGCCATAGAGTAATGATTATTGGAAACGTAGATCCAGTGGGAGTTATAATGAATGGCTCAAAAGAAAATATAGAACAAGAAGTAAAAAAATGCATAGATAAAGCAAAAGACAGTAAAAATGGATTTATTTTGGCATCTGGTTGTGATATTCCAATTGGGACAAATCCTCAAAAAATTCATGACTTTATTAATGCAGCTAGAATTTATGGAAGGAATTTAAAAAATGAATTTTAAATGCAATTTAAAAGAGCAATGGTCTATATATGATTTAGGACTAGAAAAAAAGCTAGGTTCTAATTGGCAAAATAAAGAAGACGACATTATCTTATTAGCAAGCAATATTTTAGAAAAGTTAGATAAATGTTTTTATCAACTTCCATTTTGCAACACGTTAGAGGCTGAAAGTTTGGGAGCTATAGTTAAATATGCAAATCAAAAATCGACCAATAGAATTAGCGAAGCTATATGCAAGAATTTAGATGATTTAATAAAATATATTGATGCTAATAAATCAAAGGATTTTGAAATAAATGATAGAGCAAAAGCTATGTTTTTAGCGATAAAGGAGTTAAAAAGTAAAGGAAAACCTATAATATTTAATATCACAGGGCCTATTACAATTTTATCCTATATAGTGGATATACATTTGCTTATAAAACAAAAAAGAAAAAATCCAGAATACATTAATAAACTTGAAGATATTATTTTTGTATTTTTAGAAAAATATATAGAATACTTTAAATTAGCGGGGGTAGATTTATTCTCATATGCCGATCCTATAGGAAATATAGATGTGCTTGGCAAAAAATATTTTGAAAATTGGACTAAACCGCTTTTATTTAGGGCAATTGAAATATTTAAAAAATCTAATGTACCAGTTCATATTTGTGGAATGATTTCATGCGAATTAGAAAATAGCAATCAGTTGAATTTAAATAAGGGAAGTGCTAAAATTATAGATAAAATTCCAAAAGAATTTTTATTATATGGCAAAAGCTGTATACAACATTGGTAATTGATAAAATTATCAAAATTAATAATTTAGGTAGGTTAATATGCATATAAATTTTAATCTTTTTCAAAATAGAAATTTTATGAAGATGGTAATTGGAGATTTTATTTCAGATATTGGTTCTGGAATAAGAACGGTGGCTCTTCCGCTTTATACATTTGAAACTACAAATTCATATTTAATGACTGCACTTATGGCAATTGCAGGAGTTTTTCCACAGATTGCTTTTAGTTCTCGTGCAGGGAGTATTGCAGATAGACATGATAGAAAAAATATTATGGTTATTTGCAATTTTTATAGAGCATTGCTTAGTATTTTGTTTTTATTGTTTATTAATAAAATTGGCATTGAGCTGATATTTTGTTTTAATTTTTTTATGAGTTTAGGAAATATTTTTTACAATCCACCATCACAGGCAATACTGCCAGAGTTAGTTGATAACGAAGAATTAACAGATGCAAATTCGATATCTAGTTTTTTAAATAATACAGCTCTTTTAGCAGGACCAGCATTAGGGGGAATAATGGCATTGAAAAATGCTATTTTAGTAGATGGATTAAGTTTTTTTATTGCAGGATTTTTGATTTTTTCTATGAAATATAAATCAGAGTTTATAGCAGATAAAGTTAAAAATAGTTTTAAGGATAATGTAAATATTACACTAAATATATTAAAAGAAAATCATTTATTAAAAATAATAATATATATGACATTAATAATGAGTTTTGCTTTTGGACTTGTTCCAGCAATAATGCCAGGTTATGTGACAAATGTTTTAGGATTTCCAACTGCTTTTTATGGAGGGTCATTGTCTCTTATGACATTTGGTGGACTTATAGGTTCAATTATTACGCCAATATTAAAGAAGAAATTAAAAGATATAAATCTTTTTATTTTGGGATATGTTGTATATGGGATAATATATTTGGGATATTTTTTATCTTCATTTAATCCTAATTTAGCTTTAGTGACATTATTATTTATATTTCAAGGAATTTCAATGCCAATAATGGGAATTGGCTCAATATCACTTCAGCAAAAATTGATACCAAAAGATAAAATGGGAAGATTTTTTGGTACAATGGGAACTATACAGGCGAGCTTGGCATTGTTAGCTAGACTATTCTCAGGTGTAGCAGCGGATTATATATCTCCAAGTTTTATATTAATATTTGCATTTAGCATTATGATTATAGGAAGTATATGGGGAGTTTTCTTGTGTAAGTCTGAGTGTATAAAATAACGTGGGATTGTGTCATCTTGAGCATACGAAATGCGTAGGATTTTCCTACTCTGTCATCCTGAGGAGCATTATTTCAGCGACGTAGGGATCTGTATATAATTATCTCATATTGATTTTTGATTATGACATAGATTGTTATTTATCAAAAAATAATATGGGATTTTTTATTTATAAAAAATATAGGAAAGAATAGAGATTGTAAATATATTGAATTAATGGTTTATAAGGAGTAAAATTAAAGAGTATATTCTATAAAATGGAGAAAAAATAAATAATTGTTTTAAATGAATAATTTTTTGATTTTAGGGGTGCAAAATGTCTCAAATAGTGTTTTTAGATACAGAAGTGAATATGAATACAAAAAAAATTCAAGATTTTGGTGCAGTAGATGAAGAAAATGGTAAAATTCATACAGGCATATCAAAAGAATTTTTTGAGTTTATTAAAGAAAAAAATTTTATATGTGGTCATAATATTTTAAATCATGACTTGATATATTTACGAAAAATAAATTTATTGATAGCTGATAAGATTGCGATAGATACATTATATTTATCGCCACTTTTATTTCCAAAGAATCCATATCATAAATTAGTTAAGGATGATAAATTGTTTACTGAAGATTTAAATAATCCTGTAAATGATTCGATTAAGGCAAAAGAATTGTTTTATGATGAATTAAATAAATATAATGAACTTTCACAAAATATTAAGGATATTTTTAAATCGCTATTAGAAAGTACGGATGAATTTAGTGGATTTTTTAAGTATATTTATGATGATAAATATAAAAATAATGCTAAAAATAGATTTGATATTATAAAAAATATAAAGACTAGTTTTAAAAATAAAATTTGTGAAAATGCAGATATTGAAACATTGATTTCTGAATACCCTATTGAATTAGCATACACCTTAGCGGTGATTAATTCAGATGATGATATGTCGATTACTCCTAAATGGGTATTGATGAAATATCCAAAAGTTAATATGGTAATGAACACTTTAAGAGCAAGTAAATGTAAAGAAGGGTGTGATTATTGTAATTTAGAGATAAATCCTACAAAGGGATTAAAAGAATTTTTTGGATATGATAGTTTTAGATCATTTGATGGCAAAGAACTTCAAAAAGAGGCTGCAACAGCAGCGCTTGAGGGTAAATCGTTATTGGCAATTTTTCCAACGGGAGGAGGGAAATCAATAACTTTTCAAGTTCCAGCTATAATGAGTGGAAGATTATCTGGTGGCCTTACAGTTATAATATCGCCGCTTCAATCTCTTATGAAAGATCAAGTTGATAATTTAGAATCTAAGGGGATAACATGTGCGGTAACTATAAATGGATTGCTTGATCCAATTGAAAGGGCAGAAGCTATAGAAAGAATAGTAAGTGGTGAGGCAAAATTATTGTATATTTCGCCAGAATCATTGAGGTCCAATTCTATTGAAAAATTATTATTAGGTAGAAAAATTGAAAGATTTGTTATTGATGAAGCACATTGTTTTTCTGCATGGGGACAAGATTTTAGAGTTGATTATTTATATATTGGTGAGTTTATTAAAAAACTATATAAATTA
>Ga0193964_1001430_pt1 | contig 10390 bp, 11 predicted proteins | sample FB_7_MG_FD_140323 | JGI IMG/M metagenome (GOLD analysis project Ga0193964, IMG submission 140323) | Microbial mat bacterial communities from the Broadkill River, Lewes, Delaware, United States - FB_7_MG | ecosystem: Environmental > Aquatic > Freshwater > River > Microbial mats | place: USA...
CTGCTATATTTTTTTGATATTTTGTCGTTTTAATTCTTCTTCCCTCTTTTGGATGAGAGATATATCCAACTTCAATTAAAATAGATGGCATTTGAGCTCCAACAAGTACCCAAAATGGACCCTCTCTCACTCCACCATCTTTAATAGCACTCTTCCCATAAATAGCTCTTAGTTTATAGAGCATATTTCTTTGTATATCTATTGCTATTTTGTTAGAAGCAGTAATTTTTGACTGATTAAGTATTGTTAAAAGTGAATTTTTACTCCCCCAACTCATCTTATCCATATCACCTTTATTCTCTAAAGCTGCAACCCTTTTTGCTCTAGCACTTCTTGCTGGACTTAAAAAGTAAGTTTCTACTCCATGTACATATTTAGCTTTTGACTTCGGTACAGCATTCGCATGTAAGGAGATGAATATATCTGCATTTTTTACATTGGCAAAATGTGTTCTATCATTAAGTTCTACAAATTTATCTCTAGACCTTGTAAGATATACTTTAAAGCCCATTTTATTTAGCTCTTTTTTAAGGTATTTTGCAACTGCTAGAACAATATTTTTTTCATAGTTTCTACCAGGTCCTACAGCTCCTGCATCTTTTCCACCATGTCCTGCATCAATTACTATTGTTTTTGCAGAAGGGAAAAACATATCATTAGGCAACATCTGAACACTATTTTTTCTTGACTTAGTATTTAAATCTAAAACTTTTATAATAATTCGCTTTTTTGCAATTATATAAATAGTTTTTAGGTTACTTTTATCCCTTAATGATATTCTTAAAATATCGTCTTTATATTGATAAATTGTTATTTTATTTACACCTTTAATAAAAAGCTTTGTAGGTTTTGCATCTTTAAAACTCCCTTTTATATTAAACTCGTCATAAAAATAATTTTTATCTTTTCTTTCATCAAAATCGATAAAAGATTTATCTATATCTTCATAAAAGTCAATTGTAATACTATTTATATCTTGTGTTACAGATTTAATTGTATATTGAGATTTAACAACTTTTGGTTTTTTAACTGGGGGTTTTAGATAAGATGTTGTTTGTACTTTGTTTTTTATTATAGTACTAGTATCGATTCTATTGAGCTCTTTTTGATATTTTAAAGTATTGAGATTAAGCTTATCAGCATAGCGTATAAGTTTTTTTAAATAATCAACTTCTTTGGCTCTATCATTAGACATAATAGCACCAAGATACAACCTTTTTGTTGTATCATATTTATCTTTATAGTACTCCTTACTTAAAGCAAAAGAGTACTGAAAAATGAATATAACAATTAAAAAGAGTTTAATTAATTGTTTCAAATCACTCGCCGTTTGTAAGTTTTTCCATCAATTCTTTTACAGTTATTAATTCTTTTACTTTGTACCCATTTGTACCTGTAAAAAATAATCCTGTTTCAGTATCTCCCATATATGCAGCACTTAATCTATCAGCTATACAATATCCAACAGCTTTTGCCTCTTCTCCCCTATTACAAGGAGCAACACAGTTACTAATACAGGCTACTTTGGGAGCCGTACCATTTTCTATAGTTTTTTGTAAATTTGTTATAACACCTCTTGCTGGTAGTCCTACAGGTGACTTTAAAAGTTTAATATCTTTTTCTTCAGCATTTATAAGGACATTTTTCAAAGCATCACTTGCATCACACTCATATGTCCCTATAAATCGTGTTGCCATCTGAACACCCGCACAGCCCATCTCTAAAAATTTATCAATATCTTTTTTATCCCAAACACCACCAGCAGCAATTATTGGCATATTACCCCAGTTTTTAGCTTCTTCTATTACAGGAGGTACGATATTTTCTAACTTTGATTCCTCTTTAAAACAATCATCATATTTAAATCCTTGATGTCCACCACTCAATGGTCCTTCAACTATAACAGCATCTGGTAACTTATTATATCTTTTCCATTTTTTACAGATTAATTTTAAAGCTCTGGCTGAACTTACAATAGGTATAAGAGCAACATCTGGATAATCTTTTGTAAACTCAGGCATATTTGTAGGTATTCCTGCTCCTGTTATAATAATATCTGCACCTGCTTCACAAGCATCATGTACCACTCTACCATAATCACTTTGTGCATAAAGGATATTTACTCCAAGTGGTTTATCTCCACAAATTTTTCTAGCATTTTTAAATATCTCTATTAATGCCTCTTTTGAATAAAAGTTTTCTTCTGAATAAGGTTTATTTTGTACATTTTTTTTAGAGAACTTTTTATCTTGATAATATCCTGTACCAACAGCACTAATAACACCTAGTCCCCCCTCAAGTGATACATTACCTGCTAATCTATCCCAACTTATACCAACTCCCATTCCACCTTGTATAATTGGTTTTTCAATCTCATATTTACCTATTCTCATTCGCTACCCTTATTCTAATTTTGTACTAAACTATTATTTATTTTATCGTAACTTTTGCAAAATTCTTCTTACCCTTTTGCAATATATACTCTTTATTTTCTAAAATCATCTTATCATCATCAACTTTTTGCTGATCAAGTTTTACAGCCCCTGCTTTAATATCTCTTCTTGCTTGTGAAGTTGATGGAACTAATTCACACTCAACTAATGCTTGTAAAATACCTATTCCACTACCTAGTGTGTACTCTTTCATATCTGTTGGGATATCTTTTTTAGCAAAAATTTTCGTAAACTCATCTGCTGCAATTTGCCCTGCACCACTTCCATGAAATCTATCTACTATCTCTACTGCTAGCATATCTTTTGCTTTTTTAGGATGAACAATTTTAGCTTCTACATCAGCTTTTAATTGTGCTATCTCTTTTAAGCTTTTTGAAGATAAAAGTTCATAATATCTCCACATCAGTTCATCTGATATACTTAAAACTTTTCCAAACATATCATTAGCCTCATCGGTTACCCCGATATAGTTTCCAAGAGATTTTGACATCTTTTGAACACCATCAAGACCTTCTAATATAGGCATCATTAAAACAACTTGTTGTTTTTTGATATTGTATGCTTTTTGAAGTTGTCTCCCCATCAGAAGGTTAAATTTTTGATCGGTACCACCTACCTCAACATCAGATTCCAAATGAACACTATCATAACCTTGTAATAAAGGATAGGTAAATTCACTTACAGCTATTGGAGAATTTGAAGCATATCTTTTACTAAAATCATCTCTTTCTAACATTCTAGCAACTGTTAAATTTGAAGCTAAATGTATTATACCAGCAGCACCTAAATCATTAAGCCAAGTACTATTAAAAACAACTTGAGTTTTAGACTCATCAAGAATTTTAAACACTTGTTCTTTATAGCTTTGTGCATTTTTTAAAACATCATCTTTACTTAATATTTTTCTTGTTACACTTTTTCCTGTTGGATCTCCAATACTTGCTGTAAAATCACCAATTAAAAACTGCACAATTGCACCATATTTTTGAAATGTTGCTAGTTTTTGTAATAAAACAGTATGCCCTAAATGTAAATCAGGTGCTGTTGGATCAAATCCAGCTTTTACATAAAAATTTTCATTTTTTTCAAAATAATTTTTTAAAAGAATCTCTAATCTTTCATTATCTATAATCTCTTCAGCACCTCTTGAAATCTCTTCTAGTGCTTCTTTAATCTTTAATTCCATTCATTTTCCCTATTTATAAGCATCTAAACTTAAATAAAATTCTATAATTTTTGCTTTTTGTTCACACAAAGTTCTAACTTGTTCTTTGTTATCATTTTTAATCTCAAAATCTATTGTACAGTATTGATTAGAAGCATATTTATCTTTGCCATATTCTACAAGTAATATTGTAGCTTCATGCTCAACTGACAGATAAGTTAACAATCGTGCTAACTCACCTCTAATATTTGGTAAACTTACAACCATTTTATATTTATAAAATTTGTCTTTTACCCAATCACAATATAACATTTGATTATTTTTTTTCATTTTTTTGTATGCTTTTTCACATAATTTATGATGAATAGTTACATCTTTTTGATCTTTTAAAGCAACAATATCATCACCAAACTTAGGGTGACAACAGTGGTCAAATGATACTGTATTTATACTAAAATTTGAATATATTAAAACATTATCAAATTGAATCTTTTTTAAACTCAATCCTTGTACTTTAAATCTTGCAAAAATCCCTTCAGTTGAACGGACATATTTTTGTATTGTTTTTTTTGTATGTTTTAAATGGTCTAAGTTATATACTATTTTATTAAGATTTGTTAATTTCAAATCTTCTAATTGATCTAAAATAAACTCTTTATATCTAGAGAATATAGTATTTATAATGTTTTTACTACTTAAATCATCTATATGTTTTAATCTATTATGACACAAAGTTTTTATAGATTTTTTAGCTTTAGTTGTTTGTACCATATCTTGCCAAGTACATCTTGGTATTATATGGTTATTGGTAATTATTGAAATAATATCTCCACTTCTTAACTGTGTTAAGAGTGGTTTATTTACTTTATTAATTAGTGCTTCCATAGCATAATTTCCAACATCAGTATGGATAGCATAAGCAAAATCAAAAGCAGTAGAGCCACGAGGAAGCATAAATATATCACCCTTAGGTGAATATACAATAATATCTTCACTATATAAATCTTGTTTTGCATCATCATAAAACTCTTCCACACTCGCATCACTAGAGGCTAAAGAGTGAAGCCAATCCAAACTCGGTCCTTTTGCACTCGTAGTATTGCTTCTTCCGCTTTTATATTTCCAATGTGCTGCAACCCCATACTCTGCAATATCGTGCATATCAAAAGTTCTTATTTGTACTTCAAATATTTTTGAATCTGAAAATACTGTTGTATGGATAGTTTGATATCCATTCTCTTTTGGTACTGATACATAATCTTTAAATCGTGAAACTAATGGTTTAAAACTTGTATGAATAAGTCCTAAAATATTATAACAATCAATTGGCTCTTTTACTAGTATTCTTATAGCATAAAGATCAAGTACCTCATCTATACTCACACCTTTTCTTTGCATTTTTAAAAATATTGAATAATAGTGTTTAATTCTACTAAATATTTTAATATCATCTGTAAAGCCATTTTTATCTAGTACTTTTTTTGTTTTAGATAAAAAATTGTTGATTGTTAATTGTACTTTTTGCTGATATGCTCTCATGTGAATATCAATTTTTTCGTACTCTTGTGGGTACAAATAAAAAAATGCTAAATCTTCTAAAACATTTTTAATAGTAGAGATACCCAATCTATGGGCAATTGGTGCATATACAACTAAAGTTTCTTCTGATATTCTTTTTTGTTTTTCTGCTGATAATGCTTCAAGAGTAAGCATATTATGTAGTCTATCACAAAGCTTTACAACCATAACTCGAACATCATCAATAGCAGCTACTAACATTTTTCTAAAAGTAAGTGCTGAAGTTATAAGTTTTGCATTGTCAGTTGCTGGTGCTAATTCGTGTTCCCGTATCTCTGTAATTTTTGTTAAACCATCAACAATATGGGCAACATCTTTGCCAAATTCTCTTTGTATGTCATCAATAGTTGTAGCAGTGTCTTCTACTACATCATGTAATAATGCAGCTATTACCATGTGTTCATCATTACTATAGTATGCTGTAATTACAGATACTAATATAGGGTGAACAACATACTCTTCGCCACTTTTTCTAAACTGATTTTTATGTGCTTGGATTGAAAAGTCAAGAGCTTTTTCAACATCAGTAGTTACTTGAAAATGTATTTTAAGTAACTCTAAAGCTCCATCTATTGTTTTTGTATATTTTATACTATTTAAAAACTTATTCAAAGCAACTCAAATTATATAATTTTGTGTTACTCTACGCTATCTATTGTTAATACACCTGATGCAATCTCTTTAATAGCGATATCTGTATATTTCATATTTTTAGTTTGATTACTATCAATTAAAGGTTTTGCACCTTTACTTAACTCATCTGCTCTTTGACCAACTGCAACAGATAATATATATCTATCATTATTTACTCTTTCTAAAGCTTGTGCTAATATCTCTTCAATTCTCATTTTTTTCCTTTTAATTTACTACTGAACATTGGCTAAAATCACCATTTACTATTTTAAACAAATTACCTTTTGTATTCATATTTGCAACTACAATTGGAAGACCATTATCTTTAGCAAGTGCTATTGCTGTGTCATCCATAACTTTGATATGATCTTTTAACGCTTCATCATAAGTAATTTTATCTAGTTTTACTGCATCTGAATATTTTGCTGGATCTTTATCATAAACACCATCAACCTTAGTTGCCTTAATTAACATTGTTGCTTCTATCTCACTTGCTCTTAAAGTCGCAGCAGTATCTGTTGTGAAAAACGGATTTCCTGTTCCTGCACTAAAGATTACGACTCTTCCTTTTTCAAGATGTCTTTTTGCTCTTCGTACAATAAATGACTCAGCTATTTGTTCCATTTTTATTGCAGTTTGTAGTCTTGCACTGATCCCTATATGCTCTAATGCTTCTTGCATAGCTATACCATTTACAACAGTTGCAAGCATCCCCATATAATCACCACTAGTTCTTTTAATAATACCATCAGCAGCAGCTGTAACACCTCTTACAATGTTACCTCCACCAATAACTATACCAACCTCTATGTTATTATCAACAAGCTCTTTTATCTCATTTGCTATATAGTCTAATATTTTAGTATCAATTCCATACCCATCATCACCAGCAAGTGCCTCACCTGAAAACTTTACAAGGACTCTTTTATTCAACTCAATTCCTTTTGTAGATATATTTTTGCGATTATATCTAAATTTTTATTATGACTTGTTTAAGTAAAACTGAATGCATATTAATCGTCTTGATTAAACTAACACTTAACTTACACTTCCTTGTTATACTTCCATACATCTTAAAGAAAGGAGGAGATAATGAACTTAAGTAAATATATTGCAATTTTAGCCATTATTGGTGTAACAAGTCTATTTGCAGCAGAAGTTAAACAAATTAGTATTTTGGTAGATCAAATCAACAATACAAGTGATGTAAAAGCAAAAAAGAACTTAATGGATACACTAGAGAAAGAACTTGAAATGCTAGATAAAAAAGATATTACTAAAGCACAAGCTATTGTTGATGAAAAATTGAAAACATCTAATTAAAAACTATACTATACTATACATTTACAGAACTAATTTAATAATTTTAGTAAAATATTTTATCATAATTGATAAAATATTTTACAACTACTATACAAAGTAAATTCTGCACAAATTCTTTTGTCACCTATAGATACTTTTTCAACTAACACTTAACTTACACTTCCTTGTTATACTTTCATACATTAAACAAAAAGGAAAAAATAATGAAGATAACTAAATACATCGCAGTTTTTGCAATTATTGGAACAACTAGCTTGTTTTCAACAGAAGTGAAACAAATTAGTATGTTAGTAGACAAAATCAATAATACTAAAAATCACAAAGTTCAAGATAAACTAATAGATGAACTTGAAAATGAATGTTCTAAAGTGGAAAAAGAAGATCGAATTACAGCACAAGCTATTATTAGAGAAAAATTAACAACTTCAGATTAATAGCTTATAGTTATTGTAAAATATTTTATTATACCAAATAAAATATTTTACCTTTTAATATAAAAATTATTTAAAAGTAAGCTCTACGCAAGTCCCTTTACCAACAACACTTTTTATATCAATAGATATATTTAAAATATCACTTAGCTGTTTAACAATATTCATACCAATACCCAAACCATTTGTACTTTCTTTATAATATCGTTTAAAAACTTTTGTTGTATTTTTTATCCCTACACCTGTATCTTCTATTATCAGTTTTTGATTTTTTATCTCTATATGTACTTGTCCATTTTTTTTATTATATTTACAAGAATTTGTTAACAAATTGTCTATAATACGATCCACTCCACTTCTATTACTTTTTATAATAGTATTAGGCATACTCTTTGTAAATTTTATATTTGGATAAATTTTTTGTAGAATATTTATTTTTTCATTTATTAACTCATCCAATGCAACTGCCTCATCATTTACTATATCATTAGGATTCATAAATTCTAAATTTTTATATAAAGATGCAATCCCTTTAGCACTAAGTTCTATCCTCTCTATCTCCTCAAAATCTCCACGCTTTCTTAATAATTTTGAGTTCAGTAAAATTGATGTTGCTGGAGTATTTAAGTCATGGATTAAATCTTTAAGAAAATCTTCTAAAAGATGAAGTGCTTGTCTCATTGGTCTTAAAGAATAAAATGCAAAACCAATAGAGAGAAAAAATAATAAAAAGAAAATAATAATAGCTAACTTAAAAAGTTTTTTTATAAATTGATTATAAAGTTTTTCATATTTTGAATTATCAAAAATCACTTTTAAAAGATAAGGTCCTTTTGAAGGTATTTGAAAATAAGCACAAAGTCCCTCTTCGATATGATATATTTTAAAAATCTCTTTTTTCTTGTCATCTTCTACAATATCAAGAGAAAAAGTATCTCCTTGAAAATCATAAGTATACTCTTTCATTTGATAAAGGATTCTTTGCTCTATATCTTTAACTCCCTCTTCATGATACATATATAAAACAATACTAGAGAGGAGAAAAAGTGGGATAAAAAAGAGAAATAATGCTGTAAAAAAAGATTTTTTTTCATAATGTTTCAAGCTTATATCCTATACCTTTTGTATTTGTTATATTAAGTTCTAAAACCTTTTTTAATTTACTAATTAATACTCGTAGAGCAGTATCACTTGGTTTATTCATATATTCAAAAAATGTTGATTTATTCACTGTAATATTAATATTTTTTATAAGTAATGAAAAAATCTCTTTTTCCACAATCCCTAACGAGACCTCTTTATCTGCTTTTATTATCCTGTTTTCAAATAAATCAAATGTTATATCGTTATATTTAATTATTGGATTTTGTCTTTTTAGAATTGCTTTGATACGAGCCAAAAGTTCATCTAAATCAAATGGTTTTTTAATATAATCATTACAACCACAATCAAATCCTTCTAAAATTGAAGCGGTATCTCTTAGTGCTGTAATAAAAAAAGTTGGTGTATTATCATCAGCACTACGCAAAAGTTTTAAAGTATTCATCCCATTGAGTAAGGGAACATTAATATCAAATAAATAAAGATCAAATCTATTTTCATATGTAGCTTCAAGTACCTCTTCACCATCTTCTACCAATGTTACATCATAATTTTCTTGTTCTAAAATTTGAATCATTGTTTGTGCTAAAATAGCATCATCTTCTAAAAGTAGTATTTTCATTTTTTTAAAGAGCTGTCATTATAATTTTGGGAAGGAAGTTTTTTCTTTGCTTCAATTATAGCATTTGCTTCTTCTCTCGCTTTTTTGTTGGCTTGTGCTAATTTTTGTTTCAACTGTTCTATGAGAAATTGTTTTTCTTCTGCTGTGTTAGCATGTTGAACTTTTTCTAATAAATTATCTACTTGAATATCTTTACCAAAAAGGGTTATTGTTAATATAAAGAATAAAACTATTCCAAGTTTATTAAATATCATTTTTGACCCTTTGATAAAGTTTTTATTGTATTTTTAACTTTTTGGATAGGAGATACTGTAAACTTATCTATATCACAATTATTTTTTTGTGCTAAATTATATTCTGTATCATATGCTTTTTGTGCTTCATTAATATTTTGTGCAAATATATTTGGTGATCTATTTTCAATTAAAAATAGTTGTGCTTTAGCACCTATTAAATCATTTTGATGAAAATATCCCTTCTCAAATTCTTTTGTAACATAAGACAATGCATACTGCATAATTTTTATATGTTGATTACACTTTTTTTGTTTTTGAGTAAGAGATTCTTTATTTTTTTCCACATTTGATATATTATTTTTTTGAGTACATCCAGATAAAATAAGTATAAAACCAATAATAAAAAACAACTTTTGTAGTTTAGGCATTCCTCACTATCCTCCTAAAATAAATTTATATTAAAATTATTACTTTTTTTGTCCAATAATTCTTTTTCCTCTTTGTTTTGGTTGCACTTTATTTGCTTTTTTGTGTTTTTTATTTCCAAAAGCTCCACCAATTTTTTTTCTTTTTATATCATCTTTAGTTTCAACAATTTTTTTAGTTGCAATCATCCGAATTCTTGTTCCCACATCAAAACCTTCTAGTTCCAATTTTGGGATTTTTTGTTCCAAATATTTTTCAACTTCAATAATGGCAGCCATATCGTATTCATCAAGAAGTGAAATTGCAATTCCATTTTTTCCAGCTCGTGCTGTTCTTCCAATTCTGTGTACATAATCAATAGGCATAAAAGGCAAATCAAAATTAATAACATAATATAAATCAACGATATCAAGCCCACGAGC
>Ga0193964_1001431_pt1 | contig 10389 bp, 7 predicted proteins | sample FB_7_MG_FD_140323 | JGI IMG/M metagenome (GOLD analysis project Ga0193964, IMG submission 140323) | Microbial mat bacterial communities from the Broadkill River, Lewes, Delaware, United States - FB_7_MG | ecosystem: Environmental > Aquatic > Freshwater > River > Microbial mats | place: USA...
ATGAATATTCCACATCTAGAACCAACTTAAAAATTCTACAAGGAGATTTACAACAACCTCTAAATTTTACAGATAAAAATAATAAAACTTTTGGTCTTCATCCCTCCATGCCAAAAACAAAAATATTATTTAATGATAAGAAACTTGCATTTATAGCCAATATAGGAACATTAGTGCAGCCAACTACAAAAACACAATTTTTAGCAAATAGTGTGAGCTTACCACTAGGGATGATGTCTCATGCAGATCAAAGAAAACATTGGCAAACGTCATCACCAAATAAAAGAACTAATATTGGTATCTTTGGTAAACTTTCAGACCAGTTTCAAGCAAACAAAGCGGATAAACAAATATCTATGAATATATCATTAGGAGGGACAAATATTTTACAAAATGGTTTCGACTCTACAGAATATTCAGTAACAAAAGATGGAAGTGTAGGACTTAAAGTAAAAGAAACAGTAACTGCAATAACACATCCCACTTATACATCGGAACAAAGAAAAGGACTACAAAATTTAAACGATGCACTGTTAGGAACATACAATACAATATTAGATAAATCATATACAGATTCATTTGAAAAAACATTTATAGGAACAACTAAATTTGCACAAGGGCATCATGAAATATTTAAATCAAAAATAGAAAATATAACTTCAACTACTTTTGTGGATTATTCTTCAAGAAGCACTTATACAAACACTTTCAATAACAATGAAGTTACAAAATATTCAGTAATTGATAAAGATATAAGTGATCAGTTTAAAATAGTAGCAAAGTCTATTAAAGCAGCTGAAAACTTAGGGACAAATAAACAAACATTTTATATAGATTATTATGGTTGGGATCATCATGATGAATTAACAAATAATCATGCAAGAATGTTAAGTGTGGTTGATGATGCCTTGGATGGTTTTCAAAAAGCATTAATTGAACTTGGCATTGAAGATAAAGTTATCACAATAGTTGGGTCTGACTTTGGACGAAGCCTAACATCAAATGGAAACGGAACAGACCATGCTTGGGGAGGAAATGCAATAGTGATGGGGAAAGATATCGATGGAGGTAAAATATATGGGGAATATCCAAGTTTACTTCTTGGTAGTGACTTAGATATAGGAGGGGGAATATTAGTACCAACTACTTCAACAGATCAATTATTTGCAGAGGTTTTGTACTGGTTTGGAGTAGAAAAAAATAAGCTATCAACTTATTTACCTAATATTGAAAAGTTTTATTCTCTTTCTAGTACAACTTTACCAATAGGGTTTATCAAATAAAAGATAGAAGAGTATCTCTTCTATCTTTTCGTAGAGTTAAATAATAACTTCACCTAAATTTGTATTTCGTACTTTCTCTTTTTGAAATGTTGCATTTGCAACTTTTCTTGCAGTTTCATCTTTATATTTTTCAATAATTGTATCCATAGTTATCATCTCTTTTTTAGAAAACAAGCTTTTATCAAACTCCTCTTCCATCTTAACAAACTTCAATTCTATAAATTTATTTTTTTCAAAAATTTCAATATCTACATACTCAAGAAGTTCAGTAATTAAATATCTTCTTTCATCTTCTTCATCCAAGTCCAAATCATTTGCTAAGATATCAAATATATCACTTATTATTTTTGGTTCTGGTTGTCTTTTCTCTTTTATATATTGCTCTCCAAATATTTTTTCTTTATAGTTATCAACATTAGAATAATCCATAAGAAAAAGTAAAATTGAAAGTTTTTTATCATTTAGGTGTTGTACATTGTTATCCAACATATATACTATTGCATTGGCAACTTTTGTTATATCAAAATTCAAAAGAATCCTTTATTTTTATATTTCTGTGATTTTATCATTTTTTTTGGAGTTGGAACTTAAAGCAATGAACGAAGAGCTTCTCATATAAAAGACAGACCAAAAAACAAAGAAACAACTCCATTTTTTAGTTAACTACAGCTTATTTAAATAATAACCATTGAAAATATTACTTTTATTCACAGTTAATTAAATGTTATATTTAAAATAAGTTACTATTAAGTTACAAGTAAGTTAACTTCCCTTAGACTGATTTGGTAATATTTTATTTTGATCATTATTAGTTAATTGAATTTAAAGGAGTTTTTTAATGCAAGTAGAAATTTCAAGGAGAAAATTTCTCCAAGGAACGGTTGCAATGACCGTTCTGGGAGGAACAGCACTTAGTACAACAAACCTGTTCTCAAGCGTACATACCGCTAAACCTGTTACTGGAGATATTAACTTTGGTACTACAAAAACAGGTACAGGAAAAATTACACAAGTTGCTACTTTATGTGAAATGTGTGTAAACAAATGTGCGGCATTTGCGAGTGTGGAGAATGGAATAATTACTAAACTTAATCCAAATCCATTATTCCCAAAATCAAAAAATATGTTGTGCCCAAGAGGAAATGCTGGGATACAATCTATTTATGACCCAGACAGATTAAAATACCCAATGGTAAGAGTTGGAGAAAAAGGAGAAGGAAAATTTAAACGTGTAACGTGGGGTGAAGCCTATGAAGCAATTCTAAATGGTACAGACAAATTTCCAGGAATGAAAAAAATTCTGGATGAAGAGAAAGATAATCGTTCTTCATTTTTATTTTGTGCAGGTGAAGGTATGGCAGAACACACTTTCAAACAATTTTATCAAGCCTTTGGTTCTGCAAATTGGCTTAATCATGCATCGATCTGTTTACAAACTGTTTCTTCAGGTTATGGTGTAACTCTAGGAACTTATCCACAGTCAGACCTAGAAAATGCCGAGTATATCATTATGGCTGGAGCAAATAGAGCGGAAGCTATAGTTACCCCTGATTCAATGGATCTTTTTAAAAGAACAAAAGGTCGTGGAGCAAAACTAATTTGTATTGATCCACGATTTACAAATACAGCAATTAAATCAGATAAATGGTTAGCAATAAATCCAGGTACTGACCTCGCTTTTGTTTTAGCACTTACATATGTGACTTTAACAGAAGAGTTGGAAAACAAAGAATATATTGAAAAACATTTTAATAATTATGAGCAATATAAAGAATCAATCTTAACAAATAAGTATACACCTCAATGGGCTGAAAAAATCACAGGTATAAAAGCTAAAGAGATCTACACGATAGCACGAGAGTTTGCCCAAGCTGCTCCAAAAGCGGTATATTATCCAGGAAGAAGAAGTACTTTTTCTAAAAATGATTTTCAGCTAAGACGTGCAATGGCAATTTTCCAAGCTTTACATGGTGCTATTGATTGTAAAGGTGGTTTAGTTTTTGGGAAAAAAATACCTCTGAAATCACATGAGGGATTAGCTCCTTTATATGAAAGAAGTGAAGCTAGAGCTGTTGTAAAAAATACAAATGCAAAAGTTGGTGAAGCAGGATATGATGATTGTGCAGTTGTGAGTGGTGGAGGTTCATGGTTATCTTGGAGAAACCATTATTTAACAGATACCCATCCATATAAAGTACGTGGAATGTTTTGTTATAAACATAATCCAATGATGAATATGCCAAATACAGCAAAAACTGCCCAAATGCTTAAAAAAATGGAATTAGTCGTAACTATTGACACAATGCCTAGTGATACAGTTATGTATGCAGATGTTGTATTACCAGAGTGTACATATTTAGAAAGAACAGACCCAGTTAAAACATTTGGTGGTGTTGAACCATCTATTGCTGTTAGAAATAAAGTTGTTGAACCACTTTATGAAAGTAAACCTGTGATGGAGATTTTAAATGGATTAACAAAAAAAATATCTAAGCCATTATTTGAAATAACTAAAGCTTATGATGAAGATGTTCAAGAAGAGATTGAAGATAGTAGTGAAGAGGAAGTATATAGTGAATTTGATTTAAACTTACCATTTAAACATACACAAGAAGAGCTTAATCATCATGCAGTATCTATGTATGAGGGTGCAGCTGAAAAACTTCATAAAGATGGTGTATTTTATCCTGATATGGACAAATACTTCAAAGAGCTTAGTATTAATGAACATCAATATTATCCTGAAAATAAAAAAGCGTATAGTGTAAGAGGAGGTGCTCCTAAAACTCCATCGGGAAAAGTAGAATGTAATATAAAGTCTTTTGCTCAAAAAGGAGTTGACCCAATGCCAATTTGGAGAGATGAATACAACTTTGTTGTACCTAATGGCAAGTTTAAACTGCTTACAGGTCGCCACGCTCAATTTACTCAAAGTGGAACAGCCAACAATGTAATGCTAAGAGATTTAATGCCAGAAAATTTTATTTGGATTAATAAAAGAGTTGCAAAAGAAAAAAATATTAAATTTGCAGATATTGTAGAAGTTAGTTCTGAAACAGGAAAAGTTCAACTCAAAGCTTATCCTACTGAAAAAATTGCGCCAAATCAAGTATTTTTTATTCACGGATTTGGTGAAGAGAGTGATGCTTTAACATGGGCATATAAAAATGGTGGTAATGACAATACTGTTATTTCTGATGGCATGGAACCCGTTTATGGAGCGGCTGCCATGCATGAAACAAATGTTGAAATTAGGAAGGTGTAATTATGGCAAATTATGGAATGGCATTAGATTATAAGAATTGTATCAATTGTAAAGCATGTGAAGTAGCTTGTAAAGAAGAAAATGGTGTTTTACTTGGTGCTGACAGTCATAGAATTTGGGTTGGAGCAAATGATGTAAAAGGAGAATGGCCAAATCTTGACATTGCAAATGCATCATTTATGCCTAGCCAATGTCAACATTGTGAAAATGCACCATGTCAAGAAGTATGTCCAACACAAGCAACTTTCTATGATGAGAATGGCATAGTTCAAGTAGATATTGATAAATGTATTTTATGTAGTTATTGTATGGTTGCATGTCCTTATGACGCACGATATGTAGATGACAGAACAATGACTGTTGACAAATGTACTTTTTGTTCAGATACAAGATTAGTTCGAGGGGAAGTTACAACTGCTTGTCAAAATACCTGTCCGACTAAAGTAAGAACATTTGGGGATCTTGATGATCCAGAGAGTGAAATCAGCATATTACTTATGACTAGAGAACATTTTTCACTTAAAGCGCATCTTGGTACTAAACCAAAACTTTTCTATCTAACATAAGGAGCAAATATGTTTAATAAAATTTTACCACACAGAAAGATTACTATAAAAGCACTTTTTGAGTTTGACAAAACACCATTTAATATTTTTATGGGTTTTTTAACTTTTATATTAGTTATGGCATTTGTAGTAGGAGTAGGTAACTATCTAATCCATGGACATCATGCATATGGAGTTACTAGAGAACATCCATGGGGACTAATGATTGCAATGTATGTATTTTTTGTTGTTAGCTCAACTGGTCTTTGTATTATATCAGCATTGGGGCATGTATTTAAATTCAAAAGTTTTGAGTTTATTGGTAAAAGAGCCATTTTTGGTGCAATAATCACTATTATATCTGGTTTTGCTGTTATCGCTTTTGAAATTGGTCATCCTGTAAGAATGGCTATATACAATACAATTTCTCCAGGTGTAACTTCAGCAATCTGGGGTATGGGAGTACTTTATTCTATTTATTTAGGATTGATTACATTAGAGTTTATCTTCTTATCAAGAAATGATCATAAATGGTCAACAATGTTTGGATTAGGTGGATTAGTTATTGGAATTGCAGCCCACTCTAATCTTGGAGCTGTATTTGGATTTTTAATTGGAAGACCAATGACAAACGGTGTTTTTTATCCTATATATTTTATCCTTTCTGCAATGATAACAGGGTGTTATCTGATTTTGTTAATGTATGGATATAAATATAAAATGAAATTCAATAAAGAATTAACAAAATTTTTAGTTCATATAGCAAGACTATTAGGTCTACTTCTTGGAATCCTTATATTCTTTGAATTTTGGAGATTTTTAACAGCTATTTACGGGAATGTTCCAGAACGTGCAGACACAGCACTTCATGTATTAGCATCACCAAATTTTTTATTTGGAGAATTATTATTAGGGATGTTAATTCCATTTTTTATAATACTATTTACTAAAGCCAAAGCTATAAAATATTTAATTTATGCTTCATTTGGAGGAATGATAGGTATTTTCTTTATGAGATATGATTTAGTACATGATACTTTAGTCTATCCAATGCAAATGATGAAAATCACAGAGTATCAACTTGCTCCAACATTAATACACTATAGTCCTACATGGACAGAATGGGCCATCTCATTAGGTGCTATTGGGATCACTTTATCATTTTATTATATCGGAGAAAATTTCTTTTTCTTAGATCCAATAGAACATGATGAATATTTTGAAGACTATCAAGAGATAAAATAAATTTATATCTTTAATACTTTTTTAAAAGAAAGATTTGAAACTGAGAAATAGTTATATTTCCAGTCTCAAATATTAACTCACTATTCATCACAAAATCCTCTTAATAAATCATATATAATATTTACAAAATTATTAAAAAATGCCAATAATAAGACTTTTTTGGCAATTTTAATAAATTTTACATAATAATTGTGAAATTAAAGAATAAATAAAGTATAATCTTCTAAATTTTTAAATAATTAGGAAATTAGACATGAAAAAAACATTAATGGGAAATGATGCAATTGCTTGGGGATTAATCCACGCAAATGTAGATATGGTTAGTGGGTATCCAGGTACTCCATCAAGTGAAATTTTAACAAATGTACAAAAATTTAAAAAACAACTTGATCTGCCAATTTATGCAGAGTGGGGAACAAATGAGAAAGTTGGATTTGAAGTAGCATATGCTGGTGCTATCAACGGAAAAAGAACCTGTGCTACTATGAAGCAAGTTGGTTTAAATGTTGCTTCTGATCCTCTTATGAGTGCAAGTTATATTGGAAACAAAGGTGGATTTCTTTTAATATCTGCTGATGATCCAGGTTTTCACTCATCTCAAACAGAGCAAGATTCTAGAGTTTTTGCAAAATTCGCAAGAATACCAGTACTTGATCCTTCAACTCCACAAGATGCTTATGACTTTACAAAACTTGGTGTTGAACTGTCTGAAAAATTTGAGATTCCAGTTATGTTACGACCTGTTATGAGAGTTTGTCATGCTAGAGAAATTATCGAAATGGATGCTGAAACAAATTTCCAAGCAAATGAGGGTAAATTTGAAAGAGATATTCCAAGATGGGGAGCGGTTCCTAGAAAAGATAGATTTCCACAAGGTAAAGAGCAATTAAAAAGAATGGACACAATCGCTCAGTTTAACTGGGAAACATTCCTTAAACCTCAGTTTGATAACTGCAAAGGTGGAAAACTATTAATTATCACAAGTGGTACTGGTGATGGTTTTGCAAAAGAGACACTTAGTGATTTAAATAAGCAAGCAGATATAGTAAAAGTATCTATGCCTTATCCACTTCCTGTAAATGAGATCAGAGCACAATTTAATAATTATGATAAAGTATTAGTGATTGAAGAGCCGTATCCATGTATTGAAGAGCAAATTGCTCATCCAAAAGTATTTGGAAAAAATACAGATACAATGCACAAAATTGATGAGATGAGTAAAGAGGCTATTCTTATTGGTTTACAAAGAATTGAATTTTATGATGGTGCAAATATCTATGAAGTTCCAAAAATTGATTTAGGTTTCGATGTACCTGCACGTCCACCAGCACTATGTCCAGGTTGTCCACATAGAGATATTTATTACTCTATTATGAAAGTATTTAAAAAGAGAAAATCTATCTATCCATCAGATATTGGATGTTATACTCTAGCTCTAGCTCAAGGTGCTATTGATAGTATTTTATGTATGGGAGCTTCTGTATCTATGGCTAGTGGTTTTTCACTATCAGATCCAGATAAACAAGTAGTTGCAACTATTGGTGATGGTACTTTTTTCCATTCAGGGATTCCACCATTATTAAATGCTATTTACCAAGGACATAAATTTGTATTAGTAATTTTAGATAACTCAACTATTGCTATGACAGGACGTCAAACTACACCTGCTAGATTTCATCAGCCTATTGATATCAAGAAAATTGTTGAGGGTATGGGTGTTGAGTGTATGGAGCATCATTATTCTCATGAGATGCAAGACAATATTGACTTTATGAAAACTGTAAAAACAGCTTACGAAGCAAATACAACAGGACCTACTGTTGTTGTTGTAAGAGAATTTTGTATTTTAGATGCTGAAAGAGCACCTGATTTTGTACCAGAAATTTTTGCAAAAGTTGATGAAGACTTATGTACAGCATGTGATCAATGTACTACAGTTTATAAATGTCCTCCAATGGCTTATAATGCAGATGGTAAAATTGAGATTGATCCATTCTTGTGTGCTGGTTGTGGTGGTTGTTTAGATGTAGTTTGTCCTACGGATGCATTTATTGTTGATGATAATTATTTAAAGAAAGGTAACTAGTATGAAATATCAAGTTGTAATCGCAGGTTTTGGTGGTCAAGGTGTTGTGTTTTTAGTAAAAGTTCTTGCTATTTGTGCAGGTAATAGAGATATTCCTTTTTTAGGTACTGAAAATCATGGTATGTCTCAAAGAGGGGGAGCAGTTTCTTGTGATATTAAAATTGGAGATTTTACAAACCCAGTAATAGATAAGAATCAAGCTGATTTAATCATCGGGTTAGATTCAAATGAAAGCTTAAGAAATATTGAATATTTAAAATCAGAGGGGACAATGGTAACAAATGCAAAAGAAAGTTATCCAGAAATTCCTTTTAAATTAGCAAAAGTTGATGCAAATATCAAAGCAATCAACAAAGAGTTTCCTATTCAAGGTTTAAATGTATATATGCTTGGAGTTGCACTTGCAACTGTTGAGAACTTTCCTTTTAGTATAGAAGAGGTAAAAACTGCAATTAAACAAATGAATGCTAAAGTAGCTGATCAAAATATGAAAATATTGGATATGGCTTTAGAGAATATGAAACAATAAAACTTTTATAAATTTTAAGGAGAATTCTAGAGATGATTTGGAATGAGATAGAAAGTAGTCGAAGAGAAGATATAGAAAAACTACAGTTAAGTAGATTAAAAGATACTGTTGATAGAGTTTATACTCTAACTCCATTTTATAAAGAAAAATTCAATACTTTGGGTCTTAGACCCGAAGATATAACAACTTTAGAGGATGTAAGAAAACTACCTTTTACAACTAAAAAAGATTTAAGAGCACATTATCCATTTGGTCTTTTTACAGTTCCAATGAGTGAAATTGTAAGAGTTCATAGTTCAAGTGGAACTACAGGAAAACCAACGGTTGTTGGATACACTAAAGCAGATATGGATATTTGGGATGAAGTTATGGCTAGAGTTTATACTATGGCTGGAGCTTCAAGTGAAGATATAGTTCACAACGGTTATGGTTATGGACTTTTTACTGGTGGACTTGGTTTTCATAATGGTGCAGAAAAAGTTGGAGCTACTATTATCCCTGCAAGTGGTGGTATGACAGATAGACAGCTGATGCTTATGAAAGATTTTGGAGCAACTATTTTAGCTGCTACTCCATCTTTTTCTTTACACATGGCAGAAGTTGCTAAAAAAGCTGGACCAAACTATCTAAAAGACTACAAACTAAAAGCTGGTGTTTTTGGTGCAGAACCTACAAGTAAAGGGCTAAAAAAAGAAGTAAGCGAAGCATGGGGAATTGACTATCATGAGGTATACGGACTAAGTGAAATCATAGGACCAGGAGTTGCTTGTAGCTGTAAAGAATCTGACCTATTACATGTATTTGAAGATCATTTTTTATTTGAAATAATTGATTCAAAAACTGGAGAAGCAGTACCAGATGGAAAAAGAGGAGAGCTAGTAATAACTTCATTGACAAAACAAGCTTTACCACTTTTACGATATAGAACTGGAGATATAACATCTATTATCAAAGAGCCATGTAAATGTGGACGTACTACTGCAAGAATGGAATCTATTGTTGGTCGAGCTGATGATATGCTTATTATAAGTGGTGTTAATGTTTATCCATCTCAAATTGAGCACGTAATTGCAAATACAGAAGGGGTAACACTAAACTATCAAATTATTGCAGATAAAAAAGGTCATCTTGATAAATTAGAGATACATGTAGAAGTAAGTGATGAAATCATGAGTGATTCTTTGGGAGAAATGGCTATAATTAAGAAAACAATTCAAAGTGCCCTTCTAAACAATCTTTATATAAATGCAAATGTAGTTTTAGTACAACCAAGAAGTATAGCAAGAAGTGAGGGGAAAGCAGTTAGAATTGTTGACAAAAGGAAAGACAATGAATAGAATCAAACAGTTATCAATTTTCGTAGAAAATAAAACTGGTCAAATAACAGATGTAACAACACTTTTAAGCAATAATGGACTATCTATAAAATCAATCAA
>Ga0193964_1001432_pt1 | contig 10386 bp, 16 predicted proteins | sample FB_7_MG_FD_140323 | JGI IMG/M metagenome (GOLD analysis project Ga0193964, IMG submission 140323) | Microbial mat bacterial communities from the Broadkill River, Lewes, Delaware, United States - FB_7_MG | ecosystem: Environmental > Aquatic > Freshwater > River > Microbial mats | place: USA...
CAGGCGCATTGAGTTTTAAGCACTCTTTAGCTTCTGTTAGTGATAGTGCAAGCAAGTGATGCTTACAAGTCGTCATGTAGCGAATAAGCCAGCCTGTCACTCCCTTATAAGTCACTAGTTGGCCTTTATGATTGGCTCGCAACTCGCAAGCGTTACCATCCTCACACGACACTATCGAGTGTGTTTTGAGTTCTTCGTATTCTTCTATCATGCTACGTTTAGAACCTCTTTGACTGATATGCCTCCAACCTTGCCGTCGGTAATCCCTGATTGCCTGCCAAACCTAGCCGCAGTACCATCAACGCTATTAAGGTCTTCGCTGTAGACTCCATCAGCACCAGCTATAAAGTCGACACCAGTTGCATCACTAACCCTTATCTGGCCTTGAATCAAATCAAAAACCTCAAAGTTAAAACGATAGCTATTGCCTACTATTAGTGAAAGAGGTACCTGAACTGAGCTATCAGAACCTGCCGAGCTTATTATTGATGCTACGGAATTAGAATATGTTGACTCGCCAAAAGTAGTTACGAGGCTATCAATCCACAACTCCTGCCCCAACCACTCACCTGTAGCTTGTTGCTGGAATAATCCCCAGTCGCTAGCGTTACCGTTTATTACTGTGCCGTTTTGACCGCTAGCTAGCTCACGTAAATCGTCCGAGTTATCATCTAGCGGATAGTCGCGTATTAGTGTGCCGTTATCCCAGATTTTTAGGTTGGCTAGGATGCCAGGTAGTTTGTTGCTGTCATCCTGACGTCGATATAAATTAGATACTTTCAAAACGTCCGACGCGGTCCAGTCTGCTGTAATTTGAGATCCGTTGTCTATGGACAAGCCTGCCGTAATCCCAGACAAAGAAAAATACGCTGTATGGATGGCGCCATCATTAAACGATCCATTAACCTCTGCTATTGGCAGTAGCTGCCCTAGTGAGTTGTATGCTAATAACCTCACAGCGCTTACTCCAACATCCAAAACTAGAGAGCTATTATTTTTTACTGGCCCGCTTATCAAGGTGCCAATTCCAGATGTCAGCGATGTCGAAAACTCCACGCTGCCCGAAAAATCCCCAGAAAGCGTAATTTCTGGAATAGTCGCGTAGTCTGTTGTGCCTTCGTTGCGGCGGAAAGACCTTTGAACCAAATAAGGCCCTTTAGCATGAATCTTTTTTTGCTGCTGTCTACGGTAAAAATCGGCAGCAGCCTTGTTTTGTCTTGGGAATAAATCCTTTGGCTTACTACCGATAAACATTTTATTTAGCCTTTTTAAGTGCTTTTAATTCAGTTTCACGCTGTTTTTCACGCTTAATGCGCTTTAATTTTACTTGCTCTTGAGTTGTTAGCATTTTGCCAACTTCAAAACCATCTTCATTTAATACTGGTTTAACTTCTGCTTTATCAGTCATTATTTAATCCTTAGATAAAAAGAAAGCGGGCTTTTACACCCGCTACTGGTTAGTTATGCACGTAGTACGCAATGCCAACGTTCTCACGCTCAAACTGACGCGACCAGTTAGCTGCAAGTGCGAACTCTGCAACGGTTGGAGAGTCGCCCGCCACTGTGGTTTCAGTCCAGCGATAACCTTCAGGGTGAATCAACCACTGCTTACGTTCAACAAGAGTTTCAATGCCTGCGCCGTTACCAGCTAGCTCGTCAAACTCTGTAGCCACTGGGCGCTCTGGCATACCATCGCCATAACCGAATGCACCCTGCTTATACAGAACAGACACATAGCGAGAGCCAGATGTTGCACCAGCGATAACAGGGAGCTTTTTATCTTCAAGTAAGCGCAAGCCGTTATACGTTGGAATTAGAACACCAGTTTCAGAGTCCTGAATGTACTCAATCTGGTTCTCCTTAATGATTTGCGCCATCGTATCAGGATGAACAGCCATCAAACCAAGGTTGTCAGCCGACTCACCCATAGTTGCGCGAGCATCAACAAAGCCACCAAAGTTGAACTTGTTAGCCGCTGTAGCGTTGTTGCCATCTTCCGTTGAATCATCATGAATCATGTCACTAGAGTTACTAGCGATGTTATCCAGATAAATACCCAAAGTAGCAGCCTGTACGCGAGCAGCAAATCGTTGCTCCCAGTATGCAGCTGTACGGCTTGCAATCTGCTGCATAGGGTTTTCAGAACCTAGAACAGAAGAAACCAAGTTGGCAGACTGCCAGGCGTTGTTAATATGAACACGGCGAGCCTGCATTTTGCCGGTACCAATCTTATCTGGCGTTGCGTTTGCTGCTGGGTCATCTGTAGAAATATTCTCGCCAGACGCGTCTAAATCTTTCCAGTATGGAATAGACGTAGTATCGCCATCGCCATTTGCGCGAGAAGCTAGCACTGAGTTAGTAACTGCCACACCAGACAAGGTGTAAGCGTTGCGATCCGTACGGTTTTCCTGCACATAAGTCAGGTAAACATCTGGATCAAATTGAACATCGGATAGGCGGGTAGTAGCCATTTTTAAGTACCTTTAATTTGTCGTTTAAACCCTTCCGGGTCGTTTTGTTTGAACTCTAAGCGCTCTCGGTCATTCATATCTTTGAGCGATTTGGTAGCCCCGCCACCGCTTTGGTTTCCAGAAGCCCCGCTTCCGGTATTTCCAGAACCATCAGCCAGCCAAGGCTTTTGGATTCTGATAATATCTGCCAACTGAACCGCATTAACACCAGCACCGTCAACAGTAAAACTAACTTCACCGCCATCTGTTAAGATTGCGGAGGATTTGTATAGCTGCATAATATCACGCTGCTTGTCGCCCTGCGCAGTAACCATGGAGGCTACACGGGATAATTCAGAATTAATCTGACTATCCTTTGTTTTTTCTAGCATATCGGCATTAATCGCCTGAGCTTCTGCTAGTTGCTGCTCTAACTCATGCGCTCGTTTGGCTTTCGTGTTGTAAGCCTCTTCAAACTTACCACTTTCTAGAGCTTGTTTTTCTGCGTCTTTAGCAGCCTGAGCTTCACGAATCCGCTGGGCCTCTTCAAGCTCCGCAAGTTTCCGCTTGGCCTCGCCACGCTCTTCTCGCTCTTTTCGTAATGCTTCTTTAAGCTCGTCTGCTGGATCAATACCAGTCACGCCAAGCCTAAATTTTCCATCTTTTTCTGTGTAAAGGCTTTTGTGTGCCTCTTCCACTTCTTCAAGAGAATCAATCTCAAATTTTAACATTGCAACCCCGTTGCTTATTATGTAGCCCCGCTACGTTAAGACCATTATACATAAAAACGGGCATAGTCAATAGTTTTGGTGAATAGTAGGTATTCATGAGATGAATTAGAGTTATCTTTAGCGGTAGTTTATGGTTATTAGACCAATAGAAGGAATATAAAATGTTAACACGCGAGCAAATGATAAGGGCGTCCGAACTTCACAAGAATTACGCCGCTGGCAAAATCAGCTTTGAAGAATATAACGCAGCTATGAAGGCTCTAGAGAATGAGTGATTATCCCGCAAAGATTAACCACGAGCTAGATAAACTAGGCAACCCCATATTTATCATTAGAAAAGAGCCAATAGAAAACGGTGCTATTTTGTATGATAAAAACGGACTAGCAGCAGCAATCAAAAAGAAAGGCCGAATACTGGCTATACTGGATGGTGAAGAATGAATAATAAAGACAAGCAAAAGGCGCTACTAGAGCTTGGTAGTAAAACGCTAGACTCAATATCAAAAGCTCATAAAGACTTAGAAGGTATTGCCCTTGGCGCAGTTCTTTGCAGTATTAGAGTGAGCTACGAGATGCAGGCTAGGGCGATAATAAGTCACTCAGGCGCGCCAGCTATCAAACATGGAACCACCCTCTCAATTAGCACGGAAGCCCCAGAAAATTTCGATGCAGCTGGATTTGAGGCTCTTGAATTTACCGAGGCGAGCGAAGTAATTAGAGCCAAAAGAGAAGCGACCAACATAATCAAGGATAGTAATACATGAACACTTTTACTTTTACGGATGCTGAGATAGATATTATTAAGTCAGCACTAAATCAATACACTCACAACCTGTCGTCATTTAATAAACTTCTAGCCGACTCAGGTGTAAGCTATCAACAGGTAAATAAAAATATGGTACTGGCGAATCAGGCGCTAAGCAAAATAGATCGACCTAAAGAAAAGTAACTGGCTCCAATGCTGCAAGCTCTGCAAGGGAGTAGGTTTACATAGGAAAAGTATTCTATATAATAATATTGCGGATAGGGCTTAGCGGCTCTAAAAACTAGCTAGTCACTAGGTTTCCGCATTACCTCAGACTACCTTTGACAAGGATTTAAAATGACAGACTTCATAGAAATACCTGCAAGCAACAGATCAGTTGCAGGAAGAAAGCTTATCCTAGGGGTTGGCATTAACGACTCTGACTATATAACCAGCAAAGAGATTAATGGGAAAACTGTACTTTGCCCCATATATAGAACATGGAAAAATATGCTTGATCGTTGCTATAGCAAAAAACACCAGCGAACTCACCCGACATACATTGGGTGCTCAGTGGCTGATGAGTGGCTAACATTCTCTAACTTTAAGGACTGGATGATTAAACAGGACTGGCAAGAAAAACAGCTTGATAAAGATATATTAATATACGGGAATAAAGTTTACGGCCCTAGTTCTTGTATTTTTGTTAGCGGACAGATAAATAGGCTCCTTATCGACTGTGGCGCATCTAGAGGAGAGTGGCCGCAAGGTGTTTGCCTGCATAAAGGCAGTGGTAAGTATCAAGCAAGCTGCCGAATTAATGGGAAAAGAAAATATCTAGGGTCATTCAATACACCAATTGAGGCTGAAGCGGCCTACTTAAAATTCAAGTCAGAACTAATCATTTCTACAGCTTATTCAGAGAGTGTCGCACAAAACAAAACCCTTCAGTCCGCACTAATCAGGCACGCAACAACGCTCCAAGAAAGGCTAAAGGAATGTAATAGGCTCTAGTGCTGCCAGCTCGCTTAGGGAGTAGGCTTTCTTTATGTTGACCTTATCCCTAATCTCCTTTGGCTGTAGCTTCAGCCAACCTCGATAACTTAGATTAGCTGATACTTGGCCAGACTCACTGGCTCTGGTGCCTTCTAAGCCCGGTATAGCGTATTTATCTTGAACTATCATTACTCGCAATGATCTGCAATTCCAGTGCAAGCCGGGAATAGGGCCTTCACCGACTGGCCAAATAGTCTTATCTGCGCTAATGCAAACATCGGACGTGTGAGAGTCAAGCGTTGCTATAAACTGCTCATGCTTCAACACATCAATATTAGCTTTAGCTGTTTCAGAGTGCGCTTGGTTAGATGTGGAGCTGATTGTGGTCGATACTAAGGCCCTAGCCTGCGCCTTAGTTCTGCCGTTTACCTGCCTAGTTACTTTACGGGTTATTTCGTCAGTAGTTTCGCCGGCAATAATGCCTTGATTGATAAGGCCTCTAATCTCTTGTGACTTCTTGGCGCTAAACTGATTAATAGCTTGGTTAATCGTCATGCGTTCAACTGCGCCACTCTGCTGAGTCAATACCATATCAGTATTATTCAAGGCGGCATTAAGTTGCTCAATAGCTGGAATATCAACCTCGACTTTTACAGCGCCTTGCAACATTCGAGCATTAAAGCCAGCCTCATATTCTGAAAACTCTTCAATGTAGCCGCCAAGATCAAGCTCGAACTGCTGAAAGCTGCCCGCCAGAATATCATCAACATCAGCCAATAAAGCCTGTGCCCGCATAAACTGAAAATCAGTCAAATCCTCCCGACTTAATCGAGCAACCAACTGATCACGCATATCATTTAGGATAGGCTCTAGGTCGTTATACCGCCCGTGACCGTATCGCTCAACAAATATAGCGTGCCTAGTGGTTGCGTCGATTAGATAGCCTGTCGTACTCATAGAGGCGTATTGCTCGTATTTTCATTATCAATGTCAGCGTCGGTTCTAGATGGTTCAATAACACCATTCTTTCGCAATATGCCGCGCAAATCTGATTGAGCAAGATGACCAGAATCATACAGCACGTTAATAGCCATAAACTGCTGGGCTGTCATGCTTGAGTCGAAGAAGTCACGATTCATTTTATATGCTGGAACCTCAACACCTAAAGCCAACCCCATTACAGCAAGCACTTTATTGATCGTGTCTTCTGTATTTGTGACGATAGTCGATAAGGTTGATGTCTCGGAGCTGGCAGATATTCTAGCCGCCTCTGCTGTTTCGTTAATTGCACCACTGGTAATTAGTCGGGCGCCGATAGAAACCATCTGCTCCTCTTTGCGCCTCATAGCCTCGTCAACAGCTTGCGCCGGGTCAAGCTGTAATAGCTCTGCACTGTCGCCTTGCATTAGCTTTAGGCCACTGTCAGCACCAACAACAACTCCGCTCGGGTTTACTTCCTTCCACTCTGCACCATCCATACTGGAGGATACGACAATCAGTCCGCCCGAATGAATAAACAGGTTTTTCTCGTAGTCTGCTGAGTTTCGATAATGCCCAATATTGATTTCAGCGATGGGCTCTAGCGGCACCTCATCGACACAGGATTTATTATCCTCTGAGCCAGTGAAATAGAACGGAATAAAGTTAAGTCTTTGACCTTGTAGCCTTGGCTCCATTGGCTCGCCTATTTGCTCCCCGACTTCATCCCATAGGCGCACGACATACAATCCATCAATCAACTGTAGTGAGCGGTATCTAATAACCTGCTCTTTCTGGAACTCATCACCATCGACTGATTCTTGCGTGACTTCCTTCAAAACAATCATTGATAACTGAGTCTTGCCATTAACTTTGGATTCTTCCCAATTGATAATCGACTCGGCATTGTAGGCGGCAACGTATGGATGAGAACCTAGTCGCTGCTCTTCTTCCATGCTAATACCAGCAGGAAGGCTAGGAAAGTCCACCAGCAAACCGTGGCGGCCTGTTGTTTGAACTTCGCTAACAATTCGCTTAGATACTTGATCGACCGACATTCCAGCGCCGTCAAAATCACCACTAACAAACTCTAACTGGCCCGGGAGGTCTTCACTGAATGATGGCTCAACACGGAAGGCAGCGCCAACTAATGCCGATCGAGTGCGACCGGTTACACCAAGATACAATGCGCGCTTTTTGTATGCGCTGTATTTATCCTGATCTTTATCTAATGCCATTGGCAGATAAGTTACGCCAGCATCTTTAATTCCACTAGCACTGCAAGCAAGCCTTGTTTTTGTCCAGTTATCGACCTTGGCCGCATATTCCGGGTGAATGAATTTTACATTAGCCATTTATCTAGCCTATATTGGTTTTTCGTAATGTTAGCACGTTAAGCCCCGAATCGTACATTGATAGGAGTGTGAGTCCTTTTCTTTCTAGCCACTCGATAGCGAAGCGCATCATAATCATGGTCTTCCTGTTCTGTATCAATGTCGTCTGGCTTCTTGCTATCCCTTGATAATATTGGAAATCTAGAGATAATACCGCGAACATTACTGAAGAAGTAAAGAGCCGGTCTTTCTGGCATCCCTGATTGGCTATCAGCACCCTCTAAGGCGGCCTCAAGGTATTCACACAACAAAGCAGCCCCATTAATGCGAGAGCCGGGCGACTTGTCAGATTCAATCCATTTAACACCCTGCTTTGCCATCTTATCAGCTATGGATATTTGCTCATCATCTTTGTTATTAATGGCATTATCTGCGGGCCCAGGCCTAACCTTTCCTTTAACGATACCTGGCAATAGATTAATTTCCCCTCTAGCATTTCTTATTTCGTGATCTTTATTTGTGAAAGCTTTATCAATATCAGCAACCAATTTAGCCACGTTTGTGGCACTCATCTTTAAGCCTGTATTATGCTCATCAGGCTCGCATCCGTAAAATTCCCCTATGCAAAATATAGTTCCAGCGGGATAGCATTTAACCCCATTAGGAGTTTTAACCTCTGTTCCGTCAGACTCAGCAAACCATAAATTACTGAACGGCTTTGATTCACCCCAGTCATGAGAGCGATCAACATGCCAATTAGATGGTATCTCAAAAGGCTGAACAACATGAACATGCTCGCGCCACAAGTGATCAAAGCGACCGCCAGAAGTAATAGACCAATCACCATTAACCCACGCCGCTTTTTTATTAGGGTCTTTAATTGCCATTAAGAAGGCAATATATTGAGGGTCTAGAAACTTATTCTCACGCCATGAGCCGTGGATAGCAACGCGAGTCAATACAACCTCCTCCTCTTCGTCAGTCTGAGGGTTTATGACAGTGGTTGAATTTCTTACTACTTGACCACGCGGAGCCGGATCAATAAAGCGCTTCTTAACCCATGAATGACCAACCCCAAAGGGGTTTGTTGTGCTGAAGCACTCTAGCGGAATCGGCGGCAATAGCGAGCCGTCAGGCTTTGGGTAGTCAACAGGTCGGAATGATGACCGCATACAAGAAAACATAGCTTCATAAAACTCAGAATCTCCTCGCTTTGTAAGCTCATTATGCCCAACAAAAGGGAACTCCTGACCGTGGTAATTCCAATAGCCGTCAGCCTTCTGCTCATACCTAAACAATAACTCTTCACCAGTCGGCCAAATCCACTTGAGCTCACTTGCAGAGCTAAGGAATCTTGCTCCGTCATTAAACCTACCGAATAGCTTTTTAGACTGGGCTATTATGTCACCTAGGTTTTTATACTCGATGTCAAAAATAACGCCCTTCCAAAATGATCCATAACCAACACCAACCAGCCTACGAAATCGCATTAACTGAGCCGCTGTCTTTCCTGGGCCGCGCGTACCTTCATAAAGTATTTCATTACAAGGGCATGATAATGACAATGACTGCGAACCACTTTGAGGTGCTATAGCTATTTTATAATCAGTCACGACTTAGTATTGTATCCTGATTCTTTTTGGCCGACTCTTCCCAGCTTTCAACACTATCAGCAGTTGGAACAGGCATTACAGATTGAATTACAGTGGCATCAACCTCGACCTTTTCCTTAAATGCCATTACATTGACATGCTTACCAAGCAACTCAAGATTCTTAACCTTATCAGGCCATTTGATTTTTTTAAGCATTCCAGTCATCTGGCGCTCATCGCCTGAGCCCTCCCATATTTCAGCCATGTCGATAGCTGATAAATACGTCCGCCAAACCTTTGGCCATTCACTAGGCGGCTTTATAGAATGGTCATCATTAAGAATATCCAAGAAGTCCATCTGATCAATTTCAACCAGTCTATTTAACACATAAGCTGCATCGACTTGAACTTTATCCACCCTTTCTTGCTTCAACCTTGCAATATATTCATGCAAGACTGGTTTTGATAGGTTTTCTGTGGCTATCTGTTTTGCTGCCTTTTCACTATAGCCTGCCCTAATTGCCGCCTTTGTAGCATTTAGATCAATCAAATACTCTTGACAAAAAAGCTCCTGCTTTGCTGTAAGCTTACTAGTCATAGAACCCCGTTCATAAGTGCAACCCTGTCACACTGACTATTAATTTAACCCCATTCTACCATATTTATTCAGAACGTAAAAAACCCCAATTAAGGGGTTTACTTCACTGCCTTATTGAAGCTGCAATTCAGCCGGTACATAACGCCATCCGATCCCATTCCAGCAAATCCAAGACCTTTGATGCAATCGTCAGTTATCATCTGGATATAGCCTTTGAATCCATTCGCCTGCTTCAGGTTCTTAGCTGACTGCTCCATTAATCGCTCATTCTGATCTATAAGCTTTGCAATAAACTCGTTTGATTCTCCTAGCGCATTGGCCAGTTTGATTTCATTCTCAATATCAGCACTAACATAGCCTGACATTAGCAGTAGTATTAGTAAGTATTTCATCATAAAAACCCCCTCTTGATTTTTTCCTTCATAATATCAGATTGCTCCCAATGACCAGCACCAACCATCGAGTCGCAATGCTTGTTTATTGTCTCTCTCGCTATTTTTGGGGAATATTTTTGCTTGTCGCACTTTAAGCATCTAGCCCAACTGAATCCACGACCTTCCCACTCGTGCTTGCAGAATAATTGCTTTATCAGTTTCATTCGAACCCCTCCTCACCATTAAAATACAAATGTTTTTGCTCAAGACTTCTAATGACTGATTGGGCTTGCTCTTTGGTCTTCACGACATTCGTTGCTAGATACAGATCAATATCACCATGATACCTTTCAAGCATATAACCGCCATTAGCCCTAGGAGTCAGTCGCCATTCAGGAGGAAGCGGCAAATTAGAGGCTGCGGAGTCAGGCCAAATTTTATTTACTAAATATCTAATCATTAGCCTTCCTCCTTTTCTAGCTTCTTCTCAACTTCCGACCATCGCTTGTAATAGTCACTCATCTTGTAAAGCTCCTTACTAATAGCGTCCTTTTTGCCTAGTCGCTTTTCATACTTGCCAATAGTGAA
>Ga0193964_1001437_pt1 | contig 10370 bp, 6 predicted proteins | sample FB_7_MG_FD_140323 | JGI IMG/M metagenome (GOLD analysis project Ga0193964, IMG submission 140323) | Microbial mat bacterial communities from the Broadkill River, Lewes, Delaware, United States - FB_7_MG | ecosystem: Environmental > Aquatic > Freshwater > River > Microbial mats | place: USA...
AAATAACTTAGAAAAAGAAGTTGAAATATTAGAATCATTGGCAAAAGAAAGAGAAACTGCAATACTTAGCTTAGTTAAATTGTAGAAATAATAGAAAGGCTATTTTATTAGTAATTTTATACTAATGAAATAGCCTTTTTTTTGTCATAAAATTAAATTCTTACACTGAATGCGTCCGTTAAGAATGACAGCAAGCGATGTAAGAATCCATTTCAAAAATTATTCAGTAACTAATTTTGTTTGTTTCCAAGGTTTTAATTTAACTAATCCATAAACACTAATAGTTAAGCCAATTAGAATAAAAATTCCAAGTATAGTAGAAGTTAAAACTTCATTTTTTTGAATAAAATGAGCAGCTAAAACATTTACGCTATTAAAACCAACATGTAACATAATTGCAGGCTTTACGCTTTTAAACCACACAACTAATAGACCAGCTACTAGACCAACAAAGAAAGTATAAGATGCTTGAAGGATATTTCCATGGAAAGCTGCAAAACAAAGTGCTTGAATTACAACTGCAATATATACTTTAAAACCTCTAGATAATGTACTTAATAAAAAACCTCTAAATGTCAACTCTTCAATTATTGGAACTAAAACACCTACACCAATTAGAGTTAATAAAACATTTCCACCGCCAACTAAACTATCAACTAATTCTTGAGATTCATTAAACATTTCAGGCAAACCTGTAAGTTGTAAAAATATGCCAACAACAGATGTAAGAGCAACTCCTACAAAAAAAGTAGCTATAATGCCCTTAAGAGAAAATTTATTAAATTTAAGTTCTTCTCTAAAACTCTGTTTCCTTGCTTTTGTATAAACCCATAAAAAGAAGATAGATACAATTCCTGCAAGAGGAATTAACCAATACATTTCAGCTTGAATAGCAGTTTCAATGCTTTTTGAAGCCTCTTGTGCAATTAAGTTTGGATCTCCACCAGCTGCTGCAGATTTAAAACTAGTTGTAAAAATATTTAAAAATGAATAAATGCTTACTACAACAATTTGAGAAAGTAATGATATTGCTAAGATTAGTGCACCCCATAGTAATGAGGATATTGATTTTTTCATAAAAGCCTCCTTGTAAGTTCTATAAAACTAATAATATCATAGAGGTAGTGTTTTTTATATATTATAAGATATTAAAAAAACCTTAAAAGTTTTAGAATTATTGTTTTATCTTTGATACAATTATATTAATTAGATAGTATGAAAAATAAATAAAGATAAACTAATAGGTGAAAAAATGAAAACAAAAGTAGAATATAGTGTTCAGAAATTATCAATTGATGAATTAATGAGATTTTTTTATGAAGAAAAAGTAGAAGGGTATTGTAAAAATTGTCCTAATTATAATAAAAGATATACATGTCCACCATTTGAGTTTTCAAAAATAGAGTATATTAGAAAATTTAATCAAGTTTTTATTATTGGTTCAAAATGGTATAAAGAAGATATTCCAAAAGAATTGTGGGATAAAAATAAGATTTTAGATGCATTTGAATCAATGAGAGAACAGGTTAGTAAAATTGTATTAGATTATGAAAAAAAAATATTAGGAAGTGAAGCTCTTTTAATTGGAACATGTACGAATTGTGAAATATGCAATAAAGTTATTGATAAACCATGCAAAAATAAACAAAAACAAAGGTATTCATTAGAGGCTTTGGGATTTTTGGTTAGTGATATAGCTAAAAATGTATTAAATACAGAGATATTATGGCAGAAAGAAGAAATGATTGACTATCATTTTTCGGTTAGTGCGATTTTATTAAAAAGTGAAGAAAATATAGAAAATTTAAAAAAATATTTAGATAAAAATAGAGAATTTGAAATTTTTTTTAAAAAATCTAAATATAAGAAGAGGGAGTAGATTTTTAGGTGAAAGTAATAATGCTTTGTAGCAAAAATTTATTAAAATATAATATAAATTTTTTAATGGCAGTATATGATCAAAATCATAGAGGGGTAGCACCCAAATTTGGCATGGAATTAATTTTTATGCTTATTGGAATAATTATTTTTTCAGTTCTAATCATTGCACTGGTAAATAAAATATTAAATAAAAAAGAGAAAAAATTTAATTTATATAAAAATACTAAAAAAAATAAAAAAATAGAATCTATAAACAAAGAGTTAAAACAAACTGTTAAATGGCGTACTGAGGCATTGGAAATGAGTTTAACAGAATTGAAAGATATGCAAAATAGTTTGATAGAAAAGGAAAAAATGAATGCACTAGGCACGATGGTAGCAAATGTTTCTCATGAACTTAATTCGCCACTTGGAGTGTGTTTGACTACAATTACATATTTAGATTCAAAGAAAAAAGAATTAAGTAATAAATCTGATTTAGAAGAATATAAATTATTAATTAATCAAATGGATAAGGGTTTTTTGCTTATAAAACAAAATTTAGAAGATATGGCAAAAAGAATTGAAGGATTTAAACACACACTAGATACTCAAATTGAGATGAATAAGGAAAAATTTTGTTTAAATGAAGTACTAGATGAAACGTTTTTTTTAATTAAACCGGAAATAAATAAAGCAAATGCAAAAATGCAAATAAATGCAGATAAAAATATTATTTTAGATAGCTACCCAGGGGCATATGGGATGATATTTACTCATTTAATAAGAAATTCACTTAATCATGGTTTTGAAAAAACAAAAAATAATATGATTAGCATTGAGATATTAAAGACAAAAGATGTGCTTAAAATTTATTATAGTGATAATGGGAAAGGGCTAAATAATAAAAAATCTTTTAGCGTAGTAGAGCCGTTTTATACGACTAAAAAAGAGGAAGGGCATATGGGATTAGGACTTAGTATAGTTTCTGATTTAATTAAAAATAAACTTAATGGATATTTTTTAATTACTTCTGAAAATGGATTTCAAATAAGTATAGATATTCCTTTAAGATAGAATTAAAATTGTTTTTTTGGGTATAAATAATGAACGGGGGTTTACTTATGCAAATATTAAAAGAGGATGTTAGAGAAAAGATACTTATATCTTCAATTTACTTTATTTCAAAGGAAGGATTTGAAAAAGCATCAATGCGAAATATCGCAAAAAGAGCGGGTGTTACTGTTGGAAATGTTTATAGATATTTTAAAAATAAAGATGCGCTTATGGAAGCTTTAGTAAAACCTGTTTGGAATGAAGTAGAAAATTTAATTATCAATTCATATTCCGAAAAAGAAAATGAAATATCATTAGATCAAATTATGGCTAAATTTAAAGATATTTATTTTAGACATAGGGAGAATCTATTTATACTTCTTAATAAAAGCAAAGGTTCTAAATTTGAAAATGCTAGGAATTTATTGATAATTCAAATTAAAGAGAGATTAAAGTCAGAAAAAAATATTGCAAAAATTATTGGAGAGGATAAAGAAGTTTTTGAGCTTTTAGCAAAAAATATAGTTGATAGCATTTGTAGAATTATGGAAATTTGTGGAGATGATGATAAAAAATTTATTGATTTAAGTAAAAAAATATTATCAATTCTTACAGTAGAATTATTAAATAAGGAGGTTAGAAATTGAAAAAGATATTTATATTATTTTTAATTGTATTGACCGGTTTTTCTATTGGTTGCAAGGAAGAGAATATTGTTATAGAAGAAGTATATGAATCGGTAAGGGTTAGAGAAGCAAAGGAAGAAACATATTTAGATATTATGCATTATGTAGGTCAAATAGGAACTGAATTATTTAAAAAAAGCTTTAAAACTGGTGGTAAAATTGAAGGAGTTTATATTAAAGAAGGAGACTATATTAAAAAGGGAGATTTATTAGTATCCTTAGAAACTGAAGATTTCAAATTAGGAGAGGATGCTTCAAAAGCAACATATGAAGCCGCAAAATTGGATTATGAAAAAGCTAAAACATCAGTTGTTTTTTTAAGAGATCAAAAAAATAAATTAGAAAAACTATTTAATGAAGGAGCGGTTTCAAAACAATCATTAGATGAAATAGAAATGCAATTAGATGTTCAAGAAAATGTATATATTCAAGCGCAAAAGTTGGTTAATCAAGCATATACGGGTTTAAAATTTGATCAAAATACACTAGAAAATACTAAATTAGTTTCCGATATTGATGGATATATAGTGTCTTTATTAGTTAATCAAGGAGAGATGATTGGAAGTGGGTATCCAGCTGTAATAATGAGAAAAGAAGAACAAAGAGCCGAAGTTTTTATGAGTGCAGAAGATTTAAGTTTAATAAAAATTGGTATGGATTGTGAAGTTAAAATAAATGATAAAAATTATAAGGCTAAAGTAAAACAGATAGATGAGATTCCGGATGAACAGACTAGAACGTATAAAGTACTTATAGATGTAGTAGATAAAATTTTAGAAGATGAATACTATATTGGAGCACTTTGCGATGTAGATTTTATTCTTGGAGAAGAAAAGGGAATTTGGATAGAGATGAATTATATTAAAAATGATGGCTCAGATTATGTGTATATTGTTGAAGATGGCTTAGCTAGAAGAAGAGATATAAAAATTGATAATTTTTATGAAAATAAGATGAAGATAACTGGTGTTAATATAGGAGAAAAAATTATAACAGAAGGATCAGATAACTTAATTGAGGGACAAAAAGTAATTATTTTAGAGTAGGAGGGGGAAAATGGAAAAATTAATCAAGGCTTCCTTAAAAAATAGACAGGTAACTATATTACTTTCGTTTTTTATTATATGTATGGGATTGTATTATTATATTATGTTACCTAAGCAAGAAAATCCAGACACCTCAAGTCCAGCCGCTAGAATAATAACTGTATTTCCTGGAGCATCACCTAAGGATGTGGAATCTTTAGTTACAATACCTATTGAAGATGGAATTGCAAGCGTTGGTGGAATTGAAAAAATTGAATCTAGATCTTATAATAGCTATTCGGTAGTCATTGTTTTTTTGGATTATAGTTCTAATAAAGATGAAAAATGGTCTGAGATTAGAGATCAAATTGAAATAGTATCAAAAGATCTTCCAGAAGGTTGTCTTGCTCCAGATATGGACAATAAATTAACTGATTCAGCAGGAATTATAATTAGCTTATCAGGTGAAAATTATGAGTATGACAAACTAACTCAATTTGCAAATGTGGTTAAAAGATCACTTGAAGGAGTAGAAGGAGTAACTGAGTTTCAAATTGAAGGCGATATTGAAAAGGAAGTATTAATTGAAGTTAGTCATAAAAAATTGGCGCTTTATAATGTTTCTTTAAATAGAATTAATGATGTATTAAAGGCTCAAAATGTTTCTATTCCGCCTGGTTCTATTGATACCGAAAGTGGGAAAATCACGGTTCAAGTAAATGGGACATTTGAAAATTTAAGAGATATTGAAAATGTTATATTAGATATTTCAAAGGAAACGGGAGGAATTGTAAGATTAAAGGATCTTGCAAAAATTAGTATAAAAGAAAAAAGAGGACAGCCTAAATTTGAACAAAATGAAAAAAATGCAGTATTAATTTCTGGATATTTTGATAAAGATGAAAACATAGTCCATATAGGAAAAAATGTTAGAGAATTATTGGATAAACAAAAAAATAATTTACCAAAAGATTTATTAATAGATGAAGTATTGTTTTTGCCAGAGGATGTTAAATATGCAGTAGATGACTTTATGAGAAATTTACTTATGGCAATTTTATTTGTTGTAATAGTTATTTTGGTAGGAATGGGATTAAGAAATGCATTAGTTGTTGCAACGGCGATACCGCTATCAATTATGGCAACATTTGATGTTATGGCAATTATGCATATAGATGTGCAGCAAATGTCGATTGCAGCATTAATAGTTGCGCTGGGAATATTAGTAGATAATGCAATTGTTATAAGCGATGCAATCCAAGTTAAAATAAATAATGGAGAAAAGATTTTTGATGCCTGTTTAAATGGAGCTAAAGAGCAATCAATCCCTGTATTAACTTCAACTTTAACGACTATTGCGGCATTTTTGCCACTAACTCAATTAAGCGGAGAAGCAGGAGAATTTGTTAGTTCATTACCAATGGTTGTGATGATTGCATTAAGTGCTTCATATTTAGTTGCAATGCTTGTAACGCCAGTTTTTGCAAAATATTTATTTAAGGTAAAGAAAAGCAAAATTAAAAGAAGTTTTTTAAGAGAATTTTTTTCAAAAGGATTAAAATTTGCGCTTAAAAACAAGGCACTTACTATGGTTTTATCGATTTCTATATTTATAGGCTCACTATTTTTAATTAAGTTTACTACAATAAATCTATTTCCATATGTAGATAAGGATTTTCTATATGTGGATGTTTATTCAGAAGTACTAGGAGATATTGAAGCGACTGAAATGCTTGTAGATGAAGTAGTAGATACTTTAAAAGAAGAAGAGTGCATTAAGGATATTTCGGTGTCAATTGGTAGAGCATTGCCAAGATTTTATATAACTGTTAGTACATATCCTCCTGCAGAGGATTTTGCACAGATTTTATTTAAAATTGACTTAACTAAAGGCAATTATGAAAGTAGAGAAGTTTTGGCATATGAACTTGAAAAGAAAATTAATAAAAGAGTTGCAAGAGGAAAGGCATTTGTTAAATTAGTTGAATTAAATGAACCAGGACCGGATATACGGGTTAAATTATTAGGAACTAATAGAAGTCAAACTGAAGAAGTTGCAAAAGAAGTTGAAGGAATACTAAGAAGCTTTAATAGCACCAAAAACATTTCAAGTGATGTAACTCCAAGTCATTATGGATATCATATTGAAATTGATGAAGATAGGGCAAGTATGCTTGGACTTACAAAATACGATGTTCAAAGGCAAGTTAATATTGCTTTATATGGAGCTAATTCAACTATTTTTAGAAAAGAAGGAAATGATATAGATGTTATATTAAAGACAGATATTTCTTCGATTGCAGATTTAGAAAATTTAAAAATATTTTCTCAATTTACCAATAAAGGAGTATTGTTAAAGCAAATTGCAAAGTTAACATATAAAGAAGAGACTCCTATATTAAAAAGAATTGATAGACAAGAAGCATATAATGTAAGTACAAATATTAAACCAGGATATTCTACGACTATGGTGCAGAGTAGGCTTGAAGAAGAAATTGATAAAATAGATTTAAAAAATGTGTTAGTTAAATATGGCGGAGATAAAGAAGTATTTAATAAATATGTTAAAAGTATTGGAGTTGCAGCAATATTTGCAGTCTTTGTAATTTATATTATTTTACTAATTCAATTTAATTCAATTGTACAACCATTGATAATATTGGGAACTGTACCACTTTCGTTTGTAGGTTCAATTATTGGAATGGTTATATTTAAACAAGAAATAACCTTAACTGTTTTATTAGGAGTTGCAAGTTTAGTTGGAATTGTGGTAAATAATGCAATTCTATTGCTTGAATATATAAATAGAGCTAGAAAAGAAGGACTTTCGGTTGAAGAAGCTTGTAAGCAATCGGCGGATAAAAGATTGCGTCCTATACTATTAAGTACGATTACTACAATGATTGGTTTAGTTCCACTTGTTTTATGGGGTTCAAGTTTTATTAAACCTATGGCAGTAGCTCTTATGAATGGTTTAGGAGTAGCAACATTATTAACGTTAATAGTTATTCCAACTTTATATTCAATTGTAATGAAAGAAAAAAATTAAATATATTATTTTTAAGCAGTAGGTGGTTATAATCATCTACTGTTTTTTTTATAAAATATTTGCAGAAATACCGCATTTTTAGGCATTATATAAGTTTATTTAAAAAAAATTTCAAAAAACTTCAAAAATTTTTAAAGCTTTTATAAACAATGCCGATAATAAAGATGAGTGAAAAAGAAAGGAATGGAAGAGCTGGTCCTTATGGAAGCTTTCTTACCCGAATGAAAGAAGGTAAGCCATTCTGAACACATAAAAGAATACAGGAAAGGAAGTGTAAATAGCTTACTAATATCTAAGGGCAACATGGGGTTACGACGGAAAACTTTCGTTAGCGACATGAGGTCGCACGGTTAACCTAAAATCATGGAAGGTAGGGAAAAAATATGATTATTAATCACAATTTATCAGCGTTAAATACGTACAATCAATTATCAAAAAACAACAAATCATTATCAAGTTCATTAGAAAAATTATCATCTGGATTACGCATAAATCGTGCAGCAGATGATGCGGCAGGACTTGCAATTTCTGAAAAAATGCGTTCTCAAATTAGAGGACTAGAACAGGCTACAAGAAATGCTCAAGATGGTATTTCATTATTACAGACAGCAGAAGGCGCATTAAATGAAACACATTCGATTCTACAGAGAATGCGAGAATTGTCTGTTCAGGCAGCAAACGACACATACACTTCAAATGATAGAATGCAGATTCAAAAAGAAGTGGATCAGCTTGCAACAGAAATTGACAGAATTGCAGCTACAACACAATTTAATGGTAAAAATTTATTAGATGGTTCGGCATCTGCACTTGTTTCAACAGATAGACTTTCAACAAAAGTGTATATGAGAGGCGGACTAAGAGTAATTGATCAATTTGGTCAAAAGGCTCCAGGTGGCGGAAACTACAAAATGGAAATTACATCAAAAGCTGGCGTTAATCAAGTTCAAAAGACAGATATTTTCAAGGTTAAACATGACAGAGATGATATTAAAGAAATAGATGATTTATCAGGAATTAAAACCTTTGAAATGAGCGGTGCACCAAAGGGAACATATGAAATAAAGACGGTTAATACAGAAATGACAAATATAGCGGCTGGAGTAAAAGCAACAGCTGGATCTACTGCGGCAGTTGGAGGACAGACGTATACATTTACTCCAAAATATGAAGGAAATGCATTAGAGGGAGTAGGATTTAATGTAAATACAAGTGCTGCGGCAGGTAGTGATAGTTATGATCCAGATACAAATACTTTTACTGTTTATGGAGTTGTAGCTAATACAACAACTGCAGTAGAAATAAGGAATACTATTAATACTTTAGCAGATCAACATAATTTAGGTGTTGTAGTTAGTTCTACAAGTGATGTAGCAGTAACGGCAGTAGGAAATGCAGTATCAGCAACTGCAATTGGAACTGCTGGAACTAATACTATTGGTGGAGCAAAAGCTACAATTGGAAACCAATTCCAACAAAATAAAGCCGAAGGATTAGGACATATTAAGGCGGCTCATATTGCCAATGGAACTACAGAAAGTGACAATGCTTCAATGTATTTTGAAGTTACAGATATTAATAAAGAGCATGGGCAAATAACGGTTAAAGCATATTCACATCAATATGATACCAATGGAGTATACACAAAAGTTGAGAGAGATAATATAGTTCTTAATGCTGGAGATCATACAGCTTTAGGAGATACTGACATATCAAATACCAATGCTGGAGTTCAAATTGGAGATATTGTTTTTTCTGAATTAAAACTTGCAAATACAAATCATTTCACTATTGGAGATAAGTTTAGTATAGACGTAACTGCAGTTGAAAATGCAGGGGCTAGTACGGATAAATTAGTTATAAACAATAATTATGGAGATTCAAAGGAATTGGTATTTGCCGACAAAGCCTTAGATGGTAAAGAAGTTAATTTAAAACAATTTTATGTTAATGAAAAATCAGGAGAAATTGATACGGGAGAATTTGATTTTAAATTTTCTAATATTTCAGCAACTGATCCAACAATAGGTGGTTTTAGAGAAAGATCAACTATGGAAAATTTTGTTTCTACTGCATCTGAAATAACTACAGTTACAGTAGATGGATTAACTGCAGCAACTAATTTTGAAGTGGATATAGATATTACAGCAACAGCTGCGGATTCAATGGCAAATATTGAAAAAGTTCACTCAAAAACTGGAGCAGTTATAGCGAAAAGCGTTAGTGTAGCGGGTGATAATGATACTAATGCCAATCTTATGTTTGAAGTTTTAGCTAAAGATGGTAACAATGTTACTGTACGAGCTAGAGGATATGAAATTGCAAAAGATGGAACGGTATCACAAAGAGATGCAATTTTTACATTAAATGCAGGCGAAACAACAGCTGTGGATGCAGGTAAATTAACAGGTACAGGATTGGATGCATTTTCAATTAATTTAGAAGAGGCTTCTAAAATTTCAGTGGGAGATAAATTTGTTATTAATGTAGAAGCTGAGGCTGTGGCAGCAGGAACAGACAATCAATATGCAATCAATCGTTTTTATAGAGACCCTGATTCAGGCATACAAGATGACAATTCAAGAATGACTCGAAAAATTAATTTAACAACAGGAACAGATCCGAATGCAATGATGATTGCTGGATTTGAATTAGATGAAACAACAGGACAATATTGGGAGACAAAAATGGCAC